>Ga0208156_1000659_pt1 | contig 12362 bp, 31 predicted proteins | sample 1_EtaG_FD_184073 | JGI IMG/M metagenome (GOLD analysis project Ga0208156, IMG submission 184073) | Marine viral communities from the Subarctic Pacific Ocean - 1_ETSP_OMZ_AT15124 metaG (SPAdes) (version 2) | ecosystem: Environmental > Aquatic > Marine > Oceanic | place: Pacific Ocean | collected...
TTATATTCTTCGGTTAACCTTACGGCTTCCTTTTTCATCTTATCTAGGATTTTGTTTTCTTCTAAAGGTTTATCGTGCATTTTATTATGACAATCCCGACATAAATTAATAACATTATCAAAGTCTTGGTATCTCCTAGTATGGCCTTTATTCTCTAAATGGTGTGGATCACTCCACGGTTTTTTACAAAACCAACAAGGCTTAGAGCTGACCCATTTTAAATACTTAGGTGATTTAAGCCCTGGTTTACGTGTCATCTAATAGTTCCGGATTTTCATAGATATTTCCGATGATTTCTACCCATTTTAAATTTTCAATATAATTGGTAGCTCTAGCAATTTGCATATCGTGATCATAAAAAAGTGTTTGCCCAGCATCGTATCCAACTTCTAGGATTTTTGATGGACTTTTCAACACATCTCCCTCGTAGATCTCTTTACCATTCTTATCTTTAAGACCTGTGTATTGCATTAAAGTGTATTCATGTGTGTAATACTGACAATTACCGTAAGTTACTATAAATTCATCCTCTTTTTCACCGTCTTTCCCTTTCATGCTAAGGACAACAACATCTTTCATGCTCGCTTCATGTTCACATAATACCCATGCTCGATACTTAATCTCCCTCATACGCCAGCCCTCCTTATAGGACATTTCTTCATATATTTGTGCGCATTCTAGCATTCATGTGACTTAATAAACTCCGGTAAGTTTCCCATAATCTCCTGCTTTCCTCATACGCTATACGGCTCTCTAAGGCCTTGTTTTTAGCAAAGGTAGTTCCTTCCCTGAATGTGCCCCATTCTGTCGTTACACGGGCCATACGCTCCTTCTCAGCCACACTCTTACCGTCTTGCAGAAGGCTTAATTTAGCTAAATAATCATGCTTTCTGTCTTCTAGGTTGTTGAAATCCTTCTGATACTTTACGTAGATCTTGCCTAACTTGACGGATTCCCTAGCATAATGATACATGGCATCTTCTAGTTCTGCTGGTGTTAAGTCCATTAGCAGCCATCTCCTTCATGTCTTGACCAATTAAAAGAGCAATTTAAGGGTGAGCCGCAATTCATTTCAACAACTCCCATGCTGTTTTAACCACTTGTGGTACTTGTCCATTTCCAAGGGCTTTAAGTCGGTCCATCCGAGCGGCCACCCCATGAGCCACGCGACCCACGTCGGGTTCAAAGCGCCACCAGCCGCTTTGCTTAGACCCGCTCCCTTGCCTGTTTTGGGATTGATTCCGCTTCTCTCTGTTGCCGTCGGCGTCGGCCAACGCAGCACCTGGGCGCTCAGTTTTGGCTCTCCCCTGGAGTTGATTTTGCCCTTCTTCCTGTTCACCGCATCGTCTGAGACTGGGGTCTGCCAGAGTCTCGGCGTCGGCAAGCGTGGCGACGATCCAGAGTCTATTGCGGAGATGCGGAGCCCCACAGGCGGCAGCGGATAGGCACGTCCAGCGCACGTCATACCCGCTTTCGGCCAAGTCCCCGAATATTCGCTTAATGTAGTCGTGAATAAGCAAGCCTGGGACGTTCTCCAAGAGGCAGTATCGTGGTCGTATGATGCGAATGCACTCGATTGTGGCTGGCCACATGTTTCTTGGGTCGTCTTCTCCAAGTCCTTTTCCTGCAACTGAGAAGGGCTGACATGGGAATCCTGCTGAGATGACATCAACCATGTCTTTATATGCTTCGGCATAACCTTCTGAGATGAACTTTCGGATGTCTCCAAAGATAGGGGCGGCATCCAAAATACCATCTGCGATTCTTTGCTTGAGGATTTTTTGACAATATTTTTCATATTCTACATATCCTATAGTTGTCCATCCAAGGAGTTTGCTTCCAAGAACTCCACCTCCGGCCCCTGTGAACAATGACAATTCTTTCAATCTTCTCCTAATACATTGCTGTTACTTCAATCTCCCAATCTGGGAAAACAGAGAACTGACAAACTTTTCCAGCAACACTTTGTACATGAGCCACAGGTACAGTATCATGGTGATTTAAATCCACCCAATGTAAGCCATCAATCCCCGAATATATTCTATGCAATACCGCATCTTCTGTTCTCCAATAAAACTCTGTTTCGTTGTTACAAGGGTCAAGAGCCTCTACAATTATTTGTCCCTCGAAGCTGATTTCACCTTCACAGACTTTAAGGGTCCCCTCTTTCGTGATAGTTTCTTCACACTCGTGTTCTTCGGTTTGTTCATTCTCTTCACTACCGTTCTGACAATCTTCGCTGACTCCGAGTCCATCTTCATAGACTGGAACGGTTTCGTTACTTGTAACCACAACGTCTGGATTGTCTGTGATATACTTGATAGTAGTTCCACTTTCACCTCCCTTTTCCTTACACGCGATACATGCTAGCGCTATGGCTAGAGTTATTAGTTTACGCATCTTGCACCTCCTGTTTGAATTACCCTGCATCAAACAGAAGGACTTCTTTACAAATCCATTTCTAAGAACTCACTAAACAGATTCTTAATAATTCTCTTAGCATCACGACCCTTCCAGAACTCCTCTTTCAAGGGTGACGAAGGTAGGTGTAAATCAGGGTCTACGTCCTCTATCGTCATTAAGAACTCACCTAGTTGTTGTTCTAGTTCTGTCAAAATAATCCTTAGCACTTAAAGTTCCCATTAAATGTTTCTCTCCGTTCTTTTCCATTCTATAGAATCTAGCTACTTCTTCTCCGTTTTCTAAGAAAATCTCTACATGAACTCCTATGATCTTGCCTTGTACGAAAGTCCATAGACCTTCTTCATTACTACGAAACTTCGCCCCTTGTGTTTGCCCTACGAACATGTGTCCCCCATTTCTTAAATTCCTGGATCTTCTTTATCGTTAAAGCCCTCTGGTGGATCATCACCAAAGAACTCGTCTTTAGGTCCCGTAGGTAAAGGGGCTTTCCCTTCTAAACGAGCTACCTTTTCCATTAACAAATCTATTGATTGTCTCATTTCAGTTATTTCTTTGTTTGTAATAACGTTTGCGTCTGCTCTAGGTCCAAAGCTAGGTGCGTTAGGTGACCTAGCTTGATAGTACTTGTTCCCTGTCTTTGCTATTTTCTCAATAAGCAAAGCTGATACTGTGTCTCCTTCTTTCCAAGAACCATTCCATTGAGCTACTTGTGAATAGACCATGTTGTCAGCAGTAGTCTTAATCTGGTAATCTATTTTTTCTGACCCATCTTTGTTTTTATATATAGATACCTTTTTCCCTATTTCTTTGATTGTAAATTCAGCGATTGGCATAAATTATCCTTTCATTAAGTTAAACTTTGCATATTCTCCAAATATTTGTTTTGCGGCTTTATCATAAGCTTTAGCCGCTTCGATTTCAGTTTTAAATAATCCAAGTCGTTTTGTTCTTTTTGGCCCCAAAGTGATTCGAGCACACCATTTTCCACCATTTTTAAGTGTTGAGTCTTTATGCCAACTAACTCCCCTATATTTTGAAGTGCTTCCTGCGTAAGCCTTAGCATTTCGCAAATTCTGTTGAATAGTGCAGATTCGAATGTTTGATCTTCTATTGTCCAGACCATTGCCATTTTTGTGGTCGACAACTTCCCACTTTTTTGGTTGAAGGATTTCTCGATGCATGAGAAGTATTCTATACCCGCCTCGACTCTTGCTTTTAAATTTCTTAAACGATCTTCCAGCATACCAGGTATTGTTTGTTTTTCCTTTTCTAGCATGCCATTTAAATTTTGAAAGATTTTCATAATCCTCTTCATCTATTAAGGCTTCTTTGTTTTGTGTTAGTTTTAGCTTCATCGTTGCCATGCGGATTCCTTAACACTGGCTTGCCAGATTTGTCAAAGGTTAATTCAAGGTTTGGCCAGCACTTGGTGTTGAAAGCACAATATCCGCACTGCCAAGGGAGTTTTCCCTTATCATTTGGACCATATTCCCTGTCAGGCAAGACATCTTTGGTTGATTTGATAACATTTGTGAATCTTTGTTCGACTTCTCGCCAAACTTTTTCATCAAAATTGTACTTTATGTCCAAAGGTTGAGCTAAATTCCGATTGTAGTATGTGAAAATTGTCTTTTTAAGGCCAAGTGCTTTCATATAAGACGTAGCTTGTCTCAAATGTTCTTCTTTTGGGCCTAATCTTTGTATAAATTTAAATCCTTGGTCTGTAATTGACTTACATTCCCACAAATATTGTTCACCTTCGTTTGTGAGTATGCCATCAACATGACCTGTGATTGTCTGACCACAGATCTCAAAAGTGATTTCGTCTTTCATGATTTCTAGTTCAACAAATTCATTCTTTAATCGATCTTTATATTTTTCAGCGAATTCAACTAGTTGTTGTTCTACGCGGTTACCAAAGTCCATAGTGAGTATGGCACGTCCTGGTAAGGGGGTAGAAGGGAACTTGTGAAGTTTATAAGCTATCTGACGTTGGCAACTACCAGATGCAGACATCCGTAGTGGTGAAGAATACTCACGCTTCTTTTCATCTTCAGTAATATACTGTAGTATCTTATCACTAATCATGTGTCTTCTCCGTAGTATTCTAATAAACAAGATTCACATTGTTTATCGCCTTGGTTGAATAGATCTTGTAAAAGCTCACGATGTCTTTCACAACTACGACCATTAGAATCTTCGTTTTCTGTATTTTCAGTTTTTTCTTCAGCCATTAGCCTCTCTTGTTTCTTTCAATTTCGTTACGTTGAATCTTTTCCAACCACCATGCCCCTGAACCCTTTGGTGGAGTCTTTCTACCCTCAAAGATACGTTCATACACGTAAGGGCTTAACTTTTGATTTCTTAATGATTTGATTAACTTGTCGAAATATTGTTGAATCGGATTCAATTCTATGTTATTCATATAATCCCCTTCTTGAGATAGCGATCCCCATTAGGTTAATTTGGATTTTTCCTGGTGGGGATCTTTATTACAAATACTGCAAATACCACCATTTTCATTAATTATCTCTTCATGGTCTTCTTCACCACAGTAGGTACACTGTTTCATTGGCACTTCTTCCACTAGTCCTGCCAGAAAGGTTATTTTATTATCAATAATTTGCATTTAACAACTCCTTGTTTTCATAGATGTTTCCAACAACTTCCCCAACTTTGCAGGAACCTCCAACTTCCCAAGTATCTCTTATATCATCCACTATAAAATGAGCTTCCTTCGCCCCGTTTAAAAGTATATCTCCCTCATATATTTCTTTACCATTCTTGTCTTTAAGGCCTGTACATTCACCTCGATATTCAAATCTTGCTGTATCAAAGAACTTTTTTAACAATTCCGCCAAATTATATACTCGAACTAGCTTATTTATTTTATCGTAAAGCCTGTATTTTTTCTTTTTAAAAACTGGATCTTCAGGAAAATATTGCCCTTTAACATCCCTTTTTCTTGGGTGTTCCTTGTATTTATTATCTAACTCCATAGAATCACCCATAATGACACCCCTACGATTATAAGCATGAGAATAACCATTAGTAGATCATTGTTAACACCCCATTCTTTAGGGGTGGGGTTTATTAAGCGTCTGAAGAAAGACCTCAATATACCGTCATTTGTTTCTTCTGGACTATCACCGATATATTCGTCTTTCATTGTTCCCCCTTTTTACGCAGTATATGGCCTTGTAAGCTTCTCCGTTCTAAGAACGTGGATCTCACCGTTTTCTTGGTTTCAGGCTGTTGTGGGTCAACCTCAGGCGTTCTAGGGGTATCCCACAGGAAGCTCTTACAGCGAGAGCACTGCTTGGGATTCGAAACCCTTGGCTGCCATTCATAATCACATCTAAGGCATTTGTTTGTCATAATCGTCATAATAATCAAGATTATCGTTAGTGTCAACAAAAAAGTTGCTAGGGTATTTGATTTAGTTTGTAAGGCATTGAAATATATACGATTCGGGAAATTAATTATTTTATTTTAATTCCCCCTATGGATTTTCTTGCAAATTTTGAACAGTTGTGGCAGGTATTGATTATGAAATTAACACCCGCAAATTCAAACAAATATAAAGATCCATCGCGCAGGCATATACCATCTTTGCGGGTGTTAAACGCCTAACGGGTCCCCCTCGGCGTGGTGGGTCGTTATATTGGTTTGGAGAAAGTAGTTGACTATCTGTCACTGTCTCTATATAAGGTTAATCTATGAATGAGTTTCAAGATTTCCAAGAAGAAGTAAAAAAACGTCGAGAGAAGCGAAATGAGAAACTTCGAGAAAAGTATCAATTAGCCAGAAAACTAGGGTTTAGTTGTGAAGAAGCAATGGTTTTACAATTTAAATCACTCAATTCCATACAAAAACTAGCTGAAGAAAAAAAAAGAATAGAAAATGAGAATTAAAAATTGGAAGAAATTCCAACACTTTAAGGATCGTCGCCCACCTTGGATTAAGCTCCACAGAGAAATACTAGATCAACGTGATATCAACTTGATATCAGACAAGTCATTTAGAGTTCTAATTGGCCTTTGGCTTTTAGCAGCAGAAGATGAACAAAAAGAAGGCAACCTACCCGACATTGAAGAAATCGCATTTAGACTAAGAGAGAAAAAGTCAGTAATAACAAGTTGTTTGGGTGAGTTGAAATCATTTGTATTACAAGGTGATATCACGATGATATCAGAGCGATATCAAGTTGGACCCCCAGAGGCAGAGGAGAGGAGAGGAGAGGAGAGTATATATACACTAACTAGTGGTCCCCCAAAAAAGAATATATCTGCGCCAACGTCGCATAATGTTGCGTTTGATAAGTTTTGGGAAGTTTATCCAAATAAGAAGGGAAAAGGTGCTGCAAGGAAAGCTTGGAATAAAGCGAAGATCAACGGGAAGCTAGATATGATTCTAAAAGCAGTGGAAGAGCAGAAGAGTTTAGATCAATGGGTTAAAGATAAAGGTCAGTTTATTCCTTATCCTGCAACATGGTTGAATCAAGAGCGTTGGGAGGATGAGGTGCAAGCAAAACCTAAGAAAGGGCCATTGATAGGATGAGTATGTTTGATTCTTTCAATCTAAGAAAGCATTTAATTATCGCCATGAAGGACAATCCTTCACAAGACAGAGGTCTACAAATTATCAATAGCAATGAAATCTTCAAATACAATGACAAGAAGTATGGAATCTTTCTTACAGTTCAGGGGTTTAAGTCAGACAAGAGAACGGCTGACAACTTAGCTGAGGTTTATGCTTGGGCAATAGACATGGATGAATCATCTACCATTTCTTACCTAAAGCGCGCCTTTTCCGGTAATTCTCTCTCTTCCGTTCAAGATATTCAGAAGTTTTGCTCTTCAATCGCTGCTTTTTCAGAATCTCTTCTTTATTCATTTGGTAATATGAAACGTGGTGTTGAGCTTTGTAACACTGGCGACACAGACCTTTTGCGTAATGCAGTTTGTTTGGATGACAATTTGCTTGTGGCCTCTTCTTGTAATTTGAAAAGTAAGGATTTTTCATCCAATGTTTTTCAGTGTGTTCAGAAGATCTACAAACCACTAAGTTTTGTACGCGATTGTCCAGCCTGTCACCGTTTTTATGATGAACTATTTCAAAAGATGAAAGCTCCCTCCCAAGATGTTTTTCCATTACAAGACGATGTTCTCTTTTATATTTATGAGGAGCTATGTAGACAAAGCGATAACCGTTGCGAGTGTGGGAACCGCCTTTCCAAAAGTGATGTTCTTTGCCTTTTTTTGATATGCTCTTATTTTTTATTTGGGCCTTTGTCATTGAAATATGGTATATCGAAAGCCCAAATAAGTAAATCAAAAAGAGAGCAAAAAGAGCGCATTCAAAGCTCGCCATTAACTCCCTCAAACATAGTTGAGACGAAAAGTGGTTATCATTGCTATTGGATGGCTAAAGATGCGGATATTATTCATTTTAAAGAGATTCAAGAGCGATTAGTACATTACTTCGGGGCAGACATTAGGGCTAAGGATTTATGTAGGATACTGAGAATGCCATGTTGTTTTCACTGGAAAGATCCAAGCAATCCATTTTTAGTTGATGAGGTTTTTAAGAATAAGAAGAAATACACTGAGAATCAGATGCTTACAGCATTTCCAGCTATTGTTAAGAGAAAAGAATACAAGCCAAGAGAATACTCTGAGGAATTAGATGGCAACGCGATGGAGCAATTAGAAGCATTGTCTGGACATCCAGCATTGAATGGCGAGCAATTCACATTCAAACACAACACTAACGGGACTTATCAGATATGTGTGAATGGAGAATCGACGTCTAGTTGGATCGATAAAGCGGGAAATATAGGCTCACATGCGAAAGGAGGCCCTAGTATAGCGCAATGGGTGAAGTATTACGGTTATAGTTATGGCGATGTTGAAGAAATAATCAAAAAAACAAAGGGGGAATAATGCAAGGATTTGAATTTAGAAAGTTCTTAAGCGTTGATGAATCTTTAATTAATGCAAAAGAAGCTAGAGAGAGTGTGGTTTTACAAAAGGCCCCTAAATACAATTTAGTTTATTTAGATAAGACTCTTTACGGAATTGCTCCAGCAGAGTTGGTGATTATTGGAGCTGATACAGGGCATGGAAAGTCTTTCCTTGCAAATCACATTGCTTTAACTAACGCTCAACAAGGTCGTAAGGTCTATTTGTTTAGTTTAGAAGGGCATAAGAACGAGGTCATCAATCGTTGGAAGTGGTCAATCATTTGTCGAGAATACTACAAAGATCCAATAGGTTTAGATATGAAGTATGCTTTGTATGAGTTAAATGGCATTCCAGGGATTGAAAGGTATGATAAAAAAGCTGAAGAGGAATTATTAGGCTACAAAGACAACTTGTTTATATTTGATAGGTCAACAGATTTGACTGTTCCGATTCTAACTCAACAGATTTCAGCCATTACAGATGCAGACCTAGTAGTTATAGACCATCTACACTATTTTGATATGTTAAATGACAAGAGTGAGACCCAGAATATTTCTGAGATCATGAAGGCAATTAAGGGTTTGACAGAGGATTATAATTTACCAGTAGTTTTAGTCTCACATTTGAGAAAGAAGGATGGCAAGAGGGGATTGCCTGACAACGAAGATCTGATGGGATCATCAAATATAGCAAAGATAGCAACAACTTGCATATTCATATCATCTAACCCAGAGAATCACAATCTTAGCAAAGGGATATATGCCACGCATTTTAGGATAGGTAAATCAAGGGCGGGGGCATCAACAACCTTAGCGGCAGAGATGTATTTTGATTCAAGAAAGAATAGATATGAGGAAGGATGCACTTTAGGCAAGGTCATCAATGGATCTTATAAAGAGTTGGATGAGTATCCAGATTGGGCACTTAAACTGATTAAGCAAAAAGAGGAGAGCATATTATGTTCAGTGTAAAGAAAGACTGTAAGTATTGTGTCAACGATGAGATGCGAGAAGACATTCAAACCTTTTCTAATGGGGCTAAGCATATAGCTCTTTATTGCACACAATGTAGTAAACATAATGGATTTAAGAGACAATTTGACCATGATAATGAGCCATGGGAGTTTATAATGCCGATAGGGAAGTGGAAAAGGTATAGTTTAAAGCAAGTAGATGACGGGTATTTAGATTGGGCAGTGAAGAATTTAGGAAGGTTTAAATTTCATAAGTTTCTACGTCTTGAGAATAAGAGACGGCAACAAGAGTTGGAGTCTTTGAATGACTAAAGTCTTAATGCTAACAAAAGACGAACCAGAGGAAGAAGATCAGATATTTGAGGGGAACGAGTATATTTTAAGGAAACATGGGGAGAGTCTTAACGTAACTCCGGAAAATGATTAGGAGGATGAGATGAAAAAGGCTTGGATACCTTGGATAGAGTGGTTGACTGAAGACGGTTTAGGCCACAAACCTGTGAAAACCCTTATATTAGTTGATGTTTCACCTGATTTCTCAGCTTTTGAGTTGAGATATAGAGGCAAAAAGATAAGAATAGTTGAGTCAGAATTAGATAGGATAGTTGAATGGTGGTCTAAGAAACCTAAAGATTGGAAAAAGAAACTCAAATGAAAACAAAATATTATTTATATAGAGAGTAAGGATTATTTTAAAGAAATCAGGGAAATGTTTAAGAAAGCCGAGATATTGATAGATTTAGGGGCAAAATGAAGATAACTAAAGAAAAGACAATCGTAGGATGGGATAATATAGCAAAGTCATTACCAACAAAACCAACAGTAAGGCATTTAATGAACCATTATAAGAAGTTTAATTTACCGATATATAAAGGGAAGATAACTAGGAGAGTGTATATGTATGAATCCGAATTAGCTGAATGGATAAAGGAACAAGAGAATGGTTAAGGTATTAATGTTAATGAAAGAGTCTGAGGAAAAAGATCAAATCTTTGAGGGGAATGAGTATATTATACGGAAATACGGGGAGAATTTAAGTGGTTTAAGGCCGGATATAATCTTTATAGACCATAAACCTGAAAAAGATGAGTACTTTTATCAAGAGGTGGAGGGAATAATGGGTGTAGATACACAGATATTCATAGATTTAGGGGCTATAAAGCCCCCAGAATCACTCAATTAGTTGTTCATACTTCTCTAATGCCATTCTAATAAGCTTTGTAGAGTTATCATGTGGCTTAGTCCTTTCCATAATCCAATTCTCAATAGTCCTGGCATTGAAGTCTAGAATATCTTCTAACTGCCTATATGTCATAGTTTTCTTCATTTCTTTTAGTTTATTGATTAGTTCAGTCATTATTATCTCCTTTAGGTTCAAAATGAACGATTAATCTGTAGTTGTCGTCGCAATTATGACAAGTGAGGACGAACCTACTAATATTCTTTTCCCAGTATCTATTAACTGAAAGTTGAAATAAACACTTAGGACACTGGTTAAATTGCTTAACAAATTCAATCGGTGTTAGGTTTATCGTTTCCTTGTAATCCATTATTATCTCCTTCTAAAAGCCTTTTCGCTTCGTGCTCATCAGCGTGCCTTTCAACACACTCCATGCAGAATGAGTCCTCATTCAGTTCATCGAGTGGTGTGTAGTCCCCGCATGAGTCACAACTGCTTATATCTAAATGGTCATTCCATCCCATCTTGACCTCCTTCTTTAGGTTCAAAAAGTTTGCCTTCTTTTCCACACCCTGAAATCCTCATTGTTGACGCAAAGGAACAGTTTTCTTTTTCGGGGTCTTTACTAAGAAAACACCTTGACTCAGGATGTAAGCACTTGCCAGTTTCTAAAGATTGCTTTGCATAGAAGTGTTTACAATCCTCACAATATTTATTTCCCATATTTATTCCCCTTTTTAATATAAATGATTATTAATTTGCTCGTATAAGAAATCTTTGTCCTCTGTTAGTGCGTCACACTCATCCTCTGTTGCTTCCCGTCCCTTGTAGGTTGCTGAATAGACGTAGGCATCACAAAAATCGGGATAGTCGCTTGTGTCAATGTCTGCAAGCTCTACGTCCTCAACCTGTTTTAGATCTATTTTCATTGTGAACCCCCTTCGGTTTTTTCGATGACATCTATTAAGGATTTAAGACAACACTCATCATTCTGTGCCTCTATGACCATTCGAGCCTCTTTACACGCATTGAATAACTCTTTGATTAGCTTATCCTTATCTCTTTCCATTTTCTCACATTCACATGTTGAATCGTTTGTGTCTTCCATATTTATTCCCCTTTGTTATTTAAATATTTAGTTATGTTTTGTTTGCTTGGTTTAGAAAAAAACGGATTGCCTTGGTTGATACATTCACCTGTTGAGTCATCAAAAATATCATAAAAATCAACCTTTCCGTCATCATCCAAGCACTCATCTAAACCTATCAATCTGTCATTTATTTTATATTGCTCTAGTCGATAGCGTTCCATATTTATTCCCCTTCACATTCAGAGCAATGCTCATTTTCGTTAAATTGTTCATTGAGTTTATCGGCCTCTTTCATTGACTTGCAATCAATCTCATTGCCACATTCGCCACAATGCCAAGACACGCAAGCACCACTAAAGCCAATGTCTTGATAGATACACCCAGGCCAGTCCTCATCCCAAAGCCACACATTGCCAGAGTTTTGATTAAGACCCGCTTGTGTGTGTTTTGTTATTTCTAAGCCTTGAGCGGCCGCAAACTTGATGCAATCAGCTAATCTTTCAGCATCCGCACCTTGAATTGTGTTTGTCATTTCCATAACATCCGCCTTTCCCACTCTTGGGAGTGATTATTTATTAGCAATACTTTCCAATAGCCCATGAATTAATAAGATTGAATGCCATGTAAGATAAACCTAAGTCCTTGCATGTTTTTAAAGTGAGATCGGTTATATATTCTTGACTTTCATCTTCAGGATTTTTCATTTTATTTTCAATTATCCTTTGCGCC
>Ga0208156_1000661_pt1 | contig 12352 bp, 17 predicted proteins | sample 1_EtaG_FD_184073 | JGI IMG/M metagenome (GOLD analysis project Ga0208156, IMG submission 184073) | Marine viral communities from the Subarctic Pacific Ocean - 1_ETSP_OMZ_AT15124 metaG (SPAdes) (version 2) | ecosystem: Environmental > Aquatic > Marine > Oceanic | place: Pacific Ocean | collected...
TCACAAGAAATGGAATGGCCATATCGTCGGTGGTGACATTCTCCATGCCAGCGCCGGCGTCGTTTTCGAACATGTCGTTGACATTCGCCACGTCCGTCTTCTTACCCTTCTTGACAACAGCATTCTTTGCCATGAGCTAATGCTCCTTTATGCTAGTGGGTTGGCTGATCTCATCCCCGTCAGCCTTAGGGTTTGATGCTAATCCTTCCTCGTGATCTTGGCCTTCTGACCGATAAAGCCATTGAACAATTCAAGCGGCACAGCCACTCCTTTGCTGATCTGCTCCCGCAGCCAAGCCTGCAGAGTCTGAGTATGCACGGTTTCCTTGGTCGAAAAGCTGTACCCCTTGGCGCCAAGATCCTCAAGCAAGTTAGTGGCATCGGCCTCTTCACCTTTGCTAAAGTTCGTTATTACTTGGCTCTTGATCAAGTCACCATGGTCATTGTCACGGAGCCAATCGAGAGCCTCTTCACCTTTGCCTGCTGGGATCGATGCCCGGTAAAACGGTTTGATCGATACCTCCTCACCATTTTTCAAACCGATGGTCTTGATGCCAAGTTCTGTCATTGCCTCAGGCAGATCTACGGTGCTGGTTTTCTGGTGCTCAGCCTTGAGTTCCTTGAGCTGGATTTCCAGATTAGCAATCTTGTCCTCGAGGTTAATCTGGTAAGTTGCGATGTTCACAATCTTCGCAGTGGAGTTATCGCCAGGCAGCGCAGTGACTTCTTCTGCGTCAGCCTCAAAATCGATTTCCGGCATTTTTCTCTCCTCTCTAAACTAGATAAATGTCAATGTGGACTGCGATGTACTTCTTTTCTTGGCGGTCCCATTTCAGCATGTTGAAATCCCCATCCACAAGGTCTGACATGACAGCCACCGACATAGCCATGCCCACTGGATCTCCGATCAGCAGCAGGTAGTCATCGACGGTAGCATCCTGCAGCTTGTCGTGGAGCCGCTCAATGACGGGAGTCGTGTCGATGACAGGACCTTCGCCGGGAGGCAGCAACACAACGAGCTCACCATATTCCTCAGCGGGAGAGATGTTTTTGTTGGAGACTTCCTGGGTGACAAAGACGCGCGGCATTTTTCTCTCCTCTCTTATTGTGATTATATAATAGGAAGGCCGTTATTTGAAACCAACAAATTGTTAGTGAACGCCTTCCAGTCATTATTTTCTAACTCGTAAAATAGAACACAACTGTGCTTCTCTCCTATTGGGCACCACAAGCGCACATCTCCATTTTTATCTATGGATACTACGTTGAGACTAAACTGAAGCAACCTCATATACCGCCGCGCAAATCCCTTCTGAGTTCCTGACAGTTCAGGAGGTCCCTTGGTACGCTGGATCTTCAGTTCGACCATGAACATGCAGTGTTTACCCAGAACCAAGCAGTCAGGTACACCTGTAATGGTGCTGGTCTCAAGCCGCGTCCAATCCAAGTGTGGAGAGGTGTTCTGCTTGAGCAGCTGGTACAGCCACGTTTCAGTCAGGAGTTGTTTGAAGGGTTTCATTCTTTCTCACCAAAAGTCACAGGTACCCATTTCGAATCCTCAAATCCGGCCGAAAGATTTTGTACCACGCTAGTAAGATCAAAGATTTGAGCCTCAAGACGCTCCATGTCCTTCAGCACTTCAGCCTCGGCCATATCATCAAGACCCACCGGCACCAGGTCGGCCTCGCGGATCTGATCTTTACGGGCCTTGCACAGACTGATCAAGCTCCTACGGGCAGATGACAGCTCGCCAATTGATACCGAGTTATTTCGGGCCTCGCGTGATAGCTCATTGACTTTTTCATCTTTGGTTCTCTGCAGCATCCTCAGAGCTTTGTTCTCCGCCTTCAGCTCTATGAGCGCCGCCTTGCTTATCCACATCATCATTCTCCTTCAAGGATTTCAGAAACAAAAGCTCATTGGTGGCAAGCACAAGGCAGTGGGCGCACCGGACTGAGTAGTAACTGTGACAAGCATGATCGGTGCGTTGGTGGGCTACCCACTCTTCGTGCGGTGTTCCAAGGCAACCATGGCGCTTGGTTTCTTCGTATACCAGACAGCCATCACACCTGACAGATTCACTAGTTTCCTGGCATAGTGTACAGTTGAAACTGCCTTTGTCTAATCCACTGTTGTGGACGACGTCGTGCCATTTTTGAATGGACTTATCCAGCGCGCTTGGCATTCTTTGCCTCCTCTTTTTTCTTCCTTTTTTCGATTATTTTCTTCGAGGCAAAGCGGAACACGGCAAGCTTTGCCGCATTCGTGAACCAGCGCTCTTGCTTTTCCTTGAGGTTTCGGCTTCCATAGTCTTCTCTCCTCTCTAAAACAGCAAACTGCAAAACGGCCTATGGATAGCATGTCCGTTTTGCAGTTGATCAGATTTCCGTTACATCGAGGGCTGCCAGGGACGCCTTAGTGCTTGTGATCTGCTCCTGCAGCTCCATGCTGATCGTGTCTTTGATCAAAACCTCGACAGCAATGGGGATATAGCTCATCATCTCAAAAGTGCTGCTGTTGTTTTCTAAAACAACATTGGTCACTGCGGTCTGATTGCTGTCGGCTATGCTCTTAAGCTGCTCGAGCTCTGCCAGCTTGCGGACAAGGGTATCGGCCCCTGCAATGTCAACCTTCTTCGTCATCAGAAATTCTCCTAAAAGCAGCCATAAAAATTATCAAACAAATATACAATGAAAATGGGGCAGATGTTACAGACTAACACCCACCCCATTTTGCTACATCATTCTAGCAAGCTTGACGACAAGGTCTCGTTGGTTCGCCTCGGCAGACAGCTGGATCAAGGTAACGATTTCAGCCTGCTCGAACCCGGTACCGGAATGCTTTCCGGTCAGGCCCATCAAGGCCCACTTGAACTGCTCAGGCACGTAGCCATCACGGTACCACCCGTCGTAAGCAGTTTTGCCGGAGTAACCAACCGCCTGGAGAACTTTGTCGACCGACCCGAGACAATTGACCGCAGTCTTGAGTAAACCGTCGATTTCTCCAAACGGAACTTTTTTGAAGACCTTCTTTTTAGCCATAAATTTCTCTCCTCTCTTGACTATGGGTTAAGCGCGCTCGATTTTGAGAATACCGTCTTCGATCAAACGCGCACGGTAGTAACTGAAAATACGCCACGGATCCTGCTTGGTCTTGAGCTCAGCCGCCGACCCCTGCAGTTTGGTTTTCAACCGAGCGTACGTCGGGTTGCCTTCTTTTTCTTTCAGCTCACGAATGCAATCGACAATGACCCGTGCCTGCCGCGGCAAAGCAGCGATCACTTCGTCTGACGCTCCATTGATTGTGAAAACTTGATTGGCTTTTTTGGGGCCGGTCTTGATTTTGACCTCTTCGCCGCCCGAGTCTTTGCGAACGTAAGGGTCTTTGCCGAATTCGACGACGGCATGCCACAGCTTGACGGCAGCAGCTTTTTTGTCTTTGGAGTATTTGGCCTTGACGCCGGTCAGCTCCAAGATCTCACGCTCCATGTCTTCTTTGGTAAAGCCGCTGGCCAGGGACTCTCCGCCACGGACGACCACACGACGTTCAAAAAGTGGATCGGGCAAATTACCTATACGATTTCCGCCCACGAAGACGGGCGTGCCTTCCATGGTGAAGGCGTTGGCGCGGCTGACGGTGTCGAACTTGCACCAGTTTTCGGTGGGCATCTTTGCGATTGCGAGATATATCGTCATGGTGTCTCTCCTCTCTAAAAATTAACCATAAGTCGTATGCTCTTTATATCAAGCCACCTTAGGCGTGTACACAAAAAAATGTGGTTTAATTTACCTTCTCAATCTTAGCCCAATTAGGCCCAAGCTCAACGTCGACTTTCAACGGCACCTGCAGCTCCATGCAAGTCTCCATAATCTTAGCCTGCTGCCGTGCCTCAGCCTCATTCTCAACGGTTGAGTCAAGTTCATCATGAAGTGTCAGGTGCATCAGACCCACTTTTTCTCGATGGCAAATCACCATCGCTTTCTTTATCATATCGGCCGACGAACCCTGAATGAGCTTGTTCAGTGCTTTGAACCCTAACGTCCTTCTCAACCGGCTGTTCGGCCACTGACGGTTTGCCTCTTCCCACCTCAGTGGTACTTCGCCTTCTTTTAACTCTCCGAATGGCGGCTCCCAAAAAGGAAAATGGCATCGTCGTCCTCCTAACGTTATGATGAACCCACGGTCTTCAGCCATATCCATGCATTTCTTTGCAAGCCCTTTGACATAAGGAACAGCTTGGTGGTAGCCATCATAAACATGGTCTGTCTCATTTTTAGGCACTCCAGCTTGGATCAAGTTCGTGGCCATCAACGCTCTACCCATACCGTAAGCAGCTCCAAGGTTCAGTGTCTTAGCAGGCTTACGGGTGATGCCGGCCATGTCAGCCACGAGCTGGTGGTAGTCTGTATTGGGGTCATCGACATACCGCTGCCGCGCTACCATCGATCCAACCATGTTCATCAAGCAAGCGTAGTGAACGGTGACGCGCGGTTCCTGCTGGCTGTAATCATTGCAGCACCAGATCCCGCCTTCTTCTGGTATGAACATCTGCCGGATTATACCAGCGATTTCTGGGTTGTTCTCTGTCGATGGCATGGTCTGAAAACCAGACGACAGTCGACCTGACACTGTGCCGCCTTTATCGTCTCGAACCTGCCTGAACTCCGGATGGACATGGTCGCCGACCACCTGCTTCAAGATCATATTTTCGAGGTATGTCTTGCGTGCCTTATGAAGCTGCCTGCCTTCAAGAACCATGGGTGACAATTCATCTGTCTGCTGCTCAAGCCACTCTTTTGGGAATGAGCCATTGCCAGCTGCAGTTTTCATGAATGGAATATTCATTTTTGTATATGCTTTGGCCATGGACACGTGCGAGTGGATGTCAACCGCCCCGGCGAACTTGGCGATTTTATCAAGCACTTTCTGCTCGCGAACCACGAATTTATCTCTTGTGGCTTCTACTTTATCGACGTCCACCCGCACACCGTTGAAGCGCATCTCAAGGAGCACTTCAATCAGGTCAGCCTCCAACATGAAGACCCGCCAAAGATCTTCTTTTACTAGCTGCTCTTTCTGTCTTTCCCATATCCGAAGTGGGAGCTCGGCGTCAGCTTTCCCGTAGTTTCCGACGAACGAAGCAGGAAGCTTCCACAGTCCCGATTTCGGGTCGACACCGTAGGCTGATGCAGCTTCCCGCAGAAGTGCCTCATCTTTTCCTTCGCCGAGGTATTCCAACGACAAAGCTTGCAAGCTGTACGAGCGCTTGTATTCATCGATAAGCGGTTCGGCAACCTGGATATCATAAAATGGTCCTTGCGCTTTTACACCGAGGTGCCGGAGCCATTCGAGGTCGTAGATTATTTTGGCGCCGACCTTGGGAACAAGAGTGCCTAACTGTTCGGAAACGTATCGGACCACCTTTTCTCTATCAAGGTTGCCACCACCTGCGTGCGCGATGGGATAATACCGACTACCGTGTTCTCTGGTAGCCAAGGCAATTCCAACAACTTCACCGTCGTTCCTGGCACCACCTGGACCAAGGTCCATAAGGTTCGGGTCTCGGGTCTCCAAGTCGACTGAGATTTCTGCTGCATCTCTGAGGTCGGGATAGTCTTCTTCAGGAGACCATTCCGCTGCCGGCGTGAATAAAGGGAGTTGGGTCAAGATTGAGTTCCTTCTTATTGATGAAATACCACTGACGTCCTTGGGCAATCCATCGTTCCTTTGCAATTGTAGCATGCTCAGACGCGTATTCTTCTGAAAATACCAACCGCCCTGCACTTGTGGCCATCAGGGCATTGACGCATGTTACGCACGGACTGACTGTGCAGTATACAGTCATAATTTGCATTGTGTTTTTGCATGACAACAACGCATTTATTTCAGCATGGATGGCCTCACACTTGTCAAGGCCTTCACCTGATTTCATACCAGCTCCTGGACACGGACTGTCGACGCAGTGAACCATACCGGGTGGGTTGCCATTGTGGCCGGTCGACATGACTCGGTTATGTGGGTCAATGACCACACAACCAACCTGTCGCCGCCGGCACGTTGCTCTGCTTGCAACTTCATGGGCAATCCGAAGATAGTAGACGTCAATGTTCGGTCTAGTCATGATACAAATCCATAAGCCAATCGTGGTGAAATACATCGTGGACGAATTCCCTTGCATGGTCTGGAGCTGTGGCAAGGCGCAGATAAGTAGTCAATTCAAACGGGTCTGTCTGATCGTACCAATAGTCCGTGTTGATCCTGGTATTTTGATACAGTTCGGCCGAAGGAATGAACACACTGGCATCGAGACATTTACGAACACCGTCCCAGTTTTTCTCGTACAGGTGAGCTGACCCAGGGGTGATGCGAAGGTTGCCGAGTTTGAGACCGACACCACGGTTTTTGTTGATCAACATACCGACGAGCATGGTGATGCAGGTGAAGTTGAAGGCATCGTATGGTATGCCAAGCCATCCGTCTGACGATCTCATGGTTACCAGGCAGTGTAGTCTATCTGCTCGAATGAGCCATTGCATTGCCACAGTGCATGGGATGTCTCTACCGTCCCGCGGATTTGGCCTCCAGATCGTCAAAACCGCCTGCCTGCTGCTTGCATCCATTGACAGGTTTTTGACCACATACATCAACTGGTCAATGACTTGTGGACCGTAGGCTCCGGCGAACATGTAGCCATCATCAGAAAACTGCTCGATGGCTTTTGATAAATCTTGCACGTCGTTAAGACGGTTTGAGCCAGAAAGGATCCAAGCTGCTTCGCCGGCCATGAACCGATAGCCGAGTTTACGCAGCGGGTTGAGCAAGACCGGATAATTCATGTCAAACGTGAATGGCCTGCCGAGCAGCTCGACTGTCTCCATGTCTCGTGGCTTTGACGCTTCGCCGTAAACCATAATGTCCTGAATATGGTTGATCCAGACTTGGTCGATTTTGCCTGCTGGTACGTCAATCGGAAAGTGCATCTTTTATCTCCGCTGCATATCTCATTACACTGAACTGTTTTGGTCCGCCAAACCGCATAGCGTGTAGCGGGTGGCTAGCACCACTGTGAATAATACCTAGGTCGTGAAGCTTAGCATTTGCCTCAGCACCAAGCGCCACAACTTGCTTGACCTTGCTTGCCACATCCACCAACATTTGTTCGTTCTTATCTTGGTGCTGGTGGTAGTAGGCATTCATGAAGCACATCCGTTCTTCATCTGCTCGGATCTCATGTAAGGCCTCGGTCAGGAATAGGCTGGATTTATCGTTCTCGTAGAACGGCCATTTAAGCGTGTGGCCGGTTCCTGCTTTATCACCGACAAATAAGACGGAATCTTCGTGAACACGGCCGGCTAAATTGCCCCAGTGAGGATCAAGTCCTGGCTGATACGTTATTGGTTCACCACGGACAAGATTGAGAGTAGAAAGAAAGATCTTTGCTGCTTCTTCGGCCTGACCGTCGGATTTCATTATGTCGTATTCGAACCACCGTGTTTCTTTCATAACGCCGCCTAGTCCTGAAAGCTGTTCGACGTAGTTGCCATTCAGCGGCCGAAGTGCCGTTCCCTTATACAGGTCCAAAAAGCGGTCAGAAACCTCAGACACATCCTTGTACATTTCCTCACGGTTCTCGGACATTTCCTTATGTTTCTTGACAACAAAGTCTGTCGGTGGCGTGGCAAGTATGTAGAGTGCCCCGAAGCGAATCAGCATCCGGTGCATCATCCTGGCCGCTATTCCAACGCCCACGCCTTTACGGTATGTGTCGGCGTAGACATTTTCACTGGGCCACATACGGTCGATGACCACGGTTTTTTCTGCGGATGCCGCCACAGCGTGGACTAGTGCATCGGTTTGGTACTGCCACATGTCCCAAGTAAGATCGAACGACAAGTGCATGTAGTGCGATTCGTCCACCAGCTTGCAGATCTCGTAAGCCAGTGTTGTCTTGCCAGTGGCGTCACAGCCGTCGATTACGATTATGCCGGGCATCAGTAGGTCCACTTAGGATCCAGTCCGAGCAACGGCCGAAGGTCTGGTGCCTCCCAACCTTCAGGTTTGACGACATCGAACTTGCTGCCGCGCTTACTGTCGGCAGCCGACTCAGCCCTGACCTTGCGCATGTTGGCCCATTGAACTTCCTGCCAGCAGGCATCGAACGGAATGCCCATCAAGTATGCAGTGCCGAGAGCCACGTAGACAAGGTCGACGAGCGCGTCTGCCATGTCTTCCAAATTACCTTCGCGCTCAGCGGCGGCAAATTCATCGAGTTCTTCTTGCATGAATTTAATGCGAAAAGTAGCTTCGTCGGTGCCTAGCCTTTTTGGCTCAGGATCCAAATTCTCAAGGCCGAATTTCTCGTGAAATGCCTTGATGTCGTTCATAAAACTTGTCATCCTGCTAAATCCTTCCATTTATCTGAACTGGTCCACGGCGTATCGATGTTAACGAGGTGGGGGAATAGCCGTGAATACGACTCATCTGCCACCTTCAAGTGCCAGAGATTGTTGCGCGAATATTGAGGGTATAAAGGAGCGAAGATCGTCGCCAGGACGTTTACGTCGTAGTAAGATCTCAACTGCTTGAATAACTCCAGGTGGCCGTCTTCTTCCAGATGGTCCTGATAGTCCCGGATTGAGGCAAACGTGCCCCAATTGCCTTCGACGGCGAACCCGAGGTCTTCTAGAACCGCGCCTAGAGCATCACGGGTAATTTCACTGACATGGTTGCCGGCAGCTCCAACCCGCTCATCGTAGCATGGGGTTGATAAGAAGAAATCACCGTCTGATTGATTAATTATGTCGAAAATCCCTTCCAGCATGCACCTTGCAGCTTCAGGTTCGACGTGCTCAATGACCTCAAACGACACCGCAACGTTTGGGTGCCCAAGATCTAAGTTAAGAATAGTACCAGTCACTGAGACATCTGGAAATGTGATGCCACCCAGCGCTGTGATCGGGAATTTCCCCGTGTGAAACGGAGACATATCCAGCTTTTTGTTGTAGTCGACGCCGATATAATGCTTGGGTATCAGGCGACTGGAATAGAGCAGCTTGGCCAGCGGAATTTCCTTGCCGCACCCAACGTCCAAAATCACTGCGTCTTTATACCGTCTCTTCTCGTTCAGCCACTTGCAAACATGGCTCCAACGATGGCAGTGGGCGATGTAATCACGGTGAATGAACCCACGGTCTTCGGCCTGATCGACCGAGAGATGGGTGTTGTCGAGTTCTTTGCCACGGGCATTTGTCATAATTCTCTCCTCTCTAACCTAGCCGCTAGCCTCGCATGGAGGCTGGCTGATCGGCAGACTGTCACATGACAACCTCCATTAATACAGGAACACCTGCGTAAAACGTCCACTAGGATTTTTTGATAGTACACATAAAAGTGTGCGTTTGAAACCTATAAAAGAAAACCGGCCCCACATAATGCGGGGCCGGTGTGGCGGCTTACCTGGGAATTGCAGCCACCGAGCCCCGCCGACGCCTTGCTGGAAAACAAGGCATATGTCGGCGGGACAAAAGTGGTTAGGCTGCGTTGGCCATGTCCAAAGCAGTTTCCATGGCCTTGGCTTTGATGTTGGCATGAGTTCCAAACCACGCGGAGTCGAGAGCTGAGTCACGGTCACGGCCGGCTTCGTGATCGGCAAAGAACGTCACAGCGTTGGTCAAGCCCCAGAAGGTTCCCTTGCTGGATTTCAGATCGGCGCCAGGTTGGGTCAAGATCAGCTCATTGATCTTTTTGCTGGTGCGCTTGAAGCCTTCGACCAAAGGCAAAACGTCGCCGTTGTCGTTGGTCGGGGCATTCACCAAAAGCTGTGGTTGGAAGACACGCGCGATGAACTCTTCTTGCTGCTTCGTAGTGCACTTGGTATTGGACAGCAAGGTAGCGGCTTCTTCGAACTCTTCCAAAGCAGACGATGCCAGACCCAAAGCTTCCTCAGCCTCGAGTTGGACGTCAGCGTCGAACGCGCGGACATGAGGCATGCGGAAACCAGCGCCGCCTTGCAAAGCCATTTGGAGAGTATTATTGCAGACCACACGGACTGAGGTGAATTTGCCGGTGAGACTTTCGCCCCAGATGTGTGGGCTAGCCAGAAGCATGAAGCCATGCACGTCATCGCCGCCCGGCCCTTGCGAAGGGAAGCCAACGCCCAGACTTTTTTGCCACCGAGCAAAGAACCGGCCGTGTGCATTTCCATATCGCCAGCGTCCACGAACCGCTTGAAGAAGTCGAAGACCTCGGCATTCTGGGTCGGTACGAACCGAGGACCACAAGGACCGAGGACCTGTTGGTCGGAGTCACGGACCAAGGCCCGCAGATTATTGTTTAACCGGTATTTGCCGTCGTCGGCTTTGACCCGGACTTCACGGGCCGAAACGGTCCAGTCCAGTTCCGCCGCTTTGAGCATTTCTTCGGGGGTCAGGTTGGGGTCGACTTTGACACCAAGACCGTGCCAAGGAAGCTCACCCGCATACGCCATCGTTTCTACTGCTGCAACCATCGTTTTTCTCCTCTCTAAGGTTTTCCAATGATGTCCTATTGGCACATCGATAAGCCGGCCTCAACCGGCTTTGCGCTGTGTCAAACAATTTCCAAAAGTTTCGTTGAACTGCAGTACCCGAATTTGTCGTTGTAACCTAAACAATATACACGCACACACGCCTCACCTTGAAAATCATCTTGAACTTCGCGTACCACAAAATCATAATCACGTCTTGCCGTACCATACTTATGCCAATCAAGACCGCGTTTAAAACGAACGGTCTTTCCCAGCCACTTGGCTCTTTGATCACCGGCATCAACGACTGGCGACATTTTGAATTTGGAAGCTAATCCTGACTCAACGATTTCTGGATGTATCACTCTGCTCTCCTCTCTAAGAATGAACCATTATGGTAGGCCTATTAGGCCGTGTTACCACAGAGGAGTACACATAAAAATGTGTGTTTAGGAAATTAATTTCCCACCAGCTCAATACGTAGCCCAAGCACTTTGCACAGTGAATTGAGGATCCTAGTGCTCGGCTTGGTGGTATCATTCTCGACGGCGGTGAGCGTGTTGAGGTGGACAGATGCCTGCCTAGACAGACTCTCACGAGATAGGCCCATCTCGAGCCTACGTGACTTCAAGCGAGCGCCAATTGAGATCATTGCATCCATGATAGTCTATGTTACCATAAGACACAAAAAAATGTACACCGACTTATTGGGTTTGCCGCTGTGGCTGCTTCTTCTTCTTTCCACCAATAAACCGTCGACGTACTTTACCCCTGACAAGGGGCGATATGCTGCGATACAACTTCTCGAATGCTGGGCGCCGTGGGAGGATATCTGTGATCGGAGGCTCGAACATATATTTGCTCAGGTCCTTCTCCACGTCTTTTGCAAGAAGCAAGTGAGCAACACCAGAAATAGCCGCTTCAGCAGAAGGAGCCAGTTTGCGCAGCTCAGCCATCCGCTCCAGCCCAGTCTCACTGGTAATCAAATCGGCCAACTGGTCGAAATACCTCCCTTGCAAGATCCCGCGGATATAGCCAGTCATTCGAGACGGTGTGCGCCAAACCTCAAGGCTATCAATCAGCGGGAATATCAAGGCCGGTGCACCGCCTAGCTGATTTTTCTCAGATGCTCTTTCTAGTGCCTTCAAGCCGGCGCTGTTGTAAGCGGTCAATGATCCTTCGTTCATCGCCCGCCCAGTTGCCTCAAGGGCGTTGGCAAGCCACCGCATGGTCTCAGCGACCGCAGGCTTTTCTTCCAAGGCCACGTTGATCAGCTCGCGGCGCTTGGACTTTGCAGGACCGAACATAGCGTTGTAGAAGCTTTTGCCTACGTTCACGACTGACTTATTCGCCTCATCAGGAACTTGATCAATTCCCTCCTGAAGCCATGACCTCAGCAAGCCGTAAAATTCCTGCTCTTTGCCTGCTTTCTTGAAGGCCTCACGGAGAGCCCTGACGGTTGTGGCGTCTGAGATATCCGACTGAAAGGCGTAGCGAGCAGCCCTCAAAACACTGTCACCTTCAAGCCCAGCGATTCGGCCAGTGGCACCTTTCTCCAAGGCCGTAATATTCGGCATGCCTTCTTCATATGTCTTGCGGGCCCGAGCGTAACTGCCCTCTGGTACGTCAGCCGTCTTGGTGGCTTCATTGGCCTTGTTGACCATGAATTTTCGGAACGCCTTCAGATGATTGATCGTATCGGTATCTACGGCGTTTTGAGGGTTTTCACCCCACTTGACCTGCGCATCAATAATCTTTTTGACGCGGTCGAGACCTTCAACAGAGGTGTCTGGAACATCGATAAACTGCTCTGATCCCGGGGTATTCGGATCGTAGTCCGGGTTTTTGT
>Ga0208156_1000662_pt1 | contig 12349 bp, 21 predicted proteins | sample 1_EtaG_FD_184073 | JGI IMG/M metagenome (GOLD analysis project Ga0208156, IMG submission 184073) | Marine viral communities from the Subarctic Pacific Ocean - 1_ETSP_OMZ_AT15124 metaG (SPAdes) (version 2) | ecosystem: Environmental > Aquatic > Marine > Oceanic | place: Pacific Ocean | collected...
GCCGGTGCCAACGATATGATAATCTAAGTTGGTCGTGCAGCCTGTTAAAACGGCTGCCGCAAATACGAGCAGTTGTTTTAATAATTTATGCGCCATCCCTATTAGTACGTAGGGGGCTCACTCTGAAAAAAGTTGTTCTTCCTTGACTTTTCTTATTTTGCCTTCACCATCAATAAAGATGCGATAATCATAAACGCTGTTATTTTCCATTACTTCTAAAATAACGGCCTTTTTCTTATTATTTTTTAAATTCGCGACTTCTGGGAATTGTGCATAATATACCCATTGATCAACATCATATTTCATTTCATACTCACTATATCATATAAAGTCGCTGGGGATATTTTTGCTCTTTCGAATATTCTTGCAACTCTCCAGTCAATTACTCTGCTAACTCTCAAAGCATGTGCAATCCATTCACTACAATACCATCTGCCTCTTTGTTTAATTTTGAAAGGCACTAAGTGTGAGAAAATCATACCCCACCAATCATATTTACACCCCTTTGTCCGCTCAAAGAATTCTTTTATAGTATCTAATTGCTGTTGCGTAATTATCAGCGTTACAAGGTCCCAATTTTTAGGTTCCCATTTCTCTTTTTTTATAGCACAAAGCTTGGAAGAAGAGAAGGGGCCAATCCTAATCCAAGTAATACCATCTGGTAAAATTAGCTCAACATGAGAATACAGACTTTTTGTCCACCATCTAACGATCTTATTAAATAAATCGCCTTTACCTTTATAAAATGCTACTTTTATTACCATCTTCATCAAAATTCAAATAAATGTCTCCATTAATACGTATCAGGGTCCGCTCGAATTTTACTAAGTAATTTATATTTTTTTTACCGAAGAAACTAAATCTACCAACACAGAGGGCATTTCTTCTTGGGCGCCAGTATCAAACCAATATATAATTAATCGATCGTGGATCATTTTTTTTCCAAAATTATAATTTAAATGTTGAATTGCGACAATTATACCTGTCATTTGTGCTTCGGCGCCAATAGTAATAAAGTCTTTTTCTATTACAATGTCGCCAACACAGAACTGATAATTATTATCATCCACATATTAATTATTCTGTAGGCGAGTTAGTTTCTTCTTCAATCTTAATTAATTCAATCTCAAAATTGATATCTTTGCCGGCTAATGGGTGATTATGGTCTAAGGTTACTTCAGAATTATCAAAAGAGATAATTTTCGCCATCACAGGCTGGCCGGATGGGCCACTACCTTGAACAGAAAGACCTATTTCAAATGGAAACCCTTCAGGAAAAGCGGATTTTGGAGTAGTCACAATCGCTTCTGGTCGAAGAGGACCATAGGCTTCGTCAGCAGTTAGATTAACCTTTTTAACCTGCCCTTCTGTCATTCCAATAAGCGCTGACTCAAAGCCTTTAATAAGTCTTCCATGCCCAACTAGGATAGCCATAGACTCGCCGCGCATGCGAGAATCATCAAATACCTCTCCATCTGGAAAAGTTCCCTTATAATGCAACTTTACATTATTTCCGTTTGTTACTGTCTTCATTTATTTATTTCCTTTATTTTTGTTTCGACTGTCGACTGCTTTTTGTACTTCTTCTGTTGGAAGATCCATGTCTTCCTTCAAAATCCATAATGCTTTTTCAATTTCATCTGTCACTTCGCAGTCTAAGTCTTCTTCTATGAAGTGAGTTTTTTCATCTCTTCGATATTGTATCTTATTTCGTATATTTTGTATAAATTTATTCATTTTTTATTCCTCTGAATATGACAATTCTAATGTGTGGTCTGAATTAACAGTTGTAACTGCTAAAGTTCCCGCGTCATCAGAACCACCAGACGCAACAGCTTCTCCGCTTTCATTAACGATGCCATCAATATCTTCATCAACGTATGCCCAAAGATATACAATTGTATTTGATGGAACAGCGAGGCGCCAGTCCTTGACCGTCTCGCCGGTGAGATCTGCCCATTCAAACTCATCATAATCATAGGCAATCGACTCCAGAGAGGTCACTGTCAGATCATTATTCGGTCGATACTTTAGTGACGCCACATAGACCGTCGAGCCAGCAGGAAGGTCATCAAAGGCGCCTTTTTCTACACTAACAGTTCCCGTAAGCTGAACAAACGGAACAATATTAAGACCAGAACCATCTCCAAGAGGAATTTGAACTTCCATCTCTTCAAGGTCATAATCATCGATATCAATTGGATTACCGTCTTCTCCATCAGCATTTACGTAAGCGCCCCAGCTGTCGTTGGGGTCAATAAGCAAATTAGCGTCTGAATCAACAGCACCAATTAAATTCGTTTGGCCAAGATCATCACAAGTCTCAAAGCCGTAATTGCCCGAGGCTCCGTCTTCTGTGGCAATTGTCTCAAACCAAGAAGCATCAATCATTGAAGTTCCTGCGGTATCGGTCATCATAATCATACCATCGGCGCCAACAGGCACAAATTCGTTAATTACGACGGGGCCAGAGATATAAATATCACCGCAGCCAGTGCCGCCGCCCCATTGGCCAAAGTCGCCCCAATCGTCACCATCAGCGCCACCGCCGCCAGGACCAGCGCCACCGCCGCCTCCGCCACCAGAGCCACCAGAACCAAAGTCTAAATACTCAACCAAAATTGTAATGTTAATATCTGTAGCGTTGGTATCTTCCTCAATCAAAATTTCATCAGCCCAAATGCCAATTGGATCATCAGGATTAATGATTCCATCCTGCCAATAATCCATTACAGCATAAACCATAAGTTCCCGAGAAGATTCCATCTCAAGGGGAATATAATAGTCATCGCTTGTAGTTGAGGGATAAGAAATAGTATCTGTGCCGTAATAAGTCTCTACGCCAGACTCGTTGCTAGTATAAGCACCCACCCAAATAGCCCCAAAAGGAAAATCTGAGCCATATGCTTCTTCAGCAGAAAGAAACTCTCGTTCTCCATCGTCATTTTCAATATATAGCTCTACGGATACATTGCCGGCAATGCTGGCGTGTACCATGGTGTCTTTACCACCACCAGAATCTGTTGTATTACCCGAATCATCAGAGATTCCGGCATCTAAGCCTTCATAAGAACCATCGTCGGTTCCCAGATCTGCTTTATCAAATATTGTCTGATTGCTGCATGCAAAACAGAGAGCCGTGCATAGGCTATATGTTAGTAGTTTTTTATTCACTTGTTTTCCTTTTTAAAATATTTCATCTTGTAGTGAAGTGTCGAGAAGATGAAGGGTTAAGATAACCTCTTTATTGGCTTTATCGTGATAAACCAACATGTTGTCATATTTGGTTATAGAGTCCATTATGCTCTCTTTTATTCTAATCTCTCCGTCGTTTTTCTTAACGAGAGAGCAGAGCATTGTATATAAAAGCTGTTCTTTGCTTTGAGAATTTCTATCGTCTGAACTCATCTTAACTCTTTACATAATTATTATAACACAAAATAGCTAAACCTGTAGATACTCCGAACCAAAGCCAGCTTCCACTAATGGCTGCGGCAACAGCGCACACAGTATTAATAGCTGTGCACCACAAACTAACGTTTCTTGAACTTAAAAATTCTCTCATTTTATTCTCCTTTAATGATTTGAATGGTGGAGACGGTGGGAATCGAACCCACGTCCACGATATATCCAAAGATAAGTCATTCACAAGTTTGGACAGTTTATACTCCACATACTGCCAAGTGTAGGTAGTTTTATCCACATCGCTTACTACCCTGTTGCGATGGGTGGTTTGATTTTTACAAGTTGTCTCTTGTTTTGCTTAAATTGGATAGAAGGCTTTAAGCAGCCTCCCCGACTAAGCCGCTAGGCGAACAGAGTCGAAATGTGTGTTGTTATTAGCAACTATTGTTTTTGAACTGTTAAGGTCGTATCTAACCTACTTGCACTTTGCTTTTTTCTTACCCTGTCGAAACCTTTTCGTCCCCTTTCTTTTGTTTCTTGACTATAATTCCCATAGGATTTCCATCGTCACCGTCAAGCCAAATGACAATTTCTTCTTTTGATTTCTTTCTGACTTTCTTTTTAAAATCAATTGCTTTCTTTGCGGCTTTCAATGCCGCAGACTCTGAAGAATGTTTACTAATTAAATCGCCTTGAATAATGCGACCATTCCATTTATATACTTTCCACATATTCTCTCCTATGGATAAAAAATACCGACCGAGTGTGGATCTCTTGCTCCCCACCCGCTATCCTCCAAATTATTTTATATCCTTATGAGGCATCAGGATGTTACGCTTTAGTTAGGTTAAAACGGTCGGATTTAAAATTTCAAACATCATCAAAGTAGGATTCTACTTCGTATTTTCTGAGAAGTTTCTTGAACTCTAAATAGGTAAGATTCAAGAATCTTGCTGCATCTTTCTTTGACTTGGTTGTTGAGATCGCAAACTTAAGAATTGCTTCCTGAACAATCTTATTAGAATTCCTCCAAATATCAAAACCATATAATCTGTTATTAATAAGATCGCATGAAAGTTCTAACTTGATAGCTATAAGGTCTTCTAATGTGAGATTAGATACTAACACTAATAAACTATCATTTAACTTGTTTTGATCTCTTAATTTAGTTATAATGCTTTTATTGATAGTAGTTGAAAGCTTTTGTTTGTTTGCCATCACATAACCAACATATATAATGTAATAGGTTTTCAGAACCTTGTCAAGTGTTTTTTATAAAAAAAGTGTTTTCACAGGTGTTTTCATTATTCAACAATCTCCCAGTCCTCTTCTATTGTTTCAAAAATATCTTCAGCTAGAGCCGCAGCTTCTTCGCCGGGCTCTTGTTCTTTGGCTGTTTCATAAGCCTGATTTGTTGGCTCTTCAACATTAACTGCTAATTGATCTTCAAATTTATCAAAATATAATTTTGTATTAGCAATCAAATAGTCATAAAATAATTCTTGATCATCAGGATGATCAAGTAAGTCATATGAATCTATAATATTTTTCTCAATTTTTTTGAAAGTATTAAAGGCCATATTCCTTCCTGTGGCATCCATCGCCTCAAGTCCTTTGCCAAATTCTTCTCGCGGATCGGCCGGCTCATCTGGGCCTTCTTCGGCTTCTTTTTCTTGTGGGGTGCGAATATCAATAAATTTATTTTCATCCTCATCTTCGCCAACTTCAACCTCTATATCTTCTGCCAATGCTAACGCTTTTTCGCTAGCGCCAATAGTTGCATCAACAGCAATAAGAGTATCTTGTATAGCTTTTATAATGTGTGCTCGAAAAGATTTTCTTTGTTCTGGAGATGTAGTCATTTGCCTAAAGTCGTCTTTTTCGATAGGAATAATTTTCTTTAGAAGATCGGCTAAAACATTAATACCTGTAGACTTGTTTGGTGCAGGATCTTGATCTGGGAGGGCTTCCTCTGTCAACATTTGTTTAAGCTCTAATCTCATTAATTCTTTCAATGAATTGCGAACTTCTTGTTCTTCACTTATTTTTTTTTGTTTGACATATCTAATCAAATGTCTTATATTCTCTCTAAGGGTTTCTTCTTCTTGATTCATCGCATAATGCCTCTTTCCATAATTAGTCTCATAACATCATCAATAAGATTTAAATTATTACTTTCTCTTTGTTTTTTCTTTTTCTTGACCTTTTTTGATTTTCTTCTATCAGCCGATCTAGTTGTGCCAACTCCTAAAGCTGCAGAGCCCATTGCCATTCCTGATATTTCATCGAGATCGCTGGGTAATCCGAAAGTTGTGAATAAGGCCTTAACATTGCCCTCGCCGATGAAAGATTCAAGCAATCTTTTAGCAACAGAATTAGTTGCCGCTTCGCCAATCATATATCGAAAATCAGATGCATGGTATTCGTTTGGATTTTTGGCAGATTTAACACTAGGAAGGCCATTATATAATTCTCTATTTTCGTCTTTTAATAAAGTCTCAATATAGCCGTCATCATGCTCTTTTGGAGGAACAGCGGAAGCTTCAGGATCAATCAAATTTAAAGCATCAGAGATATATTTGTGCGCACCGGCCCATCTTTTCCAATCGCCCTCCTTTTTGCTAGCGCCTAATATAATATTTGTACCAGCAGGGATTCTTGTATCGGGACCAACCATCTCATAGCCGGCATTTATGGGAGATGCGTGTGTCTCAGAAGGAACAACCTCAACTCCCGGCATGCCACCAAGAAGCTGTTCCCACAATGCAATAGATTCCTTAACACCAACTTCGGTTCCATCGGGCAAATACCTTCCCTTTTTTGTAGGCCTCGAAATTATAACAATAACTTTATCGGCTTTAGGTACACTAAGGCCTTCACCAGTAAGATATTTGATTATCATATCAAGATGACCTTTATGGGGCGGTTTATATGCTCCTGGAACAATTGCAATTGTTTCGGGTACGTCTTCTTCTGGTTCTTCGGGGCCCCAGAAAGGCTCTTCTTCAAATTCAACATCTATAACAGGATCATCATCTTCGTTTTCAATCTCTATGTCTTCAATATCTTCTCGCAGCATTTGAGCATAAACGCCTTCTTTACCCGAAACAATAAATTCGCCTGTTAGTTTAAATGTATTGCTTGTTCTTTTATCTCCGAAAGGCATGCCGGCATTTATAACAACGCCTTCGTGATCAACGGCATCTCCAAATTTATCAACTTTCGCCGCTAATGCTCTTTGTGTGGTATTGCCAAGCCTTCTTGCTGCTTCATAGAATATAGCACCATAAATTGCTTTTTCACAATCATATAAGGTTCCACCTTTATCAAATTTACAAAGATCCGGATCAAAAGGCATCACCTCTGACAATGGCTCTCTATTAATAACCAATCTTTCATGAAGGTCTTTTGTAAAAGGCCCAGCACTTTTGGTTTTGCGATTGCCTGTATCATCTAATACATAATTTCCTGCTGCATCTTTTAAATATACTTGTATATCTGGCTTATAAGGAAAATTAATGGTCATCTGTAGCCACTCTCTTAAAGATTTTGTTATTGAGGTCTGATCACTAATGGCAAATGTAAGTTCACTATTTAAAGTATTTTCAATATCTTGATCTAATCTCTGAATTGTTCTTTCTGTGGCTGCATCGATTTCTTCTTCTGTTGAATCTTCCGGAGAATTATGATCAATTCTAATGCCTAAGTCCCCAGGCCCAAGAACTTGAAATTGTTGTCCAGATTTACTTTTAGGAGCATAAGGCTGAGCTAGTTCAGCTATTTTATCTAGTGCCGCTTTGTCAAAATCAATTGCTACGCTAGTGTCGCCTGAGACTTTCTCGACTTCTTCGCCGGCATCATTTAAAGTTTTAATTATTGGCCTTTCTAGTCCTGGCCTTGTGCGTTTTAAATCTCTCAAAACTCTTCCGTTCGGAGCTTTAAGGCTTTTTCCAGTTGCTGGATCTTTTTGCGATACCATAGTAACAACTTCATAATATTGACTAATGTTTAAAAACGTTATAGAATCAAATGTATAATAAATTGCATTGGCTCTTCCTTTTTTTGTTTTAGGGTCAATATCTTCTGGTACACGATCAATATATTCAATATTAATGAACTTTGTAGGATCTGGGGCTCCTTTTTCATCGATTAAACCAAGTTGCTGTAATAAACCAAACACCGCTTCTTGATTTTTTTGAAAAGCGCTGGTCATCATATTTATTAACCCAGCAGAAGAGGCTGCTAGGCCAGGATTTTTTGGAAACCTATCTTGAAGCCTATCAGCTGTAACACCTATAACATCAATTTGAGTTAATGTGCTTGTTCCTTTTCCGCCACGATCGACTGCAAATTGCAAATCATCAAAACCCTCTCCAATGACCTTGATGGCATTATTACTGCCATCTAATTTTAAGCTAGTGGTCTGGCCGCTTTTAAATTCTTCTGAGCGTAGATAGGCCGGAATGGCCCTAAAAAGGGCTATTATATCCTCACCGGTCTTTACTTCATCCAGATCATGTGGATGGCGCATATGCCCGCCGGAACCGCCCATGATTTAATTTCCTTTGATTTTTTCTTCAAGAATTTTCTTAATCATTTTATAAAGCGTGGCTTCATCCATTCTACGACCTCTGCGGGCCTTCTTTCTGTGTTTGTTTTCAGGCCGATCAGCTAAGCCACCCTCTTCCATCGTTTCTTCTTCCACTTCCATTTCTTCCCCGCCGCCCGTAAGCTGCATGATTAAACTTTTAAGCTCATCCATTAACTCCACGGCGCGATCTTCAGGCGCACTCTCATCGGACTGCATATCGCCCTGCATATCGCCATCGCCGCCACCAATAACTGTAATTTCTGCTTCATGCCCTTCGGGGCCAACCGGCTCTGAGGCACACATTTCTTTAAGGGCGCCTTGTTTTTCCATTTTTTCAACTAGGGGATTAAAGCCAAATCCGAATCTTTCCATAAGAAGGCCGCTTAGCTCCTTGTTTTTCCATTTTTTTGTAGACATTGAACTTTTGTCTCCTTTTTGTAAATGTTCATAATAAGTAGTACCTTTGCAGCTGTCTTCCCAATCTCTAAACACAATAGATGCTTGATATGCTTGAATTTCCATAGTTCTCATGTGCGGATCTGCCTGCGCGTAGCCTTGTTCACCCATATTTTGGACACTTTCAAAGTCTCCATTACACTTTTGTGTGTGGTGCTGCAGCTCATGAGCCAAAGATCGCATGATATCCTTTGGGTGTCGACCAGTGATATAGAGGGTAATTGACTCCTTTTCGGGGTCATAAAAGCCCGTTTTACCCATTGGATCGGACGCATTTTGCTCATCTTGACGTAAAAACAGCTTTGGAGGCCTCGAAAAACCCATTTTTTCCTTCGCAAAGGGCATAAATCGCTTAATTAAGGGTTTTAAAATGTCAATCATCCAAAAATACCTTTTTTTGATCGTCAGAGTACCAAATATACTCTAAATAGTTGCCAAATGGGTCTTTTACGTAAACTCCGACCGTTCCATCGCGATGATAGACGGTATCTCCCAATTCTAGCGGCAAATCTTCGATTTTTTCGACTAAAATGCCAAAATGGGGGTGTGGATAGTGCTTTTTATCAATTAAGGCGATATTTGTGTTAGAAACACGCATGCGAATGTATTTTGGGTCTCGAAAAGTCACTTTTCCGCTCAATTTTTGGGCATACCACTCTTCTGCGACCAATAAATCGTCAACTAGGATGGCTACATGATCAACAACTGACATCATTGGGCGTTTCCTTTGAGTTTGACTTAGAAACGAGCTTTAAACTTGCTGTAAAAAAATCAATTTCCGCTATATTATTAATTAGTGGCTTGACCGTTGAAATTGAGACTAATCTGCCTGAGCGAATTTCATTTTTTATATCAATAACGATGCCATAGTGTGAATTCCAGTCATCGATTTCACGATTCCAGGTCGACCACTCCACAATATCGCCAATATTAAAGATTTTTGCTGTTAATTCGCCAAATATATCTTTTTCATTCATCTTGAGAGCCGCAATTCTCGTCATAACTAGCACTGACGTTAGATAACAGCTGAAATTCCTTAAGTTCGTAGTTAAACACAATAATTTCTCTTTCTTTAAGATTAATTATTCTATATTTGCGTGTTCGACGATTAATAATCTCGACTTCATTGATCGGTTGAATAATTTTCTTCTTTTTTCTCGCCATTTTATCAATCGTGCAGTTTTAGTGCGAGAATCCAAGCTAAAAGTGTTATAACAGCAAACTCAAAGTCCCATATTCCGAATAAAACCCAAGATCCTAGGATTATAGCGGCCGTTTGCCAGAATGTTCCAAATTTAAATAACATCAATCATATCCTGTGTGTAATAGTTCCTCTGGATCAATACAAACCATATCTCCATTTATTGTATAAATTAAAGTTCGATTATAATGATCATAATTTTCATATAATATATAAGCTTTTACGCCTCTATAAACTTTCTTATGCATTTTTGTAATTGGTTCGTAACACCATATTTCGCCTGCTCCATTAATTGCCACTTCGGGAATTAATTCATCTTTTTCGGTGAGTTTCCCTGAAATTTGTTTTATTAACTGTTTAACTAATTTAGCTTTGTCGTCATTTTTAGCCATCAAATTAACTAGAATTTAATAAACTTAAAAACGGATACTCGTTTTTGTACTAATAGCTATGGGTTTCTAAAAGATACAAATTCTTATCTATAATATAATATTTTGTAATTATTTTCAAATAAATTTTGACACCACAACCGCAACTGCCATTGCAAATTGAACAACCATAAAGATTGTGACCGCCTTTGTTTTAAAAGTTCTTAGTTCTTCTAATTCACGAAGAGCATATTTGATCTGAGATGGTGAAGCAACCTCATCAATCTTTTCTTTCCAAGATTTTAATTCCTCTAGGCGATCTTCTTTGGCTTTAATCTTTGTTAATTGCTCTTTTACGTCTTGTAATTCTGTCCGAAGACCTTCAATGCCCTTGCTAAGAGTTTCAAGCTGCTGTAAAACTAATTTAGAATAGGTTTCCCATCCAGAATCATTTGGCATTACAAATCCTCCGATCTTTAATTAGTTTTGTTTTGGTTCTCTCGCCAATTTTCAAGTAGGAGTTTCATCAGGCTTCTCCTTAATTTTGATTCTTTTTTGAAGTAGTGTGGTTGTCAATCCATTACGCAGTATGTCTTTGGGGCTTTCTTCCCACGGCATCCTCATTCGAGGTTCATAAATTCTTAATTTGTTGAATTTGTTGAAAAAGGCAGGAAACTGTTGCGATTGCCCAGGATGAGCAATGCCTAATATAAAATTATTTACTGAGCGCATTGTTTTATCCCAATCTGTATTGATCATATTTTTACGAATTCTTTTGTATTCATTTCGTAATAAACGATCAAGAGTTTCAATCAAAAAATCTAAATCAACTTTACCTTCTATATACCATCCATAAAAATGATTCCAAGCCCTCGCCCACTCGCCAATCATTATATGTTGAGCAATTGTTTCTTCAACAGAAAAGTCCATCATTTGAGATAGTTGATCTATTTCCTCTGAATCTCCTTCGTTTAGGAACTCTCGCCAATTTTCAAGTAGGAGTTTCATTGTGAGGTTATCTCTTGCGCAAATTCATAAAATCTTTTATATATTCTTCGTTTGTTTTTTTGTGAAGTAAGATCAAAATAGTGTTCGTGTTCTAAATCATACATTCTAAGTAATAATTTTACAATATTTTTAATGAATCCCTTGGTTCTCCAGACGTCTGGAGATGTCTGGAGAGCTATTACTCTTGCTACTTGATTAGCTGGAGAATCATCAAGGTTTTCATTATTTAAAGCAGCTTTTACGGTGCTAAATATTGGAATTAATCTTGCTTGTATTTCTTCGGTTGAATTAACATATTTTAATATTTTTTGTTTTCTTGGGTCTTTTTTTCTTCGATGATGACGTTTTAACCCTTTTGCTTTTTTGGACGTGTTGGCTCTTGCAGAATTAATCATATGAGTAAATTCGTGTTCTATAATACTTCTTAAAACTCCTTTATTGCCTTTTAATAATTTAAATATTTGATTATTATCTAGGCTCACAAACTCATCATAACTCATTTTTGGATTAAACAAAAAAGAACCAAAATTAACAGCAATTTGTGGAAGACCATCTTCTTCCGAGTCAGTATCAAAATAGCCGCCTAATGACTTTCCTTTCTTTTCTTCATAAGTTTCTTTATCTGGATCGCCATCTGCATCAACATAATAAAGCTTGAGACTCAAAGCAAAAAAAGTCCAGTAAAACTTATCGTATGATAATAAACTTTCAGCCTTTGGGAATTTTATTAATAATTGATCATAAATTTCATCAACACGTTCTTCATGAAATGTTAATTTATGTGTAACAAGTTCTTGATATGTTGATGGGGTATTTGCGCTTTGAAATGTCGCCATGAAGTATGGATCGCTTTCCAATTGATCGATAAACCTTGCCATAATTTCTTTATCTATTTGTTCTGATTCTTTTGACGCATATTCATAATTTATTGGATTGGTATAAGCGTTGATAACAAAATCAATAATATCTGAATAAACTTGATCGGTTTCTCTTTCAATTAAAAACTTCCGCCAATTTTCAAATAGGAGTTTCATTAAAATATTCCTCTCTTAAATAATCCGAGATCAACGATAACGAAATCGTTAGTTCCAGGTCTCATCATAACGTTATCTATATGCACATCTTTTGGTCGCCATTGTTGGTCTTGCATAAAATACTTCATAGCATCCATTAAGCTCTCAGCCTCTGGGAATAAGTCTTCAACTTTTTCTAATGATCCGCCAGTCCAATGGCCACGAGAGAATTCTTCTTCTCCTGGTTCTGGCTGATGAACGGGAACAATTTGTTTATCAAAATAATATAGCATACGAGTCTCAAACC
>Ga0208156_1000665_pt1 | contig 12293 bp, 9 predicted proteins | sample 1_EtaG_FD_184073 | JGI IMG/M metagenome (GOLD analysis project Ga0208156, IMG submission 184073) | Marine viral communities from the Subarctic Pacific Ocean - 1_ETSP_OMZ_AT15124 metaG (SPAdes) (version 2) | ecosystem: Environmental > Aquatic > Marine > Oceanic | place: Pacific Ocean | collected...
GCATTGCCGGCGTCGGGGCCGGCCACGGTTCCTGCCAACGCAGCAGAACCACTCTGCAAATACCAAATAGCGGCTAGCTGTCCACCGTTAGAACCAGTGAAAAAGCGGTGGGCTTGGGTGCCGGCAGAACTTGAAGGGAACACGAAAAGCCCATAAGAACCGCCGCCAGTAGTAGCACTATTTTTAGGTACACCGGTGGTTCCCCAGCCTGCGCGGCCGGTTGAGCCGTTGTTGGTTGCAGTCTGTTGTCCGAGAAGTCGAACATATGTTACGGGAGCTACGTTTGCGCGCATAAATGCCTTGGCTGCGTATGTTCCGTACATAGGTGATTGGTAGTTTCCATCACGGTAGATGTCACCGCCGGCGTTACCAGCAACAGTATCTCCAAACATGTTGACAAAATCTGAATAAGATTCAACCGTAACTGGCTGCATCGCAAGCCCGCGAGTTGAGCGCCCGATAATAACGGGTCCCTGTGCTGTTGGCGACTGGGGGATGAAAGAATTATCAATTTCATTGATAAACACCCCAGGAGATACAAACTTAAAGCTTTTTACTGACATATTGTGGTTCCTCTTTTGAAAAGCAAGCATATTCGATGCCTAATCATACTTTAAATAGTATTTTCATTTCCAAAAGGATAGGCAAGTTTTGATATTCCACTTCCTGAACTAATCTTTGTCCCATAGGTTATAGTTTCCTGCTGGGACTACTGATTCTTGTGGAAATTGGTATTCGACTGTGTTCTCGTCGATTCGGATGATTGGGCGATCGTCATTGGTGCCTTCACCGATCAAATATCCCAAAATATTTATGGTAATCTCGGTAGTAAATTGGCGTTCGTCGTCCCCAAGAGAGGCTACATTATTGTTGTGAGCAAAGCTTTGCTGAACAAAAGCCTCGTAACGATGATTATTCCGCTGTAAAATAAAGGAATTGATCTGTCCGGGTCTTGCGATGAATGGCGCGATAAGATCATTCATTTGCTGCTGGTACTCTGTCTTAATGCTGATCTTATAGTCAACGCTTATATAAATCGGAATCGGTATAGACAGAGTTTGTATTACTACCTTCTTATTTACTCTCGGATAATAGCGTTGATCTGTCCCGCCGGTGTTAGTTCTTGTCCCCGCTGCTACCGCAAAGTTGCGAGTCTTATCAGGAACTATTCTTTGTGCGATCACGAACCTACCGGCTCTGCCGTTCTTGTCGGGGGAGTAGATTTGTGCCTGGAAAGAGCCCTTTCGTCCTGGATCTTTGGAGATGGCAGTTCTCTCTACACTAAGTACAGGCAGTGTGATATTCTTGCCGTCTCTCAACTCTTTGGAGTGCTTAACTTGAAACGATCTCTCTGGTACCTGCCATAGAACTGGGACTTTCTTAAATCCCTCATTTGTAACAGTAGATAGATCCAGGTCTTCTTTGAGCCAAGACACCAAGGACCGGTCTATGTCTTCTATGGTAGAAGCCAGCATTCCTATCTCTTCTAAATGGTATTCTCCAGCGCCGGTGGGGAGCATGGCGAAATCAAAATCATCAGGTAGCATCGAATAGCCCCTTTCTAGCGCGTTTGCAAGTTGCCACTACTTCGAAAGTGTGTCCAACTTGTCCAAATAACTTTCGAGGTTCTTCTATCTTGGTCATCTCGTAATATGTATCGCCATATAAAACAAAATCGCCTTCGCGAACAAACAAGTCTTGATCTTCTGTGAGTCTTCTGTGATGGAAGTAAACTGTAATCACACTACTGTGGTCGACTCCAACATCGTTCATATAAGTTGTACCTTCTTCGTCAAACTTAACAAGAGCATATACGCGAACAGGGGGTAGGAACGTTTTTTCGACTGCTTCTCCATATAGGTCATGAAATTTAGTGAGCGCTAAATCGATGGGATAGTAAAGAATCTGTTGGCCAATAACCTTCTCTACTAATTCATCATTGACCTGTTTAACCAGATCTCGCTCTTTCTTACCTAGAAATAAAGGCGGTGGTGGGGCGGCAGGTCTTTTCCATTCATTAGACATTCCCTATCACCCTACAAAGATTGGCAGCGGCGTGACCTTCAAGACATTTGTGGCTGCATCGGTGATTTCTTGATCTTGCTTGGCAAGCGCAACGTATTCAGTCTCTTTAAGCATCTCTGCTAGCTTATCTTTTAGCTGCTGTTGCTCTTCTTTGGCTTGCGAGAGGAGTTCGCTGTGATTCAGCGTCACACTTTCGCCTGGAATTGGGATAGTTGTGAATTTGCCCCGAATTTGACCCAGCATCTCCTTGCAGAGAGCTAATGAATACTTTCGAATCCACTGCTTGCCCATCGAGTTGATGCTTTGAAAAGGGAGATTATCAAAAGGCAACGTGTTGAGGTTGTTGACGCCTTCAATACCGCTATCGATCACTCCGTCCATTTCATATGGGCTCAAATCCACATAGAATTTAACCCAAAACTTGTCGTCTTCGCTTGTAAAGCCATAATCGCTTGGAGTAGGGTATAAACGAAGCTTGTTGTTGATTAATTCGAAGGAAAAGTGTGATGTGCGAGTAAAGATGTTGTCTTCATAAGCCATGGCTTGCATCTTATTCTGCCACGTAGGTATCACTTCAAACGTCGAATCGTCTGAAAACTGACCGTATGTCGACATATTGCCTACTACATTGAGTCCGCCGTAATAGCCATAGAATCTCCACATGGCGCGCGGTGTGATATAATAAACTTTAGTAATAATAACACGCTTGTTTCCAACCTTGCCGGCAAACGGAACAACATTGCCAGTATCATCGGTGCCAGTGGCAGAAGATGCTGAAATGATATTCTGGAGATCGTAATCTTGCACATTTCTAACTGGCGTAAATGAAGCCGAGTATTGTGGGATTGTACCGCCCATTCCTCCAGCAGCGGCTGCAGCGTCTCCGACTCTTCGAGAATAGCCTAGGGAGTACCGGGGGTATTTAAGATTTGAGCCTGATGGTCCGGTAAGAATATCACCTTTATGATCGAAAGAGGCAGTAGCAGAGCCGAGTACATTTGAGAGTACATTCTTACCTTGATGCAAGTTAACAATATAGGAATATTCCAATACTGCTTCTTGATACGCCGCATAGACATTGTTAGCCGTTAACTCAATATCAACAACATCACCACCAAGCTTCTTATAGACATAAGCTACTTGGTCTGATGCTCCGCTAATAAAGGCGGCAGAGCCCGTATAGTTATCAAAAGGCAACGAACCCGTAACTAGAGCAGTGCTCCCCGTTGAGGTTAATACTATTGCGCTAGTTTGCGATACTGGGCTTAAATTTGTCGGCATGCATGCGTACTCCTACTACATAAATAGTGAGGCTGAAAGCAAATCAACAATAGAGAGTGTTATTTCTTCTCTTCTTTTGAAGATGCTTTCTTTGAACGCCTAGCAGGTGCTGGGGCGGCTCTGTGAGCCGGCTTCTTGAGCTTTTTTGGTACAGGTGCAGCTTCAACCACTTCCTCGACTACAGGCGGGACACTGACCACCTCTTTAACCGCGGGTTTGGGTGCAGGTGCTGCTTGGGCTCTTTTGCGGGTTTTAAGCCACAATCGTCGTCTGGGGTTCATAATGATACTCCTTATATTAAATCATTACAATAAGTAGTTTTAAAAAACGGAAATCTCAAAAATTGGCGGCAGTATTTTTTGGAGGACTCGGCATTTACATAAAAGAAAACCCCCACCGGAACTAACCGATGGGGGCTTAACTTTATTGCGCTATGCGCCTATTGGCTATGATGCGCCTGACTCACCTAGAAGTCCACGGATGACGACAAGGCCGTACATATCTGGACGAACCATCTTCTTGGCATAACGAGTCATCACGCCCTTGCGAGGCACGAAGTCTTCTGGTCCAAAGATAGTAGGTGTGGTCTGTAGTGGCACATAAGGTGCGTATACATAACCAGACTCAAGGAATGAACCACCTCGGCGACCGACAACGACGTTGCGGAGGAAGTAAGGATCGACAATAACGTCGAACTTCTTGCTCAGCGAGCCGGTCTTAACGGCACCAACGGTTCCCTTCTCATCATCTGCGGTAACAGATGCGCGGAAGCCGGCAGTAAACTCAAGGATGTTGGCAACTTCAGGTCCGCAGACGATAAAGTTAGCACCACCACGTAGAGTCTTACGGTGGATCTGTGCGGAGACATCATTGATAGTCTCTGCAAGAGTCTCATACCACTCACTCACGGTACCTGTGAAGTCTGGAGCAGCTGCACTAGCGCCGATTTCGAGGCCAGTTTCGCGGTTCAAGAACATTCCAGGGGAACGTGCCCAGTAGTAGGTTGCAGCGGTTGCACCGTTAACGAGGTCAGCAAGGATCTCACGGTCAATCTCAAGAGCGATTTGCTCGGAGAGGATTGAAGTAAGCTCCACCTCTGCATCCAAGTTGTGGTATGCGTTGAGGTCTTGACCCAATTCTGGTGTCCACTTAGCCTTGAGCTTCTTGGTCTGTGCGGTGACAGCCACAGAATCAACCTTAATGTCGATTTCTGGGATAAGCTCAGAACCTTCAAGTCCCCACTCGGTAGTACCGACAACAGAGCCAAATGCTCCGCCGGCAGCCCAAGTATCCTTCACTGGGAAGGAGCAGGACAAGTCGCTAGATAGCAGGTCAGCATACGCAGGACCATCACCAAGCGAAAGACTTGTGATGAAGTACTGTTGCACGTTTCCACCAGCGGTACCGGTAACTTGTGTCAAACGACGAAGTTGCTCGGTGTTAGCGTTAGTGAGTGCTAGGTTGAGCATCAACCCCACAGATTGAATGGATGAAGAAACAGCGCCTAGGTTGTTATAATCTAGGTCTGTATCAAGGTTACTCTGGGCTGCATCCATGCGGATAATCCAACGCGCTGTAGCGGAAGAACTAAGAGCGAGAAGATCAGGATCGAATTGGATACTCTTTCTCTGTGCAACGCTTGATCCAGTCAAACTGAACGAACTAAGCTGAACCGAAGAAGCCGTAAGGCTTGTTGAACCCGACGGAGATGAATATGCATAACCGCGAGCACCAACTGTGCGAGGACCACCAAGGTCACCCTTAAGGGAACCTAGAAGCTCAACACCACCGGTGATTTGTGAACCAACCTGATCAGTACCATAGATGGACTTATCAGCGACGTTTCCAAACCTAGTGTTTAGTGTACTTGAAGAACCGATGTTCGGTGAGAACACAAAGTCCAGGAAGAAAATGAGACCACTAGGTAGACTCATTGGTTGAACCGAAACGAGATCGTTTGCGATTAGTCCTGCGAATACACGACGAACGATTGGGAATGCTACGGCTGCAAAGCCCTCAACATCTCCTGCGCTCATTGAACTGGATTCGCGAAGCAATTCTTTAGCCTGATTCTCTAAGAGTCGAGCCATTGCCTGCTTGTTACGGTCGTTATCAAGACCTTCTAAAAGTCCTGTGCGCTCCCACTTTGATAACAAAGCGTGACCTTCGGCGCGCATATCACGATTGACTACACCTTCGGTGAGTCTTTCAATAATACTAGCCATTTTTAAATACCTCCTTAATTGTATATTATATATCGGACATTAATTTACTTAATGCCTGCTAGTCGTTGCATCCGATCCGAAATTGGATCGACTGCTGTGCTCTCTTGACGAGTAGCACGGATTACAGAAGAACGACGTCCGATAGCTTCGCTTAGTGATTGAGGGCTACGTTTTGGGGCAGCCTGCACTGTGCTTTGAAGCGTGTCGTATATTGTCTTTGCTTCTGTGACGGAACCAGCATTAGAAATCGCTTCGACAATTCTTGTTTTTTGTCGCTCATTCAAGGAGGTATTTCTAAGAACACGGTTCGTGTATAGTAAACGGCCATTTGACAAATTGGTTTCGACTAATGTCTCTTTCAATTCGCCCACGACTTGTTTATATTTTGAAACTTGTTGCTTGAGTTGTTTGTTTTCAAAAGTTAACTCTTCTTGAGCCTTCTTGAGGGGCTCTAATTCTTCCATTGCGTCTGTGCTGCGGCGAGCAGCAAGACCCTTTTCCATTTCCCATTTGACGCTTTCGGCACTTCTGCCGGCCCAGCCGGATAGCTCGGCTGACATGTCAACAGTTAAGCGTTCCATAACGGCGTCGAGGAGTTCGTCAGAGACTTCTTGGTCTTCTTCGAGACCTGCAGCTGCCATGGCGCCGGAATCTGCTTTTTCTTCGTCTGCTTCGTCGTCTATAGTAATAGCCTCTTCTTCCTCTTCGATAACTTCGTCATCGTTGGAAAGTAACTCTGCCAAATCTTCTTCAGTGATTTCAATTTCTTCGTCAATGTCCGCTTGTTGCTTAAGCTCTTGAATGGCTTCTTGCAAGGCGCCGAGGTTTACGTTAAATTCTACTTCCTCCCCTTCTTCGGGAAAAGACTCTAGGTTTTTGCCCTCTTCATCTGCAAGGTTGTCGGTTGCTGCAAGAGGAATCTCGTCTTCCGTCACTTCTTTGTATTCGGGGGTCGGCTCTGTGGCCATTGGATCTGCCATAGGATCTGCCATGGGGTCAGCACCGAAATCAGTTTGGACAGCATCTAATTCATCTTGCTCTAACAGGCTCTCAATAGTTTGTTTCACTTCGTCAGAGTACTTATCAATAATGGTAGCTTCTGCGTTTTTAAGTGCAGCTTCTTTCAAAGCCTTGGCGTCTACGATAGCCTCTTTAAGCAAATTGGACATGTAGGTGTCTCCCGGAAAGGTGGTTATTCAGAATAAATAGTAGCACAAAAAGCGAAATGCCTTATTTGTTTGATGCTATATCTTTTCTAACGTTATCCATGATTGATTAGCCAGCAACTTCACATCAAAGTCTCCACTAGTAGCGCCTCCGAAAAATTGACAGGCTAGATTAATCGTATCCCCTTCACTAGCTGACATAATAGTGGTACATTGCCCTGTTCCGAAACGAGTTGTAGCGTTGCCGCCGCTGTCGCCGCCCCAGTTCGTGCCACCATCGCCCCTAAGATAGCAGTATGCATGACTGAATGGAATTGTTGTCGCCGAGCCAGTTGTGACGGCGGAGCCTGAGAAGTTTATTGCTGCAAAGGATTTCATATTGCTGCGCGCGTTATTAGGGGTGTCTTGTGCATAGTTAATACTATATGATAACTTATAATCTCCTGTTTCTGTTACGACTATTCCTGTAGCACTGGACGAATAATGTGAATCATCTAATCGAACGGTCTTATCCCATTCAACTACGAAAATAGGAGTCGTTGTTGGAGTAAGCGATGATAGGGAAGTCACATCTCTTGCTCCGGTTGATGGTCTAACTTGCGGATTACTAACGTCTATTAAAAGATTCTGATCAGTGCCTCTGCCAAGCTGGATATATCCTAGTTTCTCTATTGAGCCGCTGACATCGAGCGTTCCCGATATCACTGCATTGCCTGTGTATGGGAATGCCGAGCCTCCGCCTGCTGGTGTTGCCACAACAACTTGGTGAGAACTGTTGAGTGCGAGAAAACTACCTGCGCCACCAGCAGTACCAGAAACCACTGTTCCGCCTGGGTAATCCACACCTATGTTGCCACCCATTAGCTCAATACCTGTGGCTGAACCTGAAATGGCAAGCCTGCCTATTCCTGAATTGAATTCGATAAGAGCATCTGCGGAATCGCCCAAGTTGAGCTTCTTGTCGTCTAATAGATTGATGTCATCAGTAGTGGTAAGAGTTCCAGTAATCGCAACATTGCCTGTATACGGGAATGGATCTGATGCTGGCAAGTTCGTTAGTCCCGATCCATTTCCCACAAAGAGACTTGAGGACACGTGTCCGGAAGCTGATACGTTGGTTGCCGAAACTGTTCCCGGTACGCTTAAAGTAGGATTCGCCCAAGTTAGTCCGCTGAAGGCGTCAAGAGTGTTTGTAGATGCTCCGCAAAAAACCAGACGATTTGCGGTGTAATTGCCAATAGGCAGATCAGTCAACTCTTGGCCGCTGCCATAGAAGTTGCTAGCCGAAATATTCAAAGAAGCTGACACATTGCCATACGAGATGACGTCTCCTATAACCGTGGTGTCTCGTCCAAAGAGAGAGTCTCTCCCAACTGCGAAGTCGTTTGAGGCGCTTAAGTCGCCAGTAATTTGCAAAACAGGAGTAGCCGCATCGTAATTAAAGTTAAGATTGTTGCTCCCGCTGAAAGTGGAGCCGCTGTTGAACTGTACATTCGTGTCGACTCCTGCCGGTACAAGGGCGGCATTTACATTAGTTAAGCCCGACCCGTTGCCCACAAATAAACTTGAAGAGACGTGCCCTGACGCCGAAACATTAACAGTGGTCAACGTGTCGGTATTGAATGTCAGATTTGAACTGCCGGCGAATGCCGAGCCATTCTTATACTGCAATTGAGCATCAGATCCACCGGGTGCCGTAAATGTTAGAGCGTTCTGCATATACGTACCTAAAACAGTCGCTGTGATCTTCTTTGTGGCATTCGAGGCGTCTGAATCTGCAATGATAAACATGTCGTTATCACTAGTAGAAGCTTTGGTAGTTGCATCATTTGGGCTCACTTTAAGCTTACCGGCATCATGCGCAAGACCACCGGTCGTTGCCAAGTCTACAGCAATGCCGCCGGCACCGACCGAAATGCTATCTCCTGCCTGTGCTGCCAACTTATTAGACGAATCTTGTAATCCATCTCCAAAATAGACATTAGAAGCGGAAAGCTGTCCGCTAACTTTATAGGGCTCGAGCGGGATCCCAGTAAGGGCAGCTGCGGAGCCAGATACAGAGGCTGTCAAAGTTGTGCCATCATAAGTCAGGTTGCTATAACAAGTTGCTGTACCATCGCCATCTGAAACAATTATTCTAGCTGCTCCATCGCTAGCGATCGCAGTGAGCGCGGCGGCGGCCAATGGGTCGCCTGTTGTGGTATCATAGAATGCGCTAGCGGAGACAGTGCTGGAAAATGTCTTTACTCCTGCAATAGTCTGTGTACTGTAATCGTCGACCATGCTCTCGATTGAGCCGGTGCTAGAGTTTGAAAAGTTAACCTTTCCTTTTAGGGTATTATAAGCCATGCATGTTTCCTCTTGCTATAAATAGATTAAGATCACTTGTTTATTACTATGAACGCACCAAAATTTGCATAATTTTCGGGATAGTATCTAAAATCGTGTCTATCGAGGATCTGAAATACCAACTCTTTCATGCGGGGAGACCCTCCTGTTACAATTTTTAAAGGAGTGTCGTTTGATAAGATAAAGTTCTCCACCTTTCTCTGCACTGAATCGTGATACATTCCATGTAGATCTAGGATTTTCATTTTACCTCTCGCTTATATAAGTAGTACAAAAAAAAGGACGCCCCCCATAAAGAGGGACGCCCAAGAGAAGAACAATCTTCAAATGATATAAAAGTATATCCTAGAAGATGCCCCAAGAACCAGATGCGAGATACACCATTGACACAGCAGCACCGCCGGATTCAAGCTCAATGCTTGTATGACCGTCGACTGTCTGATCAGCATAGCAAGAGATCGTGAGATCAAATCCGCCCAGTGAAGCCGGAGCTTTAACATGAACGACATCACCTATAGACGGAGCAGCTGCCCCAGGCAATTGTAGATCCTGGTCGCTAGCAAGTGCCGCGGCCTCTCTGAAGTTAAAACCTTCAGAAAGGGTGCGGTTTGCGCCGACACCCCAGTCAGTTACAGAACCACCATCAGTAGAAAGAACACCGGCGGTTGCGGTAAGACCTGCACCAGCCATAGCAGACACGAGGTCGGCAATGCTTTCTTTCTTTGAAGCATCAGAGTCGTCAGCGTCGACGATAGCAATGCTATCGGCAGCAACGTTAACATCAGCAGCGGTCAACTCGTTAAGGTCAAGGTCGAGGTTACCAGAACCATCTTGTGCAAGACCGTCGCCAGCAACAGCTGGGGCAAGCATAGCGCCGGTAACACCGTCTGCTTTAATGCGAAGTGCGTCAGAGTTGAGTTCGATAGAAGAATCATCAACACCAACAGCAAGACTACCGGAGGCAGCGGCAAGACCATCGCCAGCGATTGCGGTGGCGTAGTCAGCCATTGTGTCTCTCTTCATAAGCCCGTCACTATCGAGGAAGTAGAAGCTATCGCTTGCAACAGCGAGAGCCGTGTCACTAACGCCCGCAAGCTTCATGGTGCTATTGAAGACAGCAGCGCCATCAACATCTAACGTGCTAGAAGCAGACAAGGTTGTAGCCCTTACAGAAGACTGGCCCGTGGCACCGATGGTGGTTCCATCGATGGAACCACCATTGATGTCGATAGTGGTAACAACACCCATATCAGCAACAGTGCGACCAGCGTTTGTCCAGTTATTAGACATGCTAGCAATACCAAGAGCGTTGATAGTGTCAACGTCTCGACTGCCATCAAGGACAAGAGCCTTGTTAGCAGCACCGGTACCATCTGTGATACCGTCTAGTTTCTCTAGATCGGTTTCGTTCAAGTCGGCAGAGCCGATGATGAAAGAAGTACCAGCAGTGATAGCGGCAGAAGCAGCTACCGATGTAGCTGCAACTTGACCTGAACCACCGTAGATGACTGCTCTGTCATTGACAACAGTATTACCAACAGCAGCATCGAGCAAGTTAAGCTCTATTGCACTCGCTTCCACGAGAACACCACCGAGCTTAAGCCCGTTAGAGCCCGCATCATGCGAAGCAACGTCAAAGTCGAAAGCACCGTCTTTTACAACAACCTCGGCTGCATTAAAGAGCATGAAATCACTAACAGATGCGTTAGAAATACCGAATCCATCCGGTCCCTTGAAATCAGTAGCCTGAACAATACCAGCACCACTGTAGACAACAGCCTTGCTGTTTACAACTACACCAGCTTGTGAACCATCAACCAAGTTGAGTTCAGCAGCAGTAGAATTTACTGCTCCATCAGCCAACTGAAGACCGCCTGCTTTGCCGATAATGAAATCGAGATCACTTGCAAGTGTAAGATCGTTACCAGCATCAAATTGAAGCATATCGGTATCACCAACAGCACCAATGTAGCTGTCATCAGCAACAACGAAGCTTGTACCTGCGACTTGACCTGAACCACCGTAGATGACCGCTTTGTCATTGACGACAGTATTACCAACAGCAGCATCGAGCAAGTTAAGCTCTTGAGCGGTAGCCTCAACCGCGATTCCTTGAATCCTAAGCTTGTCTTTTTTTACGTCGAAAAAGCTAGAACCAGAAACAGCCACAGCTGCGAGGTTGCGTGAATTATCAATTACCGTAGTTCCTGCGATTTGAAACAGGTTTTGTGAAGAGGCGGTGGCGTTGATGTTGATAGGACCCTCTTGTTCGAGAGACCCCGACATCTTTGCCGCGCCAATTTGAAATTTATAAGCCATTAAATAAACCCTCCATATTAAGTTATTTTTTTGTTATAATAGCGATACCCGCAGCCTGCATTGGCCACAGGGTATCGCTCTTAATTAGTACGCTGGAGGCTCTATTTTATTAGCAGATAAAGTATTTATTGGCACCGTTGCAATAAAGCTGAATAGATGAATAAGGAGACTGCAAAACTATCGAATTTTGCCCGTCGATAGTATCGTCACCTGTTGTAGCAATAGTCACAGCATGGGTATCGATTGCCCCACCCTCGTCCTTTATAACATAAGTCTGCCCGTTTAAAAGACCAGTCGCGGCGGGGAGAGTCAAAGTAGCAGAAGCCGTTAGTGTGTCGGACTGTATTCCTATCAAATAGTCAACCTCTCGTATTGTATAGTCATCGGAAACAACTTTCCGTACAAAACCCACGCCGCCAAACATTTGAATTTGATATGCTCGGAGCTTAAATAAGCGGCCCTCATCCATGAAGATACCGTTATTTCTGAAGTTCATGAACCCGACATCAAAGCCCTTGGTAAGACTGCCTGATCCAAACTTTAAGTTGTTGTCATTGCCAACACTCAAGACGTCCGAGCCAAAGTGAATAGAACTTCCGGAAATGTATAGATCACGCCATGGCCTGAAGGCGCTGCCAAGATCGTGAACATTGGCAGTCGTCGGTATTAAGGAACCCTCTAGATTCATGCCGCCACTCATATTCAAAGTGCCTGTAAGGGATAATGTACTTCCTGAATATAGAAAATTAGCAGAGCCAGTCAGATCTCCATCAGTGTCATGGTATTGAAGGGCATAGGTAGGGCCCTCCGCCACCACATGGTCTGCCAATACATTAGTTAGCCCAGAGCCATCACCATAAAAGATAGACGCAGACACACCTATGCTAGCCGTCAGGGCGCCGTTTAAATTGAGCACAGAGCCGTTGAA
>Ga0208156_1000667_pt1 | contig 12288 bp, 10 predicted proteins | sample 1_EtaG_FD_184073 | JGI IMG/M metagenome (GOLD analysis project Ga0208156, IMG submission 184073) | Marine viral communities from the Subarctic Pacific Ocean - 1_ETSP_OMZ_AT15124 metaG (SPAdes) (version 2) | ecosystem: Environmental > Aquatic > Marine > Oceanic | place: Pacific Ocean | collected...
ATAACATTCTCTATTGTTGATTTGCTCTCAGTATCACTATTTATGTAGTAGGAGTACGTATGCATGCCCACCAATCTTAATCCAGTTTCTCAAACCAGCGCTGTCATATTAACTTCCACAGGAAGCACCGATCTGGTTACCGGTTCTTTGCCTTTTGGTATTTATAGTGGCTCATCGCCCTTTATTAGCGGCGCCAGCGATCAGGTGGCATATGTATATAAGAAATTGGGTGGCGATGTTGTAGACATCGAATTAACCCCTTCTAACGTTTATGCTTCTTACGAGGAAGCGGTGTTGGAATACTCTTACGTTGTTAACCTTCATCAAGGTAAAAATGTTTTATCTAATGTGTTAGGAAGCGCAACAGCCTCATTCGATAACAAGGGTAATATCCAAACTGGCCCAAGCGGCTCAAATCTTAAATATCCCAGATATTCTCTTGGGTATTCCCGCCGTGTAGGTGACGCTGCCGCCGCTGCCGGCGGATTTGGTGGCACTGTTCCGCAATATTCAGCCTCCTTTAAGACTGTTCAAAATCAGCAAGATTATGATTTACAATCTATCATTAAGGATGCTTCTGACACCGGATTAGATGAATCTGGCAATGCTGTCCCATACTCTGGCAAGGTCGGGAACAAGAGGGTTGTTATTACAAAGGTGTTTTATAAGACCCCGCGCGCCATGTGGCGCTTTTATGGCTACTATGGTGGTATCGGAGTGGTAGGTAATTATTCAACCTATGGACAGTTCGCTGACGACTCGACGTTCGAGGTTATTCCCACCTGGCAGAACAAACTACAAGCGATGGCTTATGAAGATTCTATTTTCACGCGCACATCGAATTATTCTTTTGAGATTGTTAATAACAAATTAAGATTATTTCCGACTCCGAGTCATTATGGTTTTAATGATGGGCTTAATGATAGGTTCTGGGTAAAATTTTATGTTGATCAAGAGCCTTATGAATTAGATGGGACAACCGACTCCGGAATCGAGGGTGTTAATAACATGAATACTCTCCCGTTTGATAATGTCCCCTTTGCTAATATCAACTCAATGGGTCAACAGTGGATTCGAAAGTATTCATTGGCTCTCTGTAAGGAGATGTTGGGGCAAATTCGAGGAAAATTCACAACTATTCCCATTCCAGGCGAAAGTGTGACGTTGAATCACAGCGAACTCCTCTCACAAGCCAAAGAAGAACAGCAACAATTAAGAGATAAGTTGGCAGAAATGTTAAAAGAGACAGAATATGTCGCTCTCGCCAAGCAGGATCAAGAGATCGCCGACGCAGCAACAAATGTACTCAAAGTCACGCCGATGCCGATTTTTGTGGGGTAATAAAGAATGTCAAACGAATGGGAAAGACCAACTTCGCCACCACCACCCCTATTCTTAGGTAAAAAAGAGCGTGATCTTGTAAAACAGGTCAACGATGAGCTTATAGAAAAGGTCATCGGCCAACAGATCTTATACTACCCTATTGATTTAGAACGTACTAATTTTCATGATTTATATGGTGAAGCGGTAGAAAAGACATATCTTCCACCTATCCGCGTGTATGCTCTTGTTAAGTTTGATGAAGAGGCGACACAATATATGGATGGTGTAGGGGTAGATAGAAATTTTGTTATTACTGTCCATTTTCATAGACGCAGGCTGACAGAAGACCAAAATCTCTTTGTTCGAGAAGGCGACTTTATATTATATGGAGAAACTTATTATGAGATCGTTAAAACATCAGAAGAGAATAAGCTCTTCGGACAAGTAAATCACACATTTGAGATCTCTACGGTTTGTAAGAGAGCAAGAAAGGGGCTTTTTGATGCTACCTGATAACTTTGACTTTGCACAATTACCCACTGGTTCCGCAGAATACTCTTTAAAAGAAATAGGGATGTTGGCGTCCACTATCGAGGATATAGATTATGCATTAACTTCTTTTGTGAAGGTTGATCTTGAATTATACACTACTTCGAACGAGGGTTACAAACAAGTACCAGTTTTGTGGCAGACCCCTGAGCGTGCTTTTCAAGTAAAACATAAAAAAGATTTGAGAGATAATAATAATTCTATTGTATTACCTGTTATAACTGTTGAGAGAACAAATATAACAAAAGATCCTAGCCGCAAAGGCTCCTATCAGGCTAATAATTATTCAGTTGATAAGAATGGTCGCGCCGGCCGCTTTGTAATAGCTAAGCGAATAGTCCCTGACAAAACACGCAATTTTGCTGTTGCTGGAAATGTTCGTAAACCCAATTTTACTTCAGGAACTCAACAACGATATTATCCGTCTGTTAATCAAAAAGTAGTTGTCCAGACATTATCAATTCCAATTCCAGTTTACATCAGCGTAGATTATAAGATTCTAATTAAGACGGAATACCAACAACAGATGAACGATTTAGTAGCCCCTTTCGTGACTCGTACTGGTCAAATCAATTCGTTTGTAATGAGAAGAAATGGGCATTTATATGAAGCCTTTATACAGCAAGGGTTCACTCAATCGAACAACGTAAGCGCTTTGGGAGAAGACGCCCGGCAATTTACCACCGAGATAACAGTCAACGTTTTAGGATATCTGATCGGTGAGGGCATAAATGATGATCGCCCGATCGTCCGCATTGATGAAAATACTGTGGAGTACCAGTTCCCCCGAGAATCAGCAGTACCTGTCGGGAACTTCAATCTTTGGGAAGAAGAAGATTAGTTCAGGAACTAAATATTGAAAGTTCGGTATCCTTTTGGGTTTAAAAATACTATTTAGAGTATGATTAGGCATTAACAACACTTGCTTTTCAAGAGAGGAACCATAATATGTCAGTAAAAAGTTTCAAGTTTGTATCTCCTGGGGTGTTTATCAACGAAATTGATAACTCGTTTATCCCTAAGTCAGCAGATGCAATCGGCCCCGTTATCGTCGGTCGCGCCCGCCGCGGCCTCGCGATGCAACCCGTAACAGTCGAATCTTATTCAGATTTTGTCAATATGTTTGGAGACACTGTTCCAGGAAACGGGGGTGGCGATGTTTATCGCGATGGTAACTTACAATCCCCAATGTATGGCACTTATGCTGCAAAAGCATTCTTGAACGCCAATGTTGCTCCCGTAACTTACGTGAGACTTCTTGGTACTGAAACCACGGTTGGAAACACCGCCGGCGCCGACGCCGCGGCAGGCTGGAAAACCACCAACACCATCAGTTCAACCGCCCTAAGTAATGGCGGTGCATACGGACTCTTTGTATTCCCCTCTTCTTCGGGTGCTGATCTTGGATACGGCACGCTAGGTGCCATCTGGTATATCAACAGCGGAAGTACGATTGAGTTGAGTGGTACCTATTATGATGGGGGCGGCTCAACATCCTTGACACAGGCTTGTTCACACCTTATTACCGCCGATTCCAATGGCCTCTTCAAGGTCGTCATCAGTGGTTCAACCGGAACAGAGAACATCGCGTTCGACTTCGATGATTCCAAAGAAACATTCGTCCGCAAGCGTTTCAGCACTAACCCCCAACTTTGCTCAACAGCCGGCACATTCTATGCCGCCGCCTCTGCCAAGAATTATTGGCTCGGCGAGACATTTGAGCAAGAACTCCGCGACGGAGCAGGCCAGAGCCTAGGCGATCTAACAACTAATGATAACCTCGTTGGTATCATTTTGGGTATTGCCGAGAGTGGTTCCTCCGGCGCAGGATCCAATGACCCCTCGCAGATGAAGGGTCAAGCAACCAAGGAAGCCCGTACCAGTTGGTTTATTGGTCAGGATCTCGGCACACCCGGCTCTTGGGTACCCGAAAGTTCTCAAAAGCTTTTCCGCCTTATTGGCCGCGGCCATGGCGAATGGTTACACAAGAACCTCAAGGTCTCCATTGAGAAGGTGAGACAATCAACAACCACCACAAGTGATTACGGTACATTCTCCGTAGTGCTGCGCACACTTCTCGACACAGACAGCAAGATAGAGATTGTGGAGAGATTCGACAGTTGTACTCTCGATCCCACATCTCCTAATTATGTTGCGCGCAAGATCGGCGATACTTATACCAGTTGGGACTCCACTGGACGCAGACTTAAAACTTATGGTGAATACCCAAATATGTCCAAGTTTGTGTACGTCGAGATGAACGCTGACGTAGACGCCGGCGCCACCGATGCAACATATTTGCCCTTTGGCTACTTTGGTCCTCCAACAATGACCAATGTTGCTGATGTCACTGATGAAGGCACCACCACCGCAGCCAGCTTTATGGTTGGTGGAGCAAACGTCTACAATGGTAATGCCCAATATCTAGGCGCCTCTTCTGTCGCCACCGCATCCTTCACTTGGCCATCAGTCCGACTACGCAACAGTGCTTCTGCCGGCGGCCTCAGTGATCCCACAAACGCCTACTTCGGCTTTGATATCACAAGACTTTCTAGCTCTACACGCCCAGATGCAAGTGTGGCTGATGGTCATCGTCTATGGTACTCTAGTTTCCCAGATGATCCTACAACAGCCACATTTACAACCGGTTTTAAGGGTTCGGCTTATGTATTCTCGCTTGACAATGTAGTGGCGACAACAGCAAGTCCTGCCGCATACTTCTACTCGTCAGGTTCTAGAACAGCCGGCACATCTGTCTCTAGTGCCTCTTATACCGACCTCTTGAACGCTGGATACGACCGCTTCACCGCTCCATTCTGGGGTGGTGCTGATGGTGTCGATATTGTTAAGCCAGATCCTTTCTATAACAATGGTATGGCAGCATCTTCTACCGAAGATAACTCTTACATATACAACACATATCGTAGAGCAATAGATACGGTAGCTGATCCCGAGTTCATTAACATGAACCTGTTGACAACACCCGGCTTGACCAATGACTCGCTTACCACTCACATGATTAATGTTTGTGAGGAGCGTGGAGATGCCCTCTCAATTATTGACTTAGCTAGTGTCTACATTCCAGCGCATGAGCAATATAATTCAAGTAAAGCAGACAGAATTGGCACAACCCCAACAACTGCAGCGAATGCCCTGCGCGATAGAAGAATTGATTCCAGCTACGGCTGTACATTCTATCCTTGGGTCCAAACCCGAGATGAGAATAGTGGCCAGTTGCTATGGATCCCACCCTCTGTGGCCATGTTGGGTGTTCTCGCAAGCTCCCAAGCAAAATCTGATGTATGGTTCGCGCCAGCAGGATTTAACCGCGGCGGCCTAAGTGAAGGCGCCGCAGGTATCCCTGTAACAAATGTCACAGAGCGCCTTATTTCAAAGGATCGCGACACTCTCTATGAAGCCAGCATTAACCCAATTGCTTCGTTCCCATCCTCTGGTATCGTGGTCTTTGGGCAGAAAACTCTTCAAGAGCGCCGTTCGGCCCTCGATAGAATCAACGTCCGTCGTCTTGTCATCTATCTTAAAAAGCAGATTTCAGTCCTTTCGACACAGATTCTATTTGAACAAAATGTTCAAGATACTTGGAATAGATTTATAGCTCTTATTGATCCTCTCCTTGCAAACACTAAAACACAATTCGGTATTAGTGATTATAAGTTGATCCTTGATGACTCAACCACCACACCTGATCTCATTGATCAAAACATTCTATATGCCAAGATCATGATCAAACCCGCTCGGGCAATCGAGTACATCGCGATTGACTTCGTGATTATGTCAACCGGCGCGTCATTTGACGACTAAATAAAAGTGCGGGGGGTTTTTCTTCTCGCACACTAATTAAAATAGATTAAGGAGTTATTCAACAATGCCATTCTGGTCAACAAATTTCGGAGAAAGTGCTGAATTAAAAGATCCAAAAAGAAAGTTTAGATTTACCGTAACATTCACCGGTATCAACGCATCACAAGGGGGCTCCTTTCTGTGGTACGCAAAGACAGTTAATAAGCCATCTTTTCAAATCCAATCAGCAGAACACAAGTACTTAAACCACACCTTTCACTATCCAGGGTCAGTTGTGTGGCAAGACGTGAGTATCACCCTTGTTGATCCAGGTGAGCCCGACATGACGGCCACTTTTGCTGATATTCTCCAAGCTTCTGGGTATGTTACTCCAAGTGATACCAATTCACGTACAACTATTTCCAAAGCCAAGGCCGCTAGCGCCCTGGGTTCTGTTATTATTACTCAAATTGATTCAGATGGTAACGAAATGGATAAATGGACTCTTATCAATGCTTTCGTTACCGATGTTAAGTTTGGAGATGGTTTGTCATATTCTGATAACGAGCTTGTCGAGCTTTCACTCACCCTTAAATATGATTGGGCTACATGTGATACTAGCACACCATCTTCCGCAGCCGGCGAAGGTACTAACCAGGGAAGCGAGTTCTTCAAAGTTTAATAATCCGACAACTAATTTTATAGAGGTGTAAATGTCGAGAAATAGAGATAGATTAGGAGGTCCTGCTTCAACAGCAGACGCTCCTGCACCTGCTGTCATGCAGGACACAAATATGGGAGGCTTTTCATTTGTCACTCCCACAGAGTTTGTAGAACTTCCATCGGAAGGGAAATATTACCCTGATGATCACCCTCTTTGTGGTGAAACAAGTATAGAAATTCGTCAAATGACGGCGAAGGACGAAGATTTATTAACGTCAAAGACCCTTATTAAGAAAGGAATAGCATTAGATAGGTTTATCCAGAATCTAGTTGTTGATAAAAGTATTAATACTGATACATTGTTGATCGGTGATCGAAATGCTATTGTAATCGCCGCTAGAGTAACTGGCTATGGCAACGATTATACACTTAAAGTTTCTTGTCCATCTTGTGAAAAAGAACAGAAGTATGTATTTGATCTAAATGAAGCAGAAGTGACATTTGGCGACATAGAATCCGCAAAAAACCTCAAAACAGTTTCTAATGGTGACCACACTTTTGACGTTAAACTCCCCAAATCAAGAGTGACGGTGACATTCAGGCTGTTTAATGGCCATGATGAGAAGAGAGTAATAGAGACTCTTACTACAAATAAGAAAAAGTCGCAAAATAATACAGTTACAGATCAACTTAAGAGTCTGTTGACGGCCGTTGAAGGAGATACTTCTCCGGCAACAATCGAATACTTTGTTGATAATATGCCATCGTTTGATTCTCGCCATCTTCGAATGGTACTCAAAATAGTTACCCCAAATATCGATCTTGCACAGCATTTTGAATGTTTAGAGTGTGATTTTGAACAAAAAATGGAGGTTCCGTTTACGACGGAGTTTTTTTGGCCTGAGTGATGAATATATGGAACAGATCTACGAGCAGTTCTTCTTCTTAAAATATGCTGGTAGTTGGTCGTTTTCGGAAGCATACAGTCTTCCTGTTGGGTTGAGAAACTGGTTTGTCGAAAGATTGTCACGGCAATTGGAAGAAGAGAAACAGGCGTTTGATCAGGCTCAAAGCGGCGGCGGCGCCGGTTCGCAGGTACTAACACCACACAACCAACCATCTAGACCAAAAGTACTTTAGAGACAGAGTTTCATAACTCTGTCTTTTTTTGTTTAGACTATTTAATCATAAGTGAGGGAAGATGTAGTGGCCGATAACTCCGAAGAAATAGAAGAAACACAAGAACTAATCAATCTTAAAAAGGAACTTCTTGAGCTTGAAGACAAACTCAAAGAACGCGAGTCGTCGACGCTCATTTACCCAGGCCGCGACGAGGAAATCAACGATCTAAAAAAACTTATAGCCGTCCAAAACGAGGCAGTTAACTCCGCAACCGAACATAATCGCGTGACACAAGAAGCTATTAAAAACATTAAAGAATTAACTAAAAATACTGTCGAAGCAGCTCGGGCAGCGCACGATAGAACAAAAGAGTTAAAAATTACCGCGCGCCAGACCGAGCAATTGCTAAAACTAGGCCAACTGACAAAAGCCCAAGCCGAAGAGAAATTAGACCAGATAGAAGATGAGATTGAAGGACTAAAAGAATTAACAAAAGTCCACGAAGAATTAGATAAAAAAATATTTGATGTAGCGGCGGCGACGGAAGAACTCAAGGAGGCATATTCTCGTACAGGTAATATAATGTCCGCTGTTAAATCTGTCACCCTACAGTGGATGATGTCTTTAGATTCAGTGTCCAAAACCGCGGTGCTCGCCGCCAGCACCATCACGAAGATGGCTATCGACCTCTATAACGCCGAAGCCGCATTCAGAAAAACAACAGGCGCAACGAGAGAGTTCTCCAAAGATTTAACAGAGTCTTATAAACACGTTCGTCAGTTCGGTGTTAGTATAGAAATGGCCTCGGCATCGATGGCTGCACTATACAGCAACTATACCGATTTTTCAATGGCCACCGACGAAACTCGTCAATCATTAGTAGAACAGTCTTCTGTTTTATCTCGTCTCGGAGTGTCGGCAGATGTATATGCCAAGAGTATGCAGGCATCAACAAAAATCCTCGGACAATCTCATGAGGAAGCCGCAGACTCAATGGTCGGCGTAGCTGCCATGGCCCAGCGCCTTGGGGTTCCCGTTTCGCAACTTACATCGCAATACAGTGAAATGATCCCAAAGCTAGCAAAACTCGGCGCAGCAGGTTATAAAGCTTTTGGAGATCTCGCGAGAATATCCAAAATCACAGGTTTAGAGATGTCCAAAATGCTAGCTATCACTGATAAATTTGATACTTTTGAAGGAGCGGCTGAACAAGCAGGTAAGTTAAACGCCGCATTAGGTGGAAACTTTGTGAATGCGATGAGCTTAATGATGGAAACTGATCCTAGTAAACGATTTATGATGATTCGCGATGCTATCGCCCAGACCGGCCAAAGCTTTAATGATATGAGTTATTATCAAAGGAAGTTCTATACAGAATCACTTGGATTAGGCGACGTTGGCGACCTCGCCGCCCTTATGTCCGGCGATATGTCACAGTTAGAAGGGGCGACTAAAAGAACATCTGAGGAATATGCTAAGTTACGGGAGGAGGCAGCAGCAACTCAATCAATGGGCGAAGCCTGGAGGACTTTTATAGTTAGTCTCACACCTATTATCACACCACTAATAGGTATACTAACAGAATTCGCCAACCACCTTACATGGATTGCCGAGATATGGTCAGACGCCGAGTGGGCCCAACAAGGGCTCGCCGGCTTGGTGCTATTATCTTTGGGAGTAAAAGGTTTAAGACTGGCCTTCAAACTCCTCTGGCGCACCGCGATAGGGCCGATTGGCTGGCTGATCGGCGCCTTTGAGCTGCTCACTTTGGCGATGAGTTATTTTAGCTCATCAACTAAATCAGCCAACAAGGCCATCGCTGTCGATAGAAACTCCCCCACTTTTCTCGAATCAACTACAATGTTAGGAAATAATATCCAGAATATCTCTGTTCAGGCTCAATCTGCTTCCAAAGAAACATCGAGACTTAAGACATCAGTAAAATCGGCTGCCCCAGTTGTTAACGATAATAAAGCATATTTACGCAGCACACCCAGTACTTCCAACGTGACGAATAATTACCATAGCACCGCCGGCAGCAACGGGGAGATGGCTATCTATATGGATGGAGATAAGGTGGGGAGCCTGCTCAATAAACGCGGCGACGAACAAGACGCTAGCGCACGAAACAGCGCATATACTCGGGTGACCGGGTGATATAAAGGAGAAGATTTTAAATGGCAACTGATGACAACAACGACGTAAAAGCAAATTTCAATAGCAAGGATTATAGTCCTTATGAGGGCACATATTATTCCAGTGACGAAGCATATGCTAATCACCACCAGATGGTTTTGTCTTTTCAGCATGTACCGTCCGAAGAATCGGTATATTTTCAAGCTTTCATTTCTGCATTCAACGAGACTTACACATCTGATTGGACTCCCGAGAGTGTTTTTGGCCGCCTCGACCCGATCCAGACATTCCGTCAAAACACAAGAGTCATCAGTTTAAATTTTAAGATCCCATCATCGTATGCGGGCCAAGCTTATGAAAATCTCACTAAGATTCAGAAGTTGATCCAATTCTTGTATCCAACTTATGAAAATGGGAGCCAAGCCAACACACTCACTCAATCACCTTTGATTAGGTTGAAGGTAATGAATCTCCTGCAAAATGGAGCAAATTTTAGTAATGATGATCCAACGAGAACCCAGAAAGTCTTATACGATAGCTACGCAAACGGCACAGCCGATGCGAATGCGGGTATTTTAGGTGTTATAAGCAATTTGACTGTTAATCACAACTTAGAGAGCATCGATGGTGTGATAGAGGCGGGTACAAATACAATACTCCCCAAATTGATTGATGTTAGTCTATCATTTACAGTTATCCACGAACATAAAATTGGCTGGAATGAAAACAAAGAGTCCCTATCCCCACTTTTCCCGTATGGAGCGACAGCTACCGACGTGCCACGACTCACCTTCGACGAAGCAGCAGAGATCGCGGCGATCAATGCGGAGACTCTTGCAGAATCCGAACTCTCCTTCAATGACTTCAAGGCCGGACTCTCCCCCGCAAAGGCCGCGTCCATGACCGGCGTCCCCGCGTTCACCGAGGAAAGCATCGCAGACAAAAATTCATTTTTGCAGCGCATGGGCCAAGCCTGGGGCCTAACTAGGAAACCATAGGAAAACAATAACAAATGTCAAGATACGGTAAAACACAAATACTCATTAATGATAACGAATACTATCGCTCTTTGGTTAGAAAAAGAGGCGTAAACGCCATCAAACAATACGCTACTCCTGTATTAAAAAATCCGACAATTGAGGAAAGAAGCCAGCTTGCCAAAACCACACATATATGGAAGTATGGGGATCGTTTTTATAAATTATCTAATCAATATTATGGAGACCCTCAATATTGGTGGATAATTGCATGGTATAATTCTACTCCCACCGAGGCTAACATTTCTACCGGCACAGCAATCAGAATTCCGCTAAATATCGAAGAAGTGCTTGCGGTATTGGGAGCATAAGATGGCAGAAGAAGTCAGCGAAGAACGTCAAGCCCAGCTCGTCGCTTGGCAAGCTCAACGCGCAGATCCTGAGGGACTCCGCAAGACCTACGCCACCGGCGTTAAATCAAATTTCGACGCCGCGAAGAAGTCGGACGACCGTGACCAACAATTTTTGGTTGAAAAGTGGGATAATTTTGACGCGTTTTGGGACGATGACGATATCCGCGAAAAATTTAAATATGATCTCGTCGCCCCCGATAAAACAGACCTGAGCGATTTCGATGGCTTCGAGGATCAAAAAGCGCTGAACGACGCGATCGGTGAGGCCGCCAAAAATAATTTCATAGAAGCGGTCAAGCGGAAAGATATGGGCGCCCGAGATCGCCGCGACACGGATAATCTTGACAGTCTTAAACAACAATTGGATATCCTGAACGCGTCCTGCCCGAAATCCCCCCGCGCGCGAGGGGCCAAAGAATGCCTCCAGAGGGTTAAGAACCTCCAAGATCGCATTGAACAATTAGAAGCGGCCAACAAAGCCCGCGACGAAAAGGTAGAGGCGGCTTTTGGCGACACCACAACCACCGCATTTTCTGAACAGTGTTTTCTTATGGCTAATCTCTTTGAATTTGTGGACCACAAAAGGGAATTAGATAAAGCCGGCCTACGCGGCAAATCCCCCGCGCGCTACCAACGAGGCCCTGTCATTAAAGATCCTAAAAGGATCCCAGAAGCAAATGGTACCAACAACGCGTCCCTAATTGTGGACGGCTCCCCTTATAATTTTATGAACAAGATGACCCAATATAGCGGTTATAAGCAATTTTTCGAAATGAGTGTGGATGATCTTTCAAATTTACAGCCCAGTATCCGTCTTTATAAAATTATAGAAGAAGATGGGAAAGAATATGAACATGAAATTAAGTTCGCATCATATTTGGGAGCCCTCGAAGGAGGCGCCACATCGTTGCTTAAAAATAGCAAACAACGTGGTTATGGTGCGGGTATCCAAAAATTTAATTTTGCATTTGAGGGGCAAGATTTTTATGCTCTCAAAAAGTCTATTAGCGCAAAATTAGTGATTTTTGCAAATGATTTCAAGGAGCTTACGAAAGAAAGAAGCGCTACTATTCAAGTATTAAATTTCAGTGGTAGAGGTCCAATAGGTAGAACACCTTCCCTCGAATCCAAATCTGTGAAATATAAATATGTAGATTTGGCCCTGAAGACGGGTAAGGCTTATTCTGCCGAGATTTCTAATAATCTTAATATACAGAGCGAAGAAGTCTTCAATAATCTGGATAAGTTGAATTTTCGCCTTAAAGCGGTTGTCGGATGGGCCCTCCCCACATCTACTTCAACAT
>Ga0208156_1000668_pt1 | contig 12264 bp, 21 predicted proteins | sample 1_EtaG_FD_184073 | JGI IMG/M metagenome (GOLD analysis project Ga0208156, IMG submission 184073) | Marine viral communities from the Subarctic Pacific Ocean - 1_ETSP_OMZ_AT15124 metaG (SPAdes) (version 2) | ecosystem: Environmental > Aquatic > Marine > Oceanic | place: Pacific Ocean | collected...
GGAAACATACTACAAAGAAACTGCGGCAGACTTATCCGCTTCCGGAAACCTAAGCGTTAAGGGTGTTCCAAGACTAGCAGCTTTTCCCTATGGAGAAGTAACATGGACTAAAACTTCTGGAAGAAATATTAAGCACGCTATGGAAGGAGTGATCTCATGGGAAGATGGAAAAACTAACAACGTCCCAGTTATCGCAAGAACTCTTTTAAGAATTGCAAGAGCAGTAGCAAAGAGCGTAGACTCAACCATCGCAGCGGCTATCCTAGCAGACGCAGGAAACACAACCGCAGCTAATGCAACATGGAATAACGCAGTTATTGCAGACCGAGACCCAATTCAGGACATCTTGGACGCCAAGGCACTTATTGCTATCGACAACTACAACCCAGATAAGAACGGGTACTTACTAGTACACCCAACCAACTATGCAGAACTTTTGGGTAATGCAAACGTACGGAACGCAGGACAATTTTGGACGGACTCCGCTACTAAAAACGGACGAGTAGGTATGTTATTAGGACTTTCAGTACTTGTAACCAACTCAGTTACTGAGGGCGGCGCTCAAGTTGTGATCGGAAAAGAAGCATGTACTTGGAAAAGCGTTGTCGGATTGACTACTCACTCAATCGAAGATCCGGGTATAAAACATACTATTAGATCTTTCGAAGTAGGACAAATCCAAGTAGTAAACGCAGACGCTATCTGTACTATTACGGGGGTATAAAATGTCTCTTAAAAATAGAAAGATGGTTTACGACAAACTAGTCGAAGCTAAAAGATATATGGATATTTCAGCTCCGCTTAAAGCAGAGTTTGGAGACCCAGAAGATACCCCAACAGATACTAGTTTTAGTAGTAAATCTAAAGATGAATTAAAAAAACTAGCAAATAAGGAAGGGTTGAAATACACTTCTAAAGCTACTAAAGATGATTTGGTAGTTTTGCTAGAGAATAAATCCGACGAAACACCAGAAGAAGACGAACCCGAAGAGGAGTCTAAATAAAATGGGAGTAGAAACAAAACCAGCACTAGCTTTAAAAGAACTTTATGTAGGTACAGCTTACGGACAAGCAGGAAGAGCAGTTACTATCGGAAGTGGAGCAACATCACAAGGACTAGTTTCACCCAATGATTTATATGTAACTGGCGAATTAGAAGTTGACGGAGAAACATTTATTGATGGAACTTTCCGTATGAACGGGACAGCCAATGTTATTACAACTGGTTATTTATGTTGGGGTGGATTATCAACATCATCAAGAACTCAACTAAGAGTTAGTGGCTCATTTGACCAAATGGTTTTAGGAGTTGGTAGTGATTTAGGTAGGCAATTAGTTATAGCGGACGCAGGTAGTGCGTCAAGTGATTTCGACCACGCAACACCAACAAACCCAACATTATTTATACACTCTGTAACAGATCCAGACTCAGCTAATGACGAATGGGTTAGTATAAAACACGAAACAGCTAACGGGGAAATTACAACAGGAAAAGGAGATTTATTCTTAAACCCTAATAGTGGAGTTGTAAAGTTTGGTACTCATTCAGCAATAGCGGCAGAAACCCTAAGCGGATATATTACCATTACAGACGCAGCGGGAACACCTAGAAAAGTAGGGGTTATAAGCTAATGACAGAATATCAACTAGCTAAAGATGTTACTCTCTTAATGCTAGATATGAAACAAATGCACGAAAGAGTTAAAAAACTAGAAGATGAAAAGACTAAACCTTGATGTATTCCTAGAACTAAAGGACTATCAAGAATTAACTACTCAGTTAAATGATATCAAAGCAAAATGCAAGAATAATAACGAAGAAAAATCCTCTATTATAGTCCATGATTGCGGACATGATAAAGGCAAACCTTGCATTAATAAGGAGACTATATTATAATGGCACAAGGAGATGTAGACGTCCAAATTGTAGAAGCAACCACAGCCGCAGTTGATACCGCAGTAACAGCTATGCGAACAACAGCTAATGATAAATGGTTAATGACTTCTATTTCAGGCGGACAACAAGTACTAATAGTAAACATTGAGGAAGCTTAGACATGGCTGCCGGAGATGTTGAAACTAATTTAACACAAAATAATAGTTTTGCGTGTGCAAAAACCGACGGAGTAGATGACATTATGGTTACTTCTCCAGTTGGTACATTTAATTATGGCACAACAAGAGACTTTTCTTTTAGTTTTTGGTTTAAATCAGATATAGATTTAGCAGCAGCCACAGCTAGATTAATAAGCAAAACTAAAATCTCAACTGGAAATGGTTTTTTCACAGATATAACAAATAATAAATTTAGATTTTTTACTAAATCGGGAGCTACTTATAAAATTGAAATAGATTCAGCAGTTATATTTTATAAAACTTGGAGACATATTGCAATAACTATTGATAGAGACGTTGGATCTAAAATATATATTGATGGGGCAGAAGTAGCAGCAACAGAAACAAACCTAGCAAACCTAGCAACCGATGACATCTCCTCTATAATTGGGATAAATGTAGCCAAACTAGATACCCAAGCAGTAAACCTAGCAAATGGATTCTTCGCAGATATCAGATTCTTTAGTGATAAACTTTTAACAGCCGCAGAAGTTACCAAAATCTATGCAAAAGAACAAGTAGCAGGAGTTACAGGAGTTTGGAATTTTGAAAATGGAGATTATAAAGATTCAATTGGATCTAATGACCTAGTAAATACAGGGGCATATATTACTATTAATGATGATGCAATAGCTAAAGCGATTAGTGATGACAGAACAACAGCTAATGACAATTACTTAATATGGAACGGATTACATGGCAAAGTAGGATCAACAATTATTGAAGAAGCATAACATCGTTATATAATGATAATAGCAACAATAAACATTACGTGTTAGTACTTTAATTATTTATTAAGAATTATTAATATTCTACTATCTAGTACCTCTAATTAATCAACCCCCCTTTATAAATTTAATGTATATACATTATATGTTCTATAAAAAATAATACCAAAAACTATTTAAATAAGTACTATTATCATTATATACAAATGACAACCAAACAAGAAGTTAAAAAGAGTGAAGCTAAGATTATGATCTACCTTAACAATGTAGATAGAGTGTTTAAAAATGCGACATTTATGGCGCATAAGTTAAGTATGGAATATAATTTTTTACTAATAAGACTAAGGGGTATGGCTCTTAAAGGTTGGGTTACACGTGTTAAGTCGGGAAATAAAGTATTTTGGAATAACACAACCATAGCACCACTAAGTAAAGCAGTAAAAGTATTAAACCCCCCCAAATGAATAGACAAGAAGCTAGAATATTGAGTATTGTTCTAGTTATCTTATTTATTCTACAATGGATATATTTAAAATGGAAATAACAACAGACCAAGCTAAAGAATTGTTATTCAAAGTGAGTAGTCCAGAAGAGAAGTACAGAGTAAATGTCAAAGTCTCAGCTAAAGGACATGCTTATTTTGATGTAACAACCAAAGCTAACACAAGAGAAGAAATACAAAAACAGCTTAAAGATGTAATAGAGATAGCTAAAAAACAATGTGAGGAATTAAACGAAGAAAATGACACAAGAGAAATTATTTAAGGTACAAGAACCAAAAAGTATTAAAGACGGATCACACAAAGGGAGAATAGTAGACGTGACTTACAGAACCGCACCATATGAATACACAGATTTAACATTGGAGTTTAAACAGGATCAAGATACTTACAAACTAAAGTATGGTTTACCTAGTACGATCTACCCAGACAACAAAATAGGGAAACTGATTAAAGCATTTGGTGGAGAGGTTAAGTTTGGTGAAGAAATCAACCCATATAAGATATTTGTAGGAAAAGCATGTGAGTTTATGACTATGACTAAAGGTAACTTTGCAAATGTTGTTGATGAAAGCTTAAAGCCTATTAACTGATGATCCTATTGGATCATGGCTACGCAAGGAGAGTTTTCAAACTGGCTCGTCGGGGCTCGCTTGAAAACGATTTCCGTTTTAACACTTTAATAAATAATCTCAAGAGAAGATTTAAGTATTTCGTCTACATAATCCCTACGGGATTACAACTAATTGGCCAAATCTTCTATAACTTATGTATTAAAGTAACGGAAATTCAACCCTCAGAAGTCAATATTTGGTCTGGAGAACCCAGATAACCAAATATCAACTCCCTCATTAATATCTCACCTATCGATAGGTAATTAGTCTGCCTTGCAGTTTGATTTAAAGGCTATGCTATCCTCGCTCTATGCTCGGTTATGTTATGCTAAGGGGGTTGGGGTTTATGTTATGCTATGTATGTGTGTTGCGAGTATTAAGTTGTGTGTGTGTGGTGTGTGTAGGAGTCCGGAGAGAAAATTAAAAAAATAATATTTAATGAAAGTGGGCACTTAGCTAGGCAACTACTAAGATGGACTAACCTTTCCTTTTACAATCCCACCATTAATAAAACATGATCAGAAGAAAACCAAGCAAAATGAAGAACTTACTCTTTAAACGAAGATGTAAACTAAGAACATGTCAAGAATATTTTATCATAAAAAGTAAACACGAGAAATATTGCGACAAACACAAACAGAAACGAGGTACAAAATGAAAAAACTAGAATATGTAGATCTAAAGAACGCTATTGATAGCATAGAACAGACAATCAGAGACGGAGAAGCAGCTCTCCAAATAAACTATCTAGTACTAGATAAATTCAAAGAAGAGATTAAGAAACTACCAAAACCAAAGATCATGAAAGAAACAGCCCCAGAACCCTACACTAGCTAAACAATTAGTTTCATACACGCCTAAAACATTAAATAGTGAATTGCCCGCAATTCCCTTAATTTAAAGTTTTCCCTTACAGGTCGGCTAGAAAAAATCCCTATGTTTCACTACACAAAACTCACACAAATTGAGAGTTTTGCCAAAGAGTGAAACCAACGAGGTAAGTAAAATGGATACAAAATATAATGGGTGGACTAACTACGAGACATGGAGAGTACACTTAGAGCTTTTTGATGGAGCTCAGTTTGATTATAAAGTATCTGCCGAGGAGTGTAAAGAACAAATAGAGCAGTATCTTGAGGACATGGCAGGAGAGAACCAAGACTTAGTGCTTAGTTATGCAATGGCTTTCATCAACCCAGTTAATTGGCACGAGATAGCCCAACACGTAAACGAGTATATGGAAGAATGCAAGGTGCAACAATGACTACATATCAATGTAACTGCGGTACACAATGGTTTGATCCATTCAACGAACCTAAAGAACTAACTCTTTTATGCAAAGAGTGTAAATGTTGGATCGGGGGGGAATAACCCCTTTTTTTTACTATGAAAATATCCCTAGATCCATGGCAGAAGAAGTTTATCGAGACCAAAGGAGATAAAATGCTTTGTACCGGAAGGCAAGTCGGGAAATCCGTTGTTTGTGGGATCGACGCCGGACGCTACGCCATACGCAACAAAAAGAAAATAATCTTAATGATTGCTCCTACTGAGCGGCAAGCCTACGCCTTATTTGAGAAAACCTTAGATTACATCTACAACAATGCTAAAAATATGATCCTAAAGGGAAGGAAGAGACCTACTAAATCCAAGATCTCACTTTCCAATGGCACGATTATATGGTGCTTACCGACCGGACTCACAGGGTTAGGGATACGTTTCCTAACCGTACATCGTCTATATGCAGATGAAAGTGCAAGAATTCCCCTCGCCGTTTGGGACGCAGTAACCCCAATGATGTTAACCACCGGTGGAGATACGATACTCCTCTCAACCCCTTTCGGTACGGAAGGCTATTTTTATGACGTCCTCATAAATAAGAAAAATGCCTTTAATTCTTATACCCGTTTCCGTACCGACTCGCTAAAGGTTATGAAAGAAAGAAAGGTTTGCGCTTCATGGACTTCATTCCAAAGAGAGAAATCGATCCAAAGAATAGAGCAAGAAAAAGCCCGAATGTCCGCCCTCGCTTACGCCCAAGAATATATGGGACAACCACTTAACGACCTAAAGCAAGTTTTCCCAGACAAATTACTAAAGGAGATCTGTGTTTTATCCCGCCCAGAACAGATCTCAGAGACAAAAGACTACTATTTGGGGCAGGATATTGCGGGCATGGGACGAGACCTAAGCACGTGGGAGATTTTAGATGGCACGAATTCACAAGATATACGACAAGTTGAGAACATTACGAAACGAAGAACACACACTCCTGAACGAGTTAAACTCACTACTGAGCTCGAAGGGACGTATAGATTTAAGAAAATTGGAATTGATGATCAAGGGATCGGATCTGGGGATTTCGGATATCTATTACATAACCTTACCACTAAAAGAAAAACCATCTCACTCAATAATGCGTCAAGAGCTCTTAATTCTGATGGAACTAAGCAAAAGAAACTACTAAAAGAGGACATGTACACAAACTTACTAGCAATGATGGAAAACAAACGGATCAAACTCCTTAAAGACGAGGATATATTCCATTCCCTAAGATCTGTTCAGTTTGAAACCAACAGAGGAAAGACACGCTTTTATGGACGTAATACCCATATAGCAGAAGGTTTGATCCGCGCGGCATGGCTCGTCAAGACCAAACCTTTAAATATTTATATATATTAATACTTAAAATGGCAGATACAGGCATATTTTGTACAACAGCAGAAGTTTTGAGGAAAGCAGGGGCGAACGCGAGCGCAACGTCAAAAGCAGAAGCGTATACAAACGATTTCGTAACTCAAGCAGAATCATTGATCAATAATGTATGTAGGTTTAATTTTAGCGACACCTACTCCGGACTAAATGCAGATACTAGAGGATTGCTTAAGGAAGCAGCGTCCAATTTAGCGGCGATCTATGTTATTAGTTATGACATGTCGGGTTATACATCTAGGATCGAAGCAGAGGACATGATCAACATTTTAAGAGACTCCGCGCTAAGAGCATTGTCTTTATTGAGAGATAAAAAACATTCAGACTTTATCACAGACTCATAAATGGCACATGACTTTGAGAGATTTCCAGAACTCACAGCAAAACAAATGCAGATCTATTACTTCCAAAGCCCACACCGCCAGATCTTAGAAAGTTTTACCGGCGAGTGTATTCGGGTAATTGATGGCGATACGATCATGTGTAGATGGTATGGGAGAGATTTCGACTTCCCAATACGATTTAATAACATTAATGCCCCAGAACTAAGCGAAGGGGGTTTAGAATCTAAATCATGGCTAAGAAACAGAATAGAAGGACAAACAATCGAAGTCCTAGTAGATCCCAAGAAAAGAGTAGGAAAGTTTGGACGTTTACTCGCAACAATCCTACATAACGGACAGAGTGTCGGTCAAGAGATGATCCAAATCGGAAAAGCAAACATATTCGGAAGAGATAAAGAAGGGGGAATCCCAGATCCTCAAAAACTGATCCCCAACATAAAAAAGATAATACCAATACAATGACCTTAAACATGCCCCAATTATTAAACTCATTCCCTACCTCTGCGGCAGCGGGAGAAGGTTTTGAGTCTCAATATGTAGAGAAATTTTTTTTAGAAGCTACTGGTTTAGTACCCATCGGATCTATTATCGCATGGGCGAAGTCTTTTACCGGAGTACCCGCTCTAGATGTAGATACTCTTTTCGTAGAGTGTAATGGTCAAGTTTTAAACGACTCTGCAAGTTTATTAGATGGTCAAACTATGCCTAATCTAAATACGGGCGGTGTTGAAGATACCCATTCATATTTTTTAAGAGGACATTCCACATCGGGAACAACCGGAGCGTCCACAAACAAATCACATTCACACGCCGTAATAGCGTCGGATACTGGTGGAGTAAATACGAGCCACTTTCACATGGGACCAAGTTATTATCATGCGGGAACTACTCAATCATCGGGGGGAGCAGAAGCCAGACCAATGTTTTACACAGTAGTTTGGTTAATACGAGTTAAATAAAATGCCTGAAACAAATATAGATAGTGCGGACTATGGAGATTTTAAGAACACGATAACAGATTGGAGCGTAACAGCGCAGAGTACAGACGGACCACTAGATCAAAAAGAGACAACTTACGATCAAAGCAATTGGACTACTTACTTAGGTTATTACAAATCTGTTCCAGAACTAGCGGCAGCTATCGACGCTAAAGCAACATGGACGATCGGAAAAGGGTTTGATAGTGATGAAATAGCAGCACTTCAATTAAGCATAATCAAAGGGTGGGGAAAAGACACTTTTAACACGATCCTAGAAAACGCAGTACGAACCTACCACATCGGCGGCGACTCTTTTTGCGAGATCATAAGAGACGAAACGGGTTTGATCGTAAACCTAAAACCATTGTCTCCGGAAAATATGCGGATCGTAGCCAATAAAAAAGGAGTGATCTTGAGATACGAACAACTAAATAGGATCAAAGGTACTAAAAACCAAAGATGGAAACCTAGCGAGATCTTTCATTTAGCTAGAAACCGAGTAGCAGACGAGATACATGGAGTCTCAATCATTCCGGCAGTAGAAGAGATTATCAAAATGCGTCAAGAAGCTATGGCAGATTATAGAAAATTACTTCACAGAAACATATATCCGGTACGGATTTGGTACTTAGACACAGACAAAACCTCAGAGATCAACACCTTTAAAGCGAAAGCGGATAAAGCCTACACTCAAGGAGAAAATATCTATATTCCCAAAGGCTCAGTAGAAACCGAGATCGCAGCAGTACCAAGCAATTCTACTTTAAACCCCCTTCCATGGATACAACAATTAAATCAATACTTCTTTCAAGCGACCGGAGTCCCGCAAATTATAGTAGGCGGAGCGCAAGAGATCACCGAAGCAAGCGCAAAGATCGCTTATTTAGCTTTCGAGCAAGTGATCGAAGAAGAACAATTATTTATAGAAGAGCAAGTCTTAAATCAATTAGGTTACGAAATAGATCTATCCTTCCCCGCAAGTTTGCAAAATGAATTATTGAGCGATAACAGGAAAGCAGAAACCATGCAAGCAAGCACGCCAGAAGATACGAGTATAGATCCGGAACAAACCGGAGTAAATCCGGCGGGGGTACAATAAGATGTCATTTTTTGGAACAATAGCAAGAAATATACGACGGGTTTTTAGTCCAAAACAGAGTCAAGCGCCTAGCCAATCAGTAGCTCCAAGCGCACCAAGTCCACCACCTAGAGCAAATGTCTTAACAAAAGCAGCACAAAGCAGAACTAGAAATCCGCTTACAGCTTCAATCTCTAGATCACAGAGTGTCGCCCCCCCAACCGCATTTAATTCTAACCCTTTTTCCCAAGCAAGTAGCGGCGGGGGTGGTGGTGGCGGCGGTGGACGACCTACACCCAGACCACAACCTAGTCAAAGTTTCGCACCCCAAGCAGCACCCGAACCAGTGAGCCCTTTTGTAGAGCCAGAACTCGGAAGCCCATCGGAAAGCCAAACCTCAAATTTCGGTTTAGATGTTGGGGATCTCCCCGCAGGAGCACAATTTAACGCTTCCGCAATAGACAAATTAAGTTTTGGTTTAGATGTTGCGGGCGCAGGATTTGCAACCAAAGGAGCAACCTTGACTAATGCTTTCGTTAAACAAATTTGGAAACAGAAAGGAGCAATCGCAACTCAAAAAGCACTAGCAGAAGTAAGCACAAAAGCAGCACAGCTAGCAAGAGGGGAAGGTGTAGAGGGTTTAGTCAAGATACTAGAACGAGACGCAAGACGGAAATCTCTTGATCAAATAGGAAAAGCAGCGATCAACACTAAAAACGTAAGAAAAACAATTACTTATCTCTCTAAAATAGCGGAAGCAGCTAAAAACCCAAAAGTAGTTTTAGGTATATTAATTAGTAGTTTAACTATTGGAGCAGGAAGTCTAGTTATGACTCGTTTCATGAATTCAAACGTAAAGGGAGATCTAGCTCAAGATCTAAATAGATTATCGGGAGAAGCCTTGAGATCAGGAGATCCGGAGATTTTTGAAGAAGTGAGCCAAATGATCAACGACACAAACGTAGCATTAAGAGAAGCAGACGGAGTTTTGGGAGATTGGAGTCTCTTAAAATATAGTAAAGGAGAGACTAAAAAGTGGACTAATTTACTAGAAGCTAACCAAGTAAGAGCCAAGATCTTTGAAAAAGATAAACAAGAGGAAGAATCAAATACAGCGTATTGGGAAGATATAAGACAGATCCAAGCAGACAGGGACGCACAATACGAGGAGAGAAGGCAAGAGGACGCATTAAGACAACAAGAACAAAACGACTTTATCCTAAATCTACAACAACAAAAACAGGACGCAGCACTCGCACAAGACAGAAGAAGGGAAAAAGAATTCGATAGGAGACTAGCAAAAGAACAAGCCGATTTCGATCGTAGAAATAAATTGATCACAGAAAGAGACGCACTCCTACAACAACAAAGACTAATGGAGTGGGAAACTAAGATCAAAGAGTTTAACAGACAACAAAAGATATTCATGGAGAATTGGAACAAAAGACAAAAGTACTACCAAGAACAGAGAGGATCTAATCTAGGATTTGGACTACTACAATGATCGAATATTCCGCCCTAATTGATAATGGAATACTAGGTATTATGTTGGGTTGGTTTATGTTCCGTATGGAAAAAGTATTAAATAAAAACACAGAAGCACTTATCAACGTCAAAGAAACGATTCATAAGTGTACTAAATAGAGGTATAAAATGACAGACGAGGTTAAAAATGAAAATGTCGAGGAAGTTAAAGAAGAAGAGAGCAGCGTTTCTCCCATTGAAGAAGCCAAAGACGTGTTGGCAAAAATTAGTCAAGAAAATAAAGTCATGGAAGCTAATTTAGACAGAGCAGAAAAACTAAAAGCTCATGACATGGTGTCGGGAAAAGGAGCAGCCGGAGAAACACCAAAGAAAGACGAGAACGCCGGAGCGAAATCTCTTTTAGCAGGAACGGGATATGACGAACAATTATTCCCAGACCAATGATTTTTATAAAAAAGATTTGTGAAAAGTGCGGAAACATGCGCAAATTTGTAAAAGGTACTCTAAGGGATAAAGAGTCAATTTGCGGGAATTGTTGGGATTGGAAAGCCAAACCTTAGGAAAATTTATATAATTAAACTATATAAATAACAAAAGGTGATTAAACAATGGCAAACGAAGCCGTAATTATAGAGTTATTTAATGGTGGTCGTCCCATGCAATTTACTTGCGCAGATGGCACAGACATTGATAAAGGTACTTTGTTAGAATTAACAAGTCCTAGAACAGTGATCGCAAATACTAATGACAACGCTCCTTTGGTCGGGATTGCAGCAGCAGACAAAGTAGAGAGTGATGGAGCAACAACAATCAGCGCTTATACTGATGGTGTTTTTGATGTCTTAACAGATACAGGAACAGACGCAGTTGGTAGCATGATGGCTAACACTGCCACTGAAAACACCATACAGGGTGCAGATGCTTCAGACTTATTACAGGGCTCAGTCCTAGGTAAAGTCTTAGAAACTTGTACAAATGGCGGAACTCACGCGGTAAGGGTAAATTTATAAAATGACAGACTCAACAGGAATGGCGGACTTACGAGCAGAGAACATAAGTAAAGTAGTTACTGGATTTGCTCTACAAGAATACGTAATGAAACAATTATGCATGGTACAATCTAGCAATAGTTGGACGGAAACATACTACAAAGAAACTGCGGCAGACTTATCCGCTTCCGGAAACCTAAGCGTTAAGGGTGTTCCAAGACTAGCAGCTTTTCCCTATGGAGAAGTAACATGGACTAAAACTTCTGGAAGAAATGTTAAGCACGCCATGGAAGGAGTGATCTCATGGGAAGATGCAAAGACTAACAACGTCCCAGTTATTGCAAGAACTCTTTTAAGAATTGCGAGAGCAGTAGCTAAAAGTGTTGATGGAGTAATCGCAGCGGCAATCCTTGCGGACGCTGGAAACACCACCGCAGCCAATGCAACTTGGGACAACGGAGTTATTTCAAACCGAGATCCAATTCAGGACATCTTAGACGCTAAAGCTTTGATAGCAATTGACAACTATAACCCAGACAAGAACGGTTTTTTATTGGTACACCCAACTAACTATGCAGAACTTTTAGGTAATGCAAATGTTAGAAACGCCGGTCAATTCTGGACAGACAGTGCAACTAAAAACGGGCGGGTTGGAATGTTACTAGGACTTAGTGTTTTAGTTACTAACTCTGTAACTGAAGGCGGTGCACAAGTCGTTAT
>Ga0208156_1000676_pt1 | contig 12168 bp, 30 predicted proteins | sample 1_EtaG_FD_184073 | JGI IMG/M metagenome (GOLD analysis project Ga0208156, IMG submission 184073) | Marine viral communities from the Subarctic Pacific Ocean - 1_ETSP_OMZ_AT15124 metaG (SPAdes) (version 2) | ecosystem: Environmental > Aquatic > Marine > Oceanic | place: Pacific Ocean | collected...
GTTTACCAAAGTTTAAGCTATATTGTAGAGTATCTTTTTGAGCCTTAGCCCCCCAATAAGTCGCAGCTATTGCGGTAGGTATTGACCCACCCCCCGAGAGTAAACTAGTGCCCACTATTACAGCGGCAGTCCCTCCGGTCCTTACGTATTTGTCAATAGTTGGCTCGTTAATATCTGCTTGAAACTTTAAAGCTCTCCCCATATCCGCCCGACCTATTCGCGTTTCATATCTCTTACCCGCCTCGGCTTGAAACCTTTTATTTGCGTCTGCTGTTAATAAATTTACATCTTTCTTATAGCTAAGTCTTGCCGCGTCTAAACTTATATCTCCTCTATCTATTCGAGCTTGGTAACTAGAGCCTAGGCTTTCGACTCTCCCGCTTAATTGACTCTCAAATTTAGGAGCTAAACTTTTGCTAACACTTTCCGAAACTCTTAGAGGTAAAACATCCACCGGCTCCCCTGTATAAATTAAACCGGCGTCGCTATAAGTTTTTATATTCAAATCTTCGCCTATCCTATAAAAAGTCTTTCCCTTAGTGCTCCTATAACTTGCCGGCGTTAAATTCTCTTTTTGTTTATCTGAAAGACCATAACCGAACTCCGTACCTCTCCAAGTGGGATTGATATTAAATGGGCTTATCTTTTCTCTTTTAGGAGTAAAGGTTTTTCTGAAAGGTGTATAAATTGACCGCCCATAAGCTCCAAGTCCTTGCGTCCCTATTGTCCCAACATTTAAAGCCGCCTTTGCGCTAGACTTTAAACTAACTCCTAAAGGTCTACGATATTGGGGAGTTAAATTACCGGTATAAGAATAAGGTTGTATAGTATTGAGAGGAGCGGGTTGGATGGGAGAGCCTCCCGACCTTGTAGGACTTGCGCTACCTACTACTTGACCGCTTGGAGTTACTAAAACGCTTTCTCCACTAACTAAAGTTTGCCCGCCCGTAGTTTGTGGAGCGGGAGTATAAACTTGGGTAGTTGTCGACCCTCCGCCGCTACTACCTCCTCCTCCACCTACATAGGTAGGAGCTGGGGTATAGGGACCGGTTGGAGCCGGTTGGAAGTTGGGAGCTGGGGTATAAGTTGGAGCTGTCGTAGTTGTTGTCTTAACACTTTCGCCGCTAGAGTAATCCGTTACAACTACCGAGCGCTTAGTCGGAGTTATAGAAGTAGTTGTTGTTTTGGGTTTTGACTTTCTAAAAACACTCTTAACTCTAGACCAAAAACCCATTCTTTTTATATCTCCTCACTTTTAGGAGAGAAACGTTATATTTATATATTTCGGTTTGTTAACATTCCCGAGGATTATGTTGACAATGGGTTTTAATACAAGTTTTAATATGGGAGCGGTACAACAAAGCGCGGAGCTTGCTTACGATTTAAGACAAATGTACGCTAAAATAGTAGGCGAACATTTAGAGGATATAGCCCAAGCGCGTAAAGCGGATAATTATTCCATTTATTATAAATCTCTTAAAGACCTTTATGTCATTGTTAAACATAAGTTTAAGACTAAGAAAGCAGAGGACGAAGAAACCGGCGAGAAGATAAACGACCACGAGAGATATAATAGGTTAGTTAAAAAAGCGGTAGAGGTTGCAAACAAACATCCTAAAGAGTGGTTAGGGACAACTAAAGGACCCGAGGCATGTAGTTTAATTGAGGTTGCTTTAAATAATATTGAAATGTTTTTATACGCTAAGATAGACGGCGCTAATATGTTCGGCTCTAACAAAAGGATTGAGGGATTATAGATATGGAAATTTTGTAAAAAAAAATCACCTCCTTTTTATTTTACTTAGTTTCTTTTTGTAGTAATGCCTTTATCTTTTCAGCTATCTCAGGGATAAAGTCCTTGCTCCAATAACTCAAACCCCTATTGTAAGCAATCCTAACTAACTTCTCTTCAATGACAATCTCATATTTCATATCATTCATTAATATTTGAAACCAACCAAATGAAATTGTCCAACCATCAGGTATTACTTTTGCAAGTTGTTTTCCAACAGACATTTCTTCACTATAAGAAATACTGCAACCCTCAGTGCCTTTTGATGTAGTTGTTACTATCTTTGTTTTTTGTATTTGCATTGTTTTTTGTTCCTCCATTGTAATAGTAAAAAGTCATTAAAGTTAATAAATGTTGACACCCATATATCGACGAGGAAGAGAGATAATTTTTTCTATGAGGTTACCCCCCATGAAAATTTTAAAAATAGAAAAACCTAATACAAGCCGCATGCACATAGACAATATAGGAAACTATATAAACGATTAAGCTTATTCTAAGGAGAGGATGGAAGATAATAAAGAGGTTTGGATTGCTCCAATTATGAAAGCCGAACTGGAAAAGGTTAAACATAGAGTTTTGACTAAAGATAGGGATTGGGTCGCGGTCGTTGATGGGGAGGAGGGTGTTGGTAAGTCTGTACTTGCTCAACAAATAGCGGCATTTCTTGACCCCGATTTTAATATAAATAAAGTTGTATTTACTGCGGATGAATTTTTAAAGATTATTAAAGACCCTAATACTAAAAAGGGGAGTTGCATAGTTTTAGACGAGGCTTTTAGCGCGGCTAATAGTCGAAGTAGTTTAACCGAGGTTAACCGGTCCATGATTGGAGTAGCTACCGAAATGCGACAAAAGAATTTATTTATATTAATGGTGTTGCCGTCTTTCTTTGACCTTGATAAATACTTTGCCTTATGGCGTTGTCGTGCTTTGTTTCATGTTTACTTTACTCCGGAAGAAGATAGACATTATGTTATATTTCCAAAAGAAAAAAAGAAGTATCTTTATCTTAATGGAAAGAAAACTTATAATTACTCTAACCCGCGTAGTCCGTTCCCGCCTTTTAACTTCCCTAACAGGTATATGGTAGACGAGCAAGATTATAGATACAAGAAATCTAAAGCTTTCTCTAAAAGGGTAGTGTCTAACCAAGCTCGTAAGTGGATGGTACAAAGAAACGCTTACGCAAAATATATTTTTGAAACTCTAGGCTTATCCCAAGACGATACCGGAAAGATACCCCAAAATTATGGAGCGCCCGCCCTAAGTCAAAGACAAATGTCGAGTATTGTTAAAGAAATCGTACCTAGGGACTCGTAAACCCTAAATTTAGGGGTTTGAGAGGCAGCGGGATAGCGGTATTAATAAGAATACAAGTAAATATCGGGGGGGATATAATGGACCAAGATAAAGAAAAAAATTACAACGGAAAATTACCGGAAATAAAGCCGGTTAGAACTAATATAGATAAATGGAAAACCGCGGGTACCATTTTCTTAGTAGTGTTTATAGGTTGCCTAGCTGTAAACCAAGCCTTAGAATTTAGGTACCGGTCTGTTTTTTTACAAGGACCTTGTAAGCTATGCGCGGATTTAAATGCGGGAGTTAAAGATTGTATAGACGACTTGCATACGGCGCGCCCTAGCTTTCCCTTAAGAGATGGTACTTGGACCGACCCGTTTACCGACACTAAATATAATTTAGAAAATATAACAAGATAAAAAAATAAATAAAAAATAAAACTATTCCTCGAACGCTTTTATTATTGTCGCAAGTTGTGAAATTATAAAATTTTGCTTTTCGTTTATTAAACTTAAAGTAATCTCTCTCTCAACAATAGACTCCTCTATTTCCTTTGGAGCTTTCTTCTTAGCCTTTTTATTAATGTGTTTTTTAATAGGCTCGTATTCTTCTTCTTGCTCCTCCTCCTCTTGCTCCTCCTCCTCCTCCTGTGGCTCGTCTTTATCTTGTTTCTTTAATGGGTTTCTCATTTTGTTTATACCTCCTTATAATTAGTTAAATCGTCCGGTAAAGACAAGAGGGGGGTTAAGGGTTAAAACCCCCCCTACTCTATCCCTACCTTTACAGACAACCCCTCTTTCTTTAATTCTTTTAAAACAAATTCAACCCAATATTTTGAGGTATCTAATTTCTTGGCTATCGCCCTAATTGTTAAACCGCTCTCTCTATATTCGTTTACGGCTTGCTTAGATGGCTTGGTGTATCTCTTTCCGTCCTTACTTGGTCGCCCTAACTTCTTTCCTTGTGCTCTCGCTCTCGCGAGTCCTAACATTGTCCTCTCCCTTATCCTATCCCTTTCAAAATTCGCCATACTTGCTAGAACATTAGCCATTAAGCGACCCGCTGCGCTTGATAAGTCCAACCCCTCTCTTAAAGATATTAAAGATTTTCCCGATTGGCTAAACTCCTCTAACTCTAGTACGAGCTCCGACATTGTTCGCCCCCATCTATCCAAAGCGTAAAAGGCTACTCCGTCTATTTCTCCTAGTCTTAGCATTTTCAAAACCGCCTCTTTCTGCGGTCTTGTATCTTTGGAGCTAACTAAGTCTACGAACTCCCCCGCTATGTCGTGCTCGCTTGCCTTAGCCCATCTCCTAAGCTCTATTAATTGGTTTTCGGGGTTTTGGTCTAAAGCCTTACTAACTCGCGCGTATAATGCTACTCTCATTTTTTCCGCGGCTTACTCCTACCCTCCGCCATTCTATCAATATCTTTCCTTATTAATCCTATTATGCTCATAATTTGCTCTAAGTACCTACCTACTACAAAACCCATAAAGAAAGTTAGAACACTAAAAACACTAAGCGGCATTTTCAAAACTCCCCGTTAACTCGTCTAACTCCTTAACATCTAAAACATCCTCCGGATTATCCGGCGGAGCATTTTTTAACATTGTACCGAAAAAGAGGACTAGGACAAAGTTAAAGACTAAACTAGCTATCGAACTCATACGAGCCCAATTAGTAGAAACGCCCCAAGTAGTAGCTAAACCCCCTAGACTAGCCAAAAATATAACACTAAAACAAACAACCCCTACTTTTGCGAATAGTTTAGGCGTTATTTCCATCTAAAAACTCCTTATCTAATTTTTTAATCCTACGGATATGACCTACAAAACCTATAATATCTAACCCCATAGAAATACATAATATAGGTTTACTAACTTTTAATAAAGATTTTATAATCCCTAAGCTTTCAATATTTCCGGTTATTTGATATAATAACATTGTAATTATACTAACTAACGCGGTTATTGTAAATAATACATAAATCATAAATAAAGTTAATGAATTAAAGGTAATTTGCCCTTTAAGTTGGTTGTACTCTATTCGGTCTAATTGCGCTAATTTTTTATATGTTTCTATTTTCATCCTTTCAAACCTAACATCCTCCCAATTTTTCCGCTAGTTTTTTCTTTTTGCTCGCCCATATAGTTACGGCTCTCGTGTATTGTAGATTTAAATAAGTCTTGGATACTTGCCTCGTCTGCTTGCTTAAGTACGGCTATCGTATTGGAAAATAAAATTTCATGAATATAATAAAATTGGCTTGCATTATGTAACCCGTACTCTTTCCAATTAGAAATAAGCAAGTATTGCGCGCTCTTAGCTATCCTAAAAGCTCTCTCTTTAATTTCCCTATCATTTAATTTAGAAATAGAAATATTAATCGAGCTTACCCCTAACATTAAATTAGCTATTTCCCACGCTCCTCGGTCTGTTAATTTTCGGTTTTGGAGAGCCGGTACGGGTCTCCAAGTGTCATCTATCCACTCCTCGCCCATAAGTCTATGGCGTATAATTTCAACCATAGCCTCCGGCTTAATCTTGTCTATTAAATCGCTCCTAACTTGGCTCATCATTTGCGGGACCGCTCCGGACGGCATAGGCATCATAACATCCTCGTATTCGTCGTCGCTCATTTTCCTAACCTCTTTGTTTTAGTTTTAGCTCTAGTTTTATAAAAACATTCATCACATAGCCTTTGATGTGGTCCGCTTTTCTTAAACATTATCTCACAATGTCGACAAATAGCCATTATTCTTTTTTCTCGCTTAATTCTTTAATTCTTTTTGTAATATGTGTAACTATTGCCTTTTGGTCCATATCGGGATATTTACAAATAGTTTTTTGTATTCTCTCATTGTATCGGCTATCTACTCCGTCGGCGTTTTGCCCGTCTGCAAACTTGCGGGTCGTGTTGCTGTCTGTGAATTTATAAACGGCTATTCCATCAACTACATCTACCCTTAAATTTTCCCTAACTCCTTTTGGAATTATTGAATTTTCGCCCCCGCTTAATTGTATTCTTAATGTTATTGGCTTTTTCATACTAAAAATATTGCTCCTAATGTTATTCCTATCGCGATACCTAATATTAGCCAAAAGAGTATTCCTATAATATTCATTTAAGGAGCTGTGCCGCTAGCTGTATTAGCTATTTGGCTACATACCTCCTTAGCGCTGCTTAAACATATCTCTCCGGCTTTAATAATTAGCTCGCTCGCCTCTTTCTGTCCTTGTTTTACCATCTGCGTAATAACAATTATAGAAACCATAGCAAATATAATAATTGTCCCAAAAATTATCCATTGTATTAACTTCTCGGTATAGTCTGCGGTTTCCTTGTCTGCGTCCTTAATAATATCTAAAGCCACATCTCGAAAATTAGCCGGCGCAATTTCCGCCAATAAATGCGCGTTCGTACAAGTAACCTTATTAATTGGTACTAATACGTTGGGGTTAATTGGGTCTCTAAAAACTACTACTCCCCTCTTTCCGTTAATTTCTTGGTAGTCCTCACTACTAAAATCATGTATAAGCTCGCCGTCCCTTGTTTCTAATTGCTCCTCTCCGGAGTCCCATAAACCTTTAAAATGTTTCCTTTTCCCAAACCATCCACATTTAAACACATTAAAGCCGGACTTACCGCCTCCAATATCGACAAGCTCTAAACAAGGATAAACCAATTTCCTACGCTTTCTTAATTTAAGTATTCCAAAAGTACAAAATATAACTACAAATATAATCACTAACCAAATAATAGGAGAGAGTAACCACGATAATAACAAACCACTTGCTCCCGAAAAATCATAAGCCATCTTTTTTTAAATCCTCCCTTTTAAATATCCATTATCCTTTATATACCTTTCTATTGATAAACCTATATATAACTAAAACTAAACAATTATTTTATACATAAACAGGGGTTTTATTTACTTTAATTTTAGTATATATTTTTGTTTTCATCTTCTTAGCTTTATTAATAGCTCCTTTTTTAGTTGTAGAAACTGCTTGAGTATATCCTTTTTTGGTTACAATAAAATTATAAGTTTTACCATTTCTTATAGTTCGTTTTATTTTTATTGTTACCATTCTATTTTTTCCTACTTTTCGATTTTTTTAATCTCCAAGTTTTCCATCTTGAAATATGTGCGATTTGTTTCTTCGCTAAAACCGGAGTTTTCCCCTTGTAATAACTTTCTCTTTTTGCGAGTTTTTTTATTCTTGCTATTGCTGTTCTTTTGTTTTTACTAAAAAATACCATTCTATTTTTTTCTCCTAACCCTAACTAATGCATTTCCCTGAACTGCCCACTTATAGTTTTTAGTGGCTTTGTATTTCTTAAATTTTCTCTTTGCTTTTTCTGCGTCTCTTTCAGTATTGAAAAATCTCATTGTTCGCCCCCATCTATCTGTTACCATTCTATCTAAAATTGATTAGCTAATTTTTTTGCTTTTGATTTATTTGTTTCAACTCTGAATAATTCTCCTCCAACATAAACACCATAATATTTCCCTTTCTTAACTACTCTCCCTCTACTTTTTGTTTGTTCTACTTTTTTAATATCTTTTCTTAAAACCATTATTTGATTTAAAGCGGGTTTTCCCGAGACTCTAAACTTCTTTCCACTTCTTAAAGTTACTTCGTATTTTCTTACCATTCTATTTTTTTCTCCTATCTTTTTTAATTGTTTGAAGTTTATATATTTTTCTGCATATAACTAAAAGTTCGCATAACTAATATTGTGCGAACTTATTTAGAAATGCAAGCCTCGTCTTTACAATCGTGCTCGCTCGCCTCGTCCTCCTCCTCCCATTCTTTCGCGTCTGTTTCGTCTGTCATTTTAATCCTCCTTTCTAATGTATTTAATCATTTTTTCGACATTATCTTTATAGCCCTCCAAAGTTTTTATAACTTTCTTTTTTCTTTTCTTTAAATCCTCTAGCTCCTCGAAAGAGTCCAATAGGTCCCTAATTTCTTCTATCCTTTCCAAATTAAAGGCGGTCATATATCGCGCAACTCCTAGCTCGGCTAATTCAACGGCTACCCCTTTTCTTAAAGCCTCCGTCGGACTAATACCATTATTTTTTATAATGTCCGAGAACTCCTTAGACAAGCTTACCGAGGTTATTGTTGTCATCCCCGCCCGCTTATTCTTGCCGCTAAGCTCTTTCTCGACTTTCTCTATTTTTATATTTTCTATTTCTGTCATTTTTTTTATTTTGGGGGAGAGGATGAAAAAGAGTAACCTAATAAGAACTCTCTCGCCTTACCTCGCCCCCTAAAATAAGGCGAGTATAAATTTAAAAGTTAACGATAGTTAATATGCTTTAAAGCATAAGTAACCCGCGTCGTCTAATTCGGTTTCTAATTGTAACTCTTTAAGTTGTGAGATGGTTTTAACCTCACAAAAACCTAAAAAAGCTCCTAGTGCGCTATCTTTTGCAATTTTATTCTCCTCGTCGAGATTAAACCACAATCCCGAAGTTTTTACGGACTTATTTTTTAAATAAGATAACGTAGAAATTTCTATTGGGTCCTCTCGGTCGGGGTGTTTAGATAAGCAGATAACTTTGTCTCCTACAACCTTTCCCTCTTTATTAGTTTGTTCCCTAATATCGACGGAAAGTATTAGGACGGGTTTTGCCTCTAAGCTCTTTTTTTCAATCGTGCCTGTTTCCGTTTCTAATTTTTCGTTTGTTTCCATTTTCCTATAACCTCCTTACATTATTTTAAATATGTGTTTTTTGTCGCGTTGCCTCTGCTAAGTGTTCGCTAAGATTATGTATTTTCCTAGACATTGAACATTTAGGCTCTGAATAATTCTCGGGGTCTATTTCGTTAAGAACTACTCTAAGCCCTAATTCCATAGCCTTAGCCCAACTTATATTATGCTCTTTCGCTGCTTTCCAAGTTTCCGAGTTTATGGTTGTACTTATAGTTATACTTCCGCCTCTTTGAAACTTTGCGCTATTTTCTTGTTGTTCGTTTTCTTCCATTATTTACCTCCCTTTAATCGCTATTAAATCTAATATTTCCGTTTCCTTTTCCTTTTAGGTGTATCTCGTAGCCTTTATCTTCTAACTTATTTAGTTGGTCTACTAGCTCTCCTAAGCTTATATTTTTTATTCCTATTTCTTCTTTAAACATTTTCCACTCCTCTTTATTTTTTTGTTCGTCTGTCATTATATTCTTATTCCCTCACATTCTAATATAAATTCTTTAAATTCTTGCTTTTCTGTTTCTGTTAATTCTTTAAAGTCTTTTCTAAAAATCATATAAGACATTCTGTCTGCAATTTCTAAAGTTGTTCTTTGTTCTGTCATTTTATTTCTCCTCCTGTTTGTTTAATTCTTCCATTTCTGCAAGAGCTCTGTTTAGGTTTTTTGTCATTGATGTCTTTGTTTTCTTTCTAAATGCTTTATCTGTGTCAAATCTGTCCCAAAATATCTTTCTTTTATTTTTACATTCCTTGCATACGCAGTAGGATTTTTCAATACATTTTACTTCTTGAGTTTCTGTTACTTGTTCTCCAACATTAAAGGTCTTAGCCTCTTGGTTAATTTTATTTTTCATACTTTTTATAGTCAAAGGGGGTTTATATACTTTTGTATATAAAACTATATAGGTTATTCTAAGTAAAATAATATATAAAAGAGAGTTAAGCCCCTGTACTACCTATATTTAGGTACTATATATATTATTATCCATATATATAGTCGTTTCCTTATACTTATATATTGTATTTTGTATTACATAATAATAATAATAATAATAATAGAGTAATACAAAAAGCAATATATTAAGCTCCTAATTTTGCACTATATAAATATTATACTATATATTAAAAAAGTGTTTAATAATAAAAATTAATTATATTTTCTTTTTCTAATGTGTCCTCTAACTCTAACCTTAGTCTTTCTACCCTTTAATTTTCTATAATGGACCTTTATTCTTGATTTCGGCATGTTCTTTGTCCCTCCTTGTTAAGTTTATCCTCTTGATACAAAAGGAAATTGTTTTCTTTTTTTACTTAATTCCTTTCTACCTTTGATGGTCAATATAAATCTATTTTTATTAGTTTTAGAAAGTTTAATCAATTTTCTACTTTTTAACTCTGGAACTCCTATAAATCTTCCTAAAATTCCAACATCTTTACTTACTATCTTTGATTTTGTCCTTTTCTTTACCATTCTATTTTTTCCTCCTTGTGTTTGTTGTTGATTATACTACCTTATACCCTTTTTTCTTGAGCCTAGATATATTTGTTCCTTTAACTCCAACAAATGTTTTTTCTAATACCTTACCTGTCCCTTCCCTTTGAGCCGCCTTTCCTGTTTTAAATGGTTTTGATTTTATTATTTTTTTATATGGGTTTACCAAATAAAATTTACTTTTCAAAAATTTTTTCTTTACCATTTTAATATCTTAACCAATGGGATTTAACTTCTTTTACATGAACATCTTCCCAACTAAACTTTCCTTTCTTTTTCTTTGCTTTCTTTGCTCTTGCTATCCCTGATGGTGTATAGGGATAGTGCTTTCCATTTACTATCGGCATTTTATTTATCTATTCTACCCTCCTCATTTTTTGATTAAAGTTAATGCTTGAAGTCCTACTGCAAGTCCAACCATACCTCCTGCAAATGCAAGAGGTTGTTGAACCCAATTTATTCTTTCAGGACTTCTGTAAACTCTCCTTGTCTTTCTTCTTTTTACCATTTTATAATTTCAAATATCAACATGACACATTGAAAAGCTTTCTTTCTTGCCATTCAGCATGCTTACCTTCATTCCATTGCTGTAATGGTCTTAGATAGCCAACAATTCTAGAATAACGCTCACACTTTGTTCTTACTCTAACTCTTGCCATTTTATCTCTTACCTCCCATTGTGAATAATTTCTTGTGATTTTTAAAATATTCTTGATGTCCATTAAAGAAATTATTTTGACTAGCAAACATATTCCCACCTGAAAATAACTTCTTATGATTTAAGAACACATTAGGAGCATACAATTGGTTTTTATCTTTCCCACTCCAAAACTTCCTTTGTTCTTGTTTCCTTGTTCTTTTAACTTGTTCCTTTAACCATTTCTGTCTTTTCTCCTCTCTATGACGCATGAACTCTCTTTCCCAATGAGATAACTTCTTTCTTTCATACTCATATTCAATGGATTTATCTCTATTGAAATTTTCTCTTTCAAACCTATCATTTGCTTTTTTATTTCTCCATTCAGCAAACTTATCTTGTATCAATCCCATTGTCTTTCTAAGGTATCCAACTTTATTAATATTTAGTATTTTACCTCCTTTGATAAAATCCAATATACTGTGAACGCAATTAAGAATATTGTTACTACATATAATGCCTGATAACCTAAACCTGCCATCATTACAACAAATAAAGCAATCAATGGAATAAAGACACCATTAGGCATTCTAAACTTTGCTCCTAAATATGCAAAGAATATCAATGCAATTCCAAAGAAGATGTTCAAACTACCTGCGAAGTAATTCACAAAGATATTGAATAGGTCTAAGGGATATACTCCTACCATCAGTATAACCTCTCATAAATTTTAATTCTTTGTAATGCTTCTTTGGTTTTTTGCCATCTAAACTCTTGGGTCTTATCTCTTAATATCTCATAATACTTCCTCTTGAGGTATGCTAATTTTGCATACCTTATACCTTGTCTTTTATTAAAAGGAATTTTCTCAGTTGGTTTGGTAAAATCAACCACTGTGCTATCTGTAACATTACTTTTAACCTTCCAAGTTCTTGGATATACTCCTTTCTTAGTATAAAAATAATCTCCCTTAAATTTTTTATCAAGTTTCTTTTCTACTTTATGTGCAGATTTTTTGGGAGTTTGTGAAAATATATCATAATCTTTAGGAACTACATCTAGATGAGAGGGAGTATAATAATTAACTGCTCTACTTCCATAAAGTATCCCCTTACTTTTCCTTAAAAAATTATTCATAGTTTTATCTATCAATGCTTTTTTCTTATAATATTTATCTTTTTTTCTCAGGTTATTTTTCTTCACCATGTTTAATCTCCT
>Ga0208156_1000683_pt1 | contig 12096 bp, 10 predicted proteins | sample 1_EtaG_FD_184073 | JGI IMG/M metagenome (GOLD analysis project Ga0208156, IMG submission 184073) | Marine viral communities from the Subarctic Pacific Ocean - 1_ETSP_OMZ_AT15124 metaG (SPAdes) (version 2) | ecosystem: Environmental > Aquatic > Marine > Oceanic | place: Pacific Ocean | collected...
AATGCCAAAGGCATTCTGTCGAGCAGATTTGCCTAGGCTCTTAAGAAAGGAATTTTTCTCTGCTTCAGTTAAGTTAACGTCGAGCTTATCAAGTTCTTCGGCGATATACAAATCCAAGAGACGCAGTTGCACCTCTTCTAAAACAATCTGCCGAAGCTTGGATTCAGTGATCTGCATTTCTTCTCCTTATACTGCCGATAACAAATTCAACAGTAAATAGTTATCTCTATCGATAAAGTCGGCGTTATTCTTTCTTTCTGCAAACACCTCTTTCGGCATCGAGCCTACATCTTCATAATCTGATACATCTATCTTATATAATTCGATATCATATCGCAGAAGCGTTTGAATAATTTTGTTTTCTTTTTTTCTCGCGTCTGGATCAAGGGCGACGTAGATGGGGGTATCGTTGAGGACGATATTTCTGACGAGATCGGAACGCGTACTAAGTGTTGAGCCCAAAATGGGAACAGCATTTCCTGCGACCAGTGCATCAAACACTCCTTCGACCAAAATTAGGTCTTCATTCCAGTTAATAAATAGTTCATTAAACACTATATCTTTGGACGCTCTTGGGTTTTTATACTTATAGGAGTCCCCTGTATAGGACCGAGCGATAAAGTAGCTACAATCGCCATCCTCGTCGAATGACGGTATGATGATTCTATTGCGATATTCTCCGCTAAAGCAAAAGCCGATCTTCCACTTGAGAATATCGGCTTTTGTTACTCCACGTTTTTCTAGATAACGCAAGGCATAAATTCCAGTTGCGGGAATATTGTTGGCTGTAAGGCTTACGAATTCCTCTGGGAGTTCCACTTTCGTCTTGTCTTGCTCAACGCGTCGTTCCACAAAGAGGTCAGCAAATCTTTCAAGATCGGGCCTGTCCGATATTCCGTCCCATTTCTGTAGTTGGATATACGAACCAAAACGCCTAATAAGACGCCTAATGCTACGACCACGATAATCACAAACCCAACAATGAAAAGCATTTTTATCCAGATTAACAGCGAGCTTATACTTGTAATGATTGCACGCAGGGCATTTGAAATAATGTTCGTTTTTGCTGGTTTGGCGGTGGTCTCCAATAGCTTCATGCAGGATCTTTAGCGCCTCTTTCTTATTCATATACCCTCACACACATCATAACATGTGGAGACATCAATGTCAAGTAAGGTGGCTGGTGTTGCTATGCGCTTTGGAGTGCATTAATGATTTGCGCCTTGGTAGAACGCGTGTTCACTGAAAGTCCTTGTTCCTTGGCTATCTCAAACAATTGCGACTTCTTCATGGCCTTATAGTCATAGAGTACCGGCTCGTCCTCTTCAATTGAAACTAGTTCAATCTCAAAGTTCAATTCTTCACCAGCTAACGGATGATTGAGATCAAGCAAAATTGAAGTATCCTTTATCTCGGTAATCTTCGCCAGAAACGGTCCACGTGGGCCGTTGCCTTGAATCATACCGCCAACTTCAAATTCGAAGTCGTCGTTAAAAGCCTGTCGCGGCACTGTCTGGAGTGCTTCCGGATCGCGTGGTCCGTAGGCCTTTTCCATTGGCAGCGTCACTGACTTAGTTTCACCTGTTGCCATTCCCAAAACAGCCTCACTAAAGCCGGGAATCATGCGACGTGACCCAACTCGAAAGCCGAGAGGCTGGCCGCGGCGATGAGAACTATCGAACTCTGTCCCATCTGAGAGTGTGCCCTTATAGTGCACTTGAACGTTGTGTCCATTTTCTACTTTCATTATATCTCCTTTTATTTAATGAAAAATATCTTTATTAGTATAACCCCCCTTCCAACATATGTCAAGGGTTTTATTCTGTTTTTCTTTTAGCTTTTTGAACCATTCTTATAACTGAAGCCGGAAGAGACTCAACATACCCTGCTTGAAACCAATGAATCGCAATTAAGTCTTCAAAAGGGCCCAAAAAAGAATGGAGTTCATAAAATTCTTTGTCAACATATACCACAATGCCTGTCCATGGCTCTCTGCCGGGTGGTATTATAAGCGGCGATTCTTGAACGATATCGCCAACTTCGAAGTTGTGTTCTCCGTTGTTGTCCTTCTCGTTCATAATTTATATAGATCATTCGATTAGCTCTTTTTGTTGTTCTATGGTATATCCCGCTTTGGCTATCACAATAGCATCTGCTTTATCGTAGGCGCCCGCCACAGGGTTGCCATGTTTAGTATACTCAATATGGAAGGCCGGCTCATTTTCAAGAAGGTGCTTTAAGACGACCTGTTTTGCTTTCTCGCCGCGCTTAACCTTGATGCCGGCATGTTTGCGCGCGGAGGTGGCCGCAATGTATTCAGGCTCAATTTCAAACAATTCATAAATAAGCCAAGATACAATCCCGTTAAATGTCATTAGCGCTGACAATGTTTTTGCTGAGGATTTACCTTTCATAAACATGTGAAGAGGCTGTTCTATATAAATATGTGTAATGGGGTGGGGGGAATCGCCCCACCCATCATGGTCTTGATCAAGCTGATAGTTTTCAAAAAAATCTGCGATGTATTCTCGCAAGGCTTCCGCTTTGGCAAAAACCCCTTTGTGCTTCCGCAAGTCAAGCGCGCTATAATGCAGTAGCTGGCCGTCGCCCACAACTGCAAAGCCGGTTATACTGGTGGATATATCTATACCAAGGACCATGGGTAAATTATATCACAAGTCGACGCGTAATTTAAAAGTATATTCATCATCATCGGTCTTTAATATGGGATTCGCCAAGCTCGCGATTCCTATTAAATTCCTGGCTTCATCGTAAATTCCAATACGAGAAATATATACTTGTCGCTTAAAGGATGCTGATTGATTTGTAAAACTAGAACTTACTGTGTTTTTTATAGTGCGCGCTGTATTTTCTTCATACACGTGGGATGATGTGTTCCTAAGAAGGGATTGTCCATGTTTAATGAAGGTGGGGTTATTGGAGAAGTTGGTTTCACCCCGCTTAGCATGCGCAAACATGGTTAGCACTGACGTTTCTGTTTCTCCTCGAAAAGATAATTTAAAGGTTATATTAGAGGGGGCGTCGCCCGTAGATGCATCGATTGTAACTGTTGTATAGTTGATTCCGTCTTGGGCGCCGGCGCCAAAATATATCCACTGTGGATTAACGGGAGATCCGCCTGTTGAGCCTCGCACCAAAAATACATTATCATCAGTTAGATTCCACGATCCTGTTAAAACAAGGAAACCTTCGTCATATAATACAACGCCGGCTACATTATTTGTGCCACTGGTTACTGTTGCTCCCCACGCGCTTGATACTTGGATTAACTCCCCGTTTCTTTTGTTATCTACAAGTTCTCCGATTAAAGATCCGGTATAATACATCTTGCATGATACTGTGCCGGGCTTTATCCTTGAGCCATAAAAGATGGAGGGAATTGATATCAAATTGATTTTTTGTTGGTCTTTGATCCATGCCGGCGTCCCACCAGATCCGGTCGATGATCCTGTTATACCATAATGTGGCGACCTCCACTTATAATAATCCAGACGCTGGCGGAGGCCATAGTAGTGAGGATGGGAAGCGCTACAAGGCCACATCTCAAGTACTGCCGTCTCCGATGACCCAGTCTTGGTGCACTTAATTCGTTGGCCGGCGCCGTTTGCCAGGAGAGATGTCGCGGGAGAACCTTCTGCCTTATATTGTTGTGTTGTTGTTCCCGTCATAAACTCTCGTGTGATAGAGGCAGAGAACGGGTATGCGGCATACAGCTTTGTTCCTGCTCCTTCGACGTCCCAGTCGCTTTCTGATCCTGTCATGACCGTTTTGAAGCTATAGCGCGACGAATCCTTTTCGATGAAAGAGTAGATGAGAGGGTTCATGGGAACACCGGCGGCATGCTCTGCGCTGCTGGTGTTGTAGCGGTCAATATTTAGCTCATAAAGACTAATGAATCCATTGGGCACATCAAGTACATTGCTAACGAATTTGCCAGTACGCTCAGGACGATTGTTGTAGTAGATGGCGCCAGCGCCGGGTTCAATAATGAACTCGCACAGCGGGGCGGCGCGCATGGTGTTAAGGATGATGTCGGTCGACTCAAACTTTTTGTAGGACATGGCTAGTAATCCAGTCTAACACGCAAAGTCAACTCGGTTGTTGGGTCCTTTTTAAGTGGCTCAGATAGTTTTGCTGTGGCCAACAGCTCATTTTCAGCGTTGTATAAACCAATAGTAGTGAGGTACGATACGGGTGTATCAGAGGCTTTTGCCTTTACTCGAATCTGACTTGCCGAGGTGTAGGTGGGGTTGGTGCTGTAATTGAATTTATTGTGAGGAACTCTGCAGAAATATATAGTAGAGTTAATCTCGGTAGAGTTGTTAAAGCTGAGGTTCTGTAGTCTGTGGCGGAACGCATCACAGTTGCCGCTAATTGATGATCCTGTGAGGGATGCGCTTAGTGATTGCTTAACACCACCGGGGGTCTTATTGAAGTCTTGTTGTAGGCCGACTATAGAAGAGGAAAAAATAGAAGCAGTAATAACAGCTATGCCTGCTTGATAGAACACCAATCCATACGCGCCAGACGCTGGAGCATTACTTCGCCAAAGTACTCCGTACTCGCCCGCATTTCCTTTGTTGTTTGTGCCGCCGGTTTCCGAGGCAGATACATCCGCTAGCGTAATTGAGGCAGTAGTGGCATTAATAGCTCCGGGAGTGCCAGAAGCCCAGGACCCAGTAGAAAGACTAATACTAAAGCTTCCTTTCTTGATTTGATCCTTCACCAAAAGACGCGAGAAGTTCACAAAGAAAACTTCCTTCATTTGACGATTGTTATCACCAAAGTTTAGATCCGACTCAAAAATCTCAATGGTGTTTGCGCTGCCGGTATATCCCAGTAGCACCTGTGAAAACTCATTATACATATTAATCTTCTTGGCATTCTGTATGCTCGTTGAAGAACTCATTACAGAGGTTTCATCATAACCCATAGTAAGATCAAAAATATGGTTAGCTGAAGAGCTTAGGTACGGGTAGTCATATACGGACTGAAACTGTCCGTGTGCATAATTTTTAATGTTTCTTTCTGACCCATAAACCCCATATGTTCCGCTCACGATGTTACCAGTGATAGGGATTGATTCATGTAGAAGGGTTCGCGTCGTAGTAAGATCAGAAGCGAGATTTAAAGTTTCATATGTCCTGGGCATCTATATTCTCCAAATATAATTGTTTAGCTGGCGCGGCGGACGGCCTTAAGTGTAAATTGCTGTGTTTGACCAGAGGCCTCACCGGTGACCGAAACGGTTGTAGTGAGGGTATCATAGGTGTTACCATCTCCGAATAAATCGACCCCCGTTTGACCCTTTTTGGTCCAGATAGAAGAGGTCGTGCCGGCATCTTTAGTGTTGGTCATCGCAGGATTAAGAGTAAAGTTCATGGCAGCTGCCGTGCCGCCTGGGCCCTTCAATGCCGATACATTGCTCTTGGGAGTGCCTCCGGGCACATCGGTTACCGTGTTGGCTACCGCATTTATCTTAGCGCGGACTTGACCTGAGCGATCGGGGGAACCCCCTTGAATACCTGTGTTGCGTAATTTCATGTTTACTTCATCACGGCCGCTCGAATTGTTGTTATTAAAACGAGAGTTAGTGGTGGTACCTTGCAGACCCCCAAAAACATCACTATCAAAATCTACTGCGAAAGTTGTATCCAACATACCCTGATTACTAAGATAAATACCAGTATTGGCCACTGTAGAATCTACGTCCGTGCTATTAATACCAGATTCAATAACGAGTTTCGAACCCACTAATGCTCCCGATTCTAGGAAATACTTCGTATCACTCAAGGCCGAAGAGCCCTTTAGGGCTGTCGCGGTTTCGGAATTTGCAGCCACATAGATGAGGCCACCCGATGTCTTAACTGCGCTGTCGTTGCAAATTTGGTTTTGCACGATTTCTGGCATGTAAAGAATGTTATTAGCCATTGTGGTTAATCCGTAATTAATTCCCGCGGTGCCTTTGGAAAAAGCTTCGAATATGGGAGTTTGTAATATTTGTAGGTCGGTGTATGCCGAACCAGAAACTGCATCTCTATCATAAAGAGAATAGTCTATCTCGTCGTCTCCTAGTGCAAATTTAGTAATTCTAAAATTACCAGCTGCCATTCGGCGGCGACCGAGATCTGTTAGGACGGCGTCCATGATAATGTCGCCTGAGTTGTCTAAAAATGCCATTTAATTTCCTCTACTTGATAAATAGTAACTATTTTTGTTATTCGCTATTTACTTCATTATACTTAATGTTTAAATCAATTTTTCGGCCCGTTTTTTTGGAAGTAAGCCTAAACTTATAAGTCTTGCCCCAAATATATTCTTCTATATTGGGTGATCCAACACTTATATTTCCGATCTGGGTATGGGCTGGTTGCGTGTAATCTACGCTCCCTGTATTTAAGGTTAAGTGATTGATGTTGGGCAAGATTTCGAAGATTTTCTTGAGTGGCTTGGATGGTGCGAAAGGCCTCTCCTTCATTTCTTCGTTGGTTAGAATGTTGAAAATTGAAAACTTGTAACCCCCATCATCTACAAGTTGCGCTTCATATATTGGAGAAAGATCTCCAGGGATACCCTTTTCGTTAATTACCCGAAAAACATAATAATACTTAAGATTAGTTTTTACTTTATCATAAAAATTGTAAATTGTTTTGCTTTTTCCAATTTTTTCTTCAGGTGCCAACGAAAGACTGAGTGTGGCGCGAAGATTTTTTCCAAAGTCTCCAATAGTTTTGGGCTTTTCATCCAAACGATATACTTCTATGGATGTCTGTGGTGAGCGGCTTCCGTGTTCGCGAGTAATCTCTTGGCCGGGAGCTAAATTGCGCGAATTCATGTAATCTGTTTTAATTTGGCTGTCTTTCGGAGTTAAGACCGCGGGATAAACATCTACATGATCAGCTGCATACTTTAGCTCAAAAAGAATTCTTTGTGAATTGTCGGTTAGTTGGGCCGGCGAAACTTGCAATCTATTTGGAGGATTGTCGGTTACTTTGAGAGTCTTACTATACAATGGCACTTCTACTATTTTAATGACAGGTTGATAATCCAAAACAAATTCTGCGCGGTATTTATCTGAAGAGTATTGTAGTGCGGCCGTCGCGTTGGGGTTTCCGTAATATGAATGATCCATGCCCAATTCTTCCCACGATACATGATCGTAAAATTCACGATAAAATTGTGGCAGAGGCAGCGCTGGTGTAGGTTCGTCGGTCGTTGGATCGTAGTATTCTAAGCAATACCCATCGAACGCCCCATCAGCATCGATGTACGTGCTCTGCGGTCGTGCGAGTTGCCTTGTTAATGCCAAATTAGAATATTTGTATTCCCACCCAGCCGTCAGCACATAAGCATAGATCTTATAGGTATAATTGGTGTTATATTTAATTTGAGTATCATAATAGGGAAGTATCTTGGCGCCACCAGACTCATCCGCCCTAGAGTTCCAAAACCAAATATTTTGAATTACATTTTGAGTTTTATCGTCATTGGTTGGTGTGCCACCAATCTTTTCAATCCTATATGCCACTGTCTCCATCATACGACTGTTGTTCAAGTCATGTTGAAGCGAATATAAATCATCAAGATTCCCAATAGTGGAGCGTGGATAGGCTTCTTCGTCTGACCGGGCGACGTCTTCTTTAAGCCACTCAGTGAAATTCATAATAGTATCAAGAGATGCCGCACTGTTGAGATATCTCCACATGCCGGTGGTGTCTGTTGCCACTTTTCGATTTATTGAATCGGGCCCCATAAAACAACAATCTACTTCGGATGGATTATATTTAAATTGGTTATGGCCATGTACCAGTAACTCCATAAGGTCAACCACTCTGAGTGTTTGTGCGCTAGCGGTCGTATATTGTGATATTCGTGAGTGGCTAGAATCACTATCATAGTACGTACTATAAGCAAAATAGAGCTTGTCTTCGGGTGTTATTTCAGGAATTTTATTAGTATATGCATCTTTTAGGGTTCTTAAAAATTTTGGGATATATTGGCTGTCTTGTATAAAATTTCTTACTCTATCCCATTCCCACAGTTCCATGCCAGTAATATAAGGTTTTGTAAGGGGAATCTCAATAGAAACATAGTAGGGGAAACGAGTTTTATAGTTAACAAAATATTCAAAATCTTCATTGGCCTCCAATGGATCTTGATAAAGATCATAAAGAGTGCTTGTCATTTCATCAAGAACGCTCCTTTCTCCATACATGCTTTCGTTATCAAATATAATATTCTTGAAAATTCTTTGAATCTCTTGAGACGTAGAGGCAGAAATCGCATTGTTTATGATCGAAGATGTTAGGTAAATGTGATAGTTTTCATTTTCATAAAATCCATCCGAATTAATATCTTGAGGAAGAGCCAACAATGCCGGACTAACATTATCCTCTCTAGTCATCAATCTTTCGATAGAGGCTGAATATTGCGCTACAAAGTAATGTTCATCGTGAAGCGAACCATATGACTCCAAGTACCCACTAGCAGCATCGTGATAGGCACTAAAGGCTTCGTCGGCGCCATAAAGACTAGAGTGATGTTTTAAGATAGAGGCAAATGTATCACCATAAGAAGTATATGACAGGTATGAGCCGGCCCAGAACCCTGTACGATCGGGCCTAAATATATCAAACGTGCGCATCCAATATATATTGGGGATTAATAATTCAGAATCTAACTGATTAACATATTGCTCATATTCCGGGAGGGATGTGTTGTAGACAGCCTCAACTTTAATCGGGGCACTTATGGAAGCTTTCCAATAGTCATCCGTATCCGGATTAATAGTACTAAATAAATTGGTCTCGTACTGGTTATATGGTATCCAATACGAAAAAGATGTATTATTAAAAATACTTGCTGTATAAATAGGCGCATACGTAGAGTTGCCATAAGTGCCCCCTACAAGCAGTGTTCTCCAGTGATCATCGCTTTTAACAACCTCTTTTTGACCAGTCAATCTTACATATAATTTATAATTGGGTACAATAACCTCATTTGATAAATGATTACTAGCGGAATTAATAAGAACTTCGTTAATAAATGGGCGCAATGCAGGAATCTCATTCGCAGTCTGACCTAAAGGTTCTATAGCAAATATTCCTTGATCGGCACCATCTGGTATTGTAGGCACTACACTTACGGTCTCCCAACATCCACCTATAGCGGTGCGAAACAGGTCTGTGGAACCAGAAAGGGTGGTAGGCGTAATTAATATTGTCTCTGATTTCATTAGATTTCCTATGAGGTATATGGATCGGATGCCATTGGTATGCTAGCAGGTGAAGTTGTAGAGGTCGACCCTGTTACTCTTTTTCTGGGGAATATAGATACAGACTTAAGGCTTAATCTCTTTCCGCTCACCGTATTGTATACAAATCCTTGGCGCAGCCCTGATGTATGAACATCGAGCGCCATCGCCTCGACGGCAGACGCCACATATTCACTTGTAGTGGTGCCGGCGCCCCACCCAAACTTATCTCGCAGAGCAGCTTCTTCATCTCCTTTGTACACTACAGTGGAGATATACGAGGACTGACCCTGGTCTCCCGTGTATTGATCCTCAAACCACCCGCCGCTCTCAGGCGCATCGATGGGCGTGGTGGAGTTTGGCCCGACGCCTGGCTGAAAGCTGAGCATGGGCGCGCCGTTAGTAGACACACTAAAATACTGATTCATGCCCGTTTCATACTGTTCTGAATTTTCATGATAATCATAGCACACCGCCATTCCCCCCGCCAATAAATTTGTATCTATTAAAGATGAAGGAGAGGGAACGCTTGTGGCCGCCTGGGACGTAAACTGAGCATCGTGAGGATAACCTCGGTCATCTATGGCCGTGCGGGCATTGAGACGTATATAAACTGCATCAGTGGTGGGGTTTAAGGCAGCATTCATCGTATCTAAATCGCTCTCGTCGGTACCAAAACGATCGTATATCCACGATAGTCCCGTTTCCAAGGATATTGCGGAGGATCCTGTGATCTGGATTACTGTGCTGAGTTCTGTGTCTCCCATTTTATTTTTCCCTCTTGTAAATAATTATTTTCTTAAGCAAATTTAAACTGTTTAAGTTTGTCCGATACTGGATTAGTATTATAAAGCACCACGTCAGACGTCAGTATAGTGGAGTCTGGAATCTCCTTCTTTTCTTTTTTATCTATGTAGTTCTGTTGGCGGTGTGGCAGATCGTCATCCAACTTATAGAACGGATCAAGCAAGACATTTATAAACTTATCGGTGGCAAATATGGATTCATTTTCAATCTTTACCCACTCTGTCATATCAATGATGTTTTCATTTGTGATGACTTCTTTATCTGTTTGTCTCTTAAGTAACGAATAGTCTTTCTCCTCTGTTGAGAATGTGCACCCCAGAGAATTTAAAATTCCTATTGACATTTCTTTCAGATTTAGTTCTTCTCCTCCCAAATAATCTACCGGGGGAGGCATGAGACGTGTTCCGACCAATCTCGATTGTGCTCTTTTAATATTATATAAATTAGGTTGTTGAGTCAGATCCATTCTCACTCCCCCTATCACACGAACATGTTGGCTTTTCGGGGATGAAATTGTGTCGATAAAATGTTTCTTGGTATATTCAGGCATAAATGTTTCTCCTATTGACTTTTACGTGTAGAGGTCGGTGGGGATGTCAGATTTCTAGAAGGTCACCACCAGCTTCAGTTCCATTTTCTGCTATCCAATTGTCTTGCCACTCTTGCAGCTTATCCCACCCAGCGCCGTAGACGTCACCGGCATCTAACCATTCTTTAATGCTGGGCAGGATGCCGGTACCGGTGTCCCACAAGCCAAGAATTGGGGCCGCGGCCTGCATGTGGCCCCGCGACATGTCGGTGACGTAGCCCCCATATTGCTCATACTCGTTGCCGACATACCGACCGTCTCCACAATTGCTCAGAGCACACATAAACGCCATATATCGATGCTCATCGGCATATGTTTTGCTAGTGTTTGCTCCAAAAGTACACGCTAATGAACATATAGCTGCCCAATACTCACTACCCGGGATCCATCCATCAAAATCAGTATACGTACCCGCACTTCGGAATGCTTGTGATTCATCATACGCGCTAGCGTCGAAGCCGGGCGATGGTACCCAACCACCATCCTTAACTTGTCTTAAAAATGTAGCTTTGTTGTTCAGCATATCCTGTAAATTGCTGGAGATTGATTTATATCCAGACTGGCCCCAATCATGCCAATACTCGGCCGCTTGTGTGGAGCCGGCTGCACCCATTTTAAGACCACATACTCCGTAAAGAATGGCGCCCAAAAATAGCTGATTAAGCTCAGACTGCCATGAGATTGCAGTGTGGGCGAATTCGTCCGATGACGCGGCCCGGGCGTGTCCCGAGCCGGCGTCGCGCCACCAGTTGCTGGCGTTTGTCCAGTCATTAGTGTATTGTGGGTCGTGGTCCATCAATACACTAGTAGTACCCCCGAGTGTGCTTAAAAAGTCATGAACAATGCCTCGCGCAACAAAGCCACCATGAGCATCGCTAAATTCTGAATCAGCGGCCCAAGTTGCATGTTTGTGGGCTTCTTGCCAGAAATTCTGAATTATTACTCCAGGAATATTTTTCCAATAACTACACATAGCTATGAGTTCCTCAAACCCATGCATATTCACTTCTTCTCTTATAATATTCCCCCACCCATCACATTCAATGATACTAAATGGCTTGGGGTTGTGTCCGGGCTGGACTTCGATTTGTTCCATTTCCCAATCGGGCAATATCATTTCATAATCTGTTTCCCAACATGGTTGGATCCAGTTGCCTTCCACCGGCAAGTCCCGGGAGTCTGGAGGCGGCAGGTCACAGTAGCCATATCGCTGAAAATGTAAACTCACGGAGTGGTCTCCGTCCATGCCGCTGTCGCGAAAGTGCGCATTTAAATTTCCGTAAGTTGACAGGCCCACCCACACCGCAAAATCTCCTTCGATATCGCTAAAGCCTGAAGTGTCTTCTGCCAATGCATTGTTCTCCATCCCTTTATAATTCTGCTCATATAGTTCTTTATAATCATCGGAGAATTTCATTAATGCCGG
>Ga0208156_1000684_pt1 | contig 12083 bp, 16 predicted proteins | sample 1_EtaG_FD_184073 | JGI IMG/M metagenome (GOLD analysis project Ga0208156, IMG submission 184073) | Marine viral communities from the Subarctic Pacific Ocean - 1_ETSP_OMZ_AT15124 metaG (SPAdes) (version 2) | ecosystem: Environmental > Aquatic > Marine > Oceanic | place: Pacific Ocean | collected...
TTTCATAAATTGAAGCCATTTAGCTAAATCTCTTTCGTAAAAATATGATAACTGTTAGTCCAGCCCTTCAAAATCTTCCCCCAGCCTTTGCGTCCCCAGGCTTCAAGATGTGAGCAACCTAAACTTTGTGCAAACGCTTCCAGTTCTGGGTAAAAAGGAAACCACTTATCCATTTCCCCGCCCCCTATGGAAATAACCCGTAGGACTTTCTTTCGGGGATATGGGATAAATTGCGTCACCATCGCAGCCAGGACTTCCCTTTCCTCGACCGCAATCCAGAGTTGCATTTCCGAGTTGGACAGGAACGGCAGGAAATCCTGCGCTTCCATCTCACCCTCGGAATGGGGTGTGGCTTTATCTAGGTGTGGTTCTACAAGCGGCCAGATGGACTGAACATCGTCAGGCTTGACTTGGACTACCCTAGTTGAACCCAAGATCCAGAAGAATCATAAAAATAGATCCCCTCACCACTTCCTGCGTCCCAGTTTGTCCCATCAGAATATCTGATGTCACCAGCTCTGGGTTTGCTTGGTGCGGTGTTGGTTTCTTCCAGCCGCAGTAGAGACTGGTTTAACAGAATATTCCCCAGGCGGTTCAGTTCCGTAACCACGTACAGACCCAGATCCTCAGTCCTCTCCGGTAGTGGACCCGGTTCATAACGGACAACGGACTTGACCTTCTTTACTGATGCCATCGCCATCAGTAAGCTCTCGATCCCCTGCGTCCAGCGTCTTCCAGTTCAAACTCAAGTCCCGTTAAACGCCAGGATGTATCACCGGTACTTTCGATTTTTATCCCGTACAACTTACCCGCAGACCGGCAGGACACTTTCGACTGCGAATCCGGGTTAAACGAGAACGGACCTTTCCAGGAAATAGCTTCTTCGGTACTCATTTGCGAACTGACATAGAAATCGACTGTATCCTCGTTTTCCACCGTCATCTTCGGCCAGATTGCCTTGATTCGTTTAACTGTAGTTTGATCCGGCGCACCTTGTGCCGTAAGCGATAAACCCGTGCGCTCGATGTAACTGGTCATGTTCGTGCCATCTTCAGTATTACCTGAACGGTCACGGTAGAGCTTTGTGTTGGTCGGTGACGCGAATACCAGCACATCCTGATACTTGTCGTAAGACTGCGCCCAGTGTCCTTCTGCTGAGGCCCAACTTACCGATGCCGCCGACCAGGCACCGAAAGAATTTGGGTTGTCAATTACCCCAACGCCGATATGCGCTAATTCTGGAAGGTCACGAATCGTAAAAGTGTTGTTTGCGTAGTTCCAGATAACAGCCTTATCCACCTGATCATTTGCAGAGTTCGCTGACACGAAACAGGCCCAGATTTCAGTCCGTCCCGCATCTGCAACCACAAATGATTTCTCCGTCTGCTCACCATCCATAAACCCAAAAACATAGTCACGCATTTTTGTTGGTAACAGTGGCGTAATCCTGTCACCGGAATTGAGATAGAAATCTGATCGACCGAATATGAAATGACCACCATCAAATTCAGCGATGCAGTTTTTCGCCATTGCACCGACTGAGGGAGATAACATGCGGAAGGAAAAAATAAACGGCGTCCCCACAAACGTCATGGAAAAGGTTTCCTGCTCCGTATAAATCATAAAGGTATCGCGCAGTGGCAGTCCTTCTACAATCGGCGCGGTAGCCATTGACAATTCGATCTCGCCAGCGTCATTTGTTGCTAAAGTATCATCCCAGCTCGACGGCACGGTTTGAGTTGCCGCTTCCGTAGACCACTTCACCAGGCGGGGGTAGTTGACGCTGGATTCCGTCACGTTCAGAGCGATTAGAAATGAACGGAACGCTCTTAGGGATTTACACTCTGTAGAACCGGGCCAGTTCGACAGGTCATCCATCTTGGTTGCGGTAGACGGTACACCAGACGACAACGCCCAGAACTGTGGGTCGTCCACCCCATTGGTCATCACCAACACACCACCGATCAACGTGGATGTCCACCCCCCTGCCGCTGTTGCAGAGTAGTCCACATCAGATCCAGTCGTTTGACGGGTGATGTTTGTCCAACTCGAACCGTCGTGGACGTAAATCTTCGCCAATCCACCAACAATAAAATACTTGTTACTACCGGATTGAACAAAAGCAAGATGGTAGGGCGCAACAGGACAACTCGCCATTACCTCGGCGTAGCCTTTGATCTTCTCTATAGATCCCTGCCACGCTCGAACATTATTCCCATCAGACCATGCGTTTTGGGGGAGCTGCCAGGATGAATAATCTTTTACAATGCCGACCTCACCGACATTTTCCATAGCGACTAATGCCACTATTCTTCCTCTACATAATCAGGAGCATTGGGCCAGCCACCAGTTACATCAGTAGCGGGGGCATTGCCTAGTTGAGCAAGGGGTACAGAGCCACTAGCAAGGTTTGAAGCATTAGTTGGATCAACCGCCATCTTTGCAGTAGTGACCTCACTAGCCGTGATGTCTTCAGTTCTTATAGTTGTTCTAGCCATATCTAACTCTTAGGATATTTAGTCTTTACTGCTTGTCGTTGTGCTTCCAGTGCTATAACTGAAGCCGCTCTTTCTTCTACCACGTTTTCCCATAGGGCTACGATTAGGTCGTTAATGGGTGGGTATTCTGCTTGTCGATTACGAGCGTAGTCTTGAGAGTCATATTCGGCTTGCCATTCTGCGTGTGCGGTTTCTATTTCTGCTTCAGTAGGTTGTGGGGATGCACTCGTCCATTCCTTTATGTATGTCCCAGCACCATCATCTTGTAATTCAAAATCTGCATCTGGCTTAAAGCCTAGTTTCATTAACCCATAAGAAGTAATCATAACTTAAACCCCAATAGTGAATTAGCTTTTGGGCCGGAAGCAACATCACCAGAAAATAAATTTATAGTGCCGGAAGGAGCGGTTAGGCTGGCATACATCTTAATCGTATCTGATGTTGAAATACTTACAAGATATTGCTGTGAAAATGTATAATGCCTTAAATAATCTGTGCCTCCAGTCCAAGTCCACGCATATGCTCCAGAGGATTTAACGTCATTCAAATAGATATATGTTTTTGATTCATCCCCATTGCTGCTATCATAATGGACAGAACACTGAGCGATAAATACCCATATACCCGCATCATCAGCAGTGGCAGTCCATGTATATGTACCAGTGTTATATGCTGAATGTGATTGTGTAGCACCGTTTAATTGGACTAAAGTATCGACTCCTGAAGATACAGCCTGATGACTTGTCTCAAGGTACGCATAAACATATCTTGCGTCAGTTGTTGCCGCCGCCCAAGCATTGTCTCCTCTTAGAAATGTAGTCGCATCTGCTGTTCCTGTTGCAGATAACATTGCAAGATCAACCGCACCAGAAGCAATCGTAAGCGCAGTCGCCCCTGTTACATCGCCTGTATGCGTGGCATTTGTTACTTTGGCTGTATTGGCAGTAATCTCAGTGTTGATTGAATCTGCTAATTTATCAGCGGTTACGGCATCGTCTTGAATCTTAACGGTGGTAATAGAGTCATCAGCCACTGTGGATGCCGCCCAAACCGGGTCTGCTCCAGTTCCCTGAGTTTTTAAGAAGTAACCAGAAGTACCAAATCCCAGTCTTGCGGGTGCGCCTGATGCACCGTAGTAGAGGATATCACCCTGAGTACCGTCTTCTAGCTTACCTAGCGTAACAGCGTTATCCGCAATACCAGCCGTTGCTAGTTGCTGCCAATCCACACCATTTGTAGCGGATGAATCAGCGGCTAAGACATAATCATTCGTGCCGACAGGAAGTCTGGTTTCAGAGTCAACCGTATTGTAAACAAGCAAGTCACCCTTTGTGGTTAGTCTGTCAGGAGAAAGTACATCCACCTTCTGCCACTCTGAAGATGCTGTGGAGTATTTCAGGTATTGATCGTTGGCTGCTGATGTTGAACTGACTGCTTCACCCTGTATCTTGGCTACCGTAACCGCGCCAGCATTAGTCATGGTGGCATCACCAGACAATGCAGCAGCGGTAAATCCTGTCCCATCACCAATCAGTATTTCTGTGGTAGCTAATGCTACATCAGAAGGTACACCGGATGAATTAGCATCTCTTACCTTAACTGTGTTAGCTGCCATATCAGCTAGCTTGGCATTAGTTACCCCTCCATCCGTAACATTGACCGTAACCGTAGTGCTTGACGCCGAAGTATCAAGGCCCGATCCCCCAGCCACTGTGAGAGTCTCAGAGTCGAGATCAATATCAATAGTGCCACTGTCAGTAGTGATATCTAAATCTTCTGCTGTAAGCTGCGTATCGACATACGCTTTGATCGACTGCTGCGTGGCTAACTTAACGGCAGAATCGGACGCCATATCATCCTCATCCTTGATCCCCGTTACCGTTGCACCATCGGAAGCAATATTTACCGATGTGTTTGCAACAACTGTTGTGCCTGTTATTGCAGCGGCTGATGATCCACCGATAACTGCACCATCTACCGTACCAGCATTCACATCCACAGAGTTATCTGTTGTGGGGCTGATTGCGATAGTTACCCAATCAGCGGTGGATGTGGTGGATTTATTGAATTTGAGTAACGAGTTTGTGGTGTCGTACCACAGCAAGCCTTGCGAGCCTTTACGCGCCCCATCCGCGACAATCGTAGACGGTGCTGTTGCCGATGCGTGAATTACATTGGTCGCCTGATCTATCGAGGGGAACGACTGCTTCAGAACTTTCTTGATTAATTGAAAATGTTGATCGCCAACTGAAACATTATCTGAGGATGTAGGATTTGTCGAAACGAGTGCGTCGATGTAGTTGCCAGTTTCCAGTCCCATTATGGATTACCTGATGTGTTGATGATTCTTAGAACCGACCCAGAATGACGATCCAGGGTGTCTGCTTTTTGAATGTTGTCGATTGCGTCGTCATACGCACCTTTCCACACCGGGATGTCCGGGTGGTTCTGCAAAAAGGGTGCGGCTTCGAGCAATGCGCCGTAAAGGTAAACGTCTGGATTGTTCGTCAGCATCGTATTGGACGGTGCTGCATCCGATAATGCGTCTACCTGTTTGTAATAGATGATTTCGATGGTGTAAACCGCATCCGGGGCTGGGCCGAGATGGTAATTGTCACCGACGATGGTGTAGGTCAGGGGTTTGCCGGATGTACTGCCAGCCCATAACCTGTCCATCATTTCCGGTGTCAGGTATTCAAGTGGCGTAATCGGGGTTGTGTTGAGTGAAAACACGCGACCACTTAGATAGGATGTCGGCAGCGCATAGCTTCTTGTCCCTGCGGCGGTTGAGGCCGTGGTGGTGGTTTCCATTAGCCGGATACGCAACTTGCGGCCAAACCGCGCCTCGCACAATGCGATGAATTCGGTTATCCGGTTAGTTAGATCATCCCTGTCGAGCCAGTTGGCTATTGCCGTTTGAAGGGTTGAGTAAGTGTTAATCGCCATTAAATCTCTCTTAATGTAAAGCTAAATATCCGTAACGGCGGGGATACGATGGATACATCACCCCCAGGGGGATGCCCTCTCCATGAAACTTCACCAGGGAAGATTCAGGCGGGATGTAAACCTCGATCCCTTTTCCACGGGCAAAGCCGATCAGGTATTCCATGTTTGGTCGCTGGTAGGCGAACTCGGACATGTGGGATGGGTCGCCAGGAGTGGGCTTAACATCATCCATATCCACCCCCCAGATCCCAATCCTGTTTGCTCCCTCGGTTATCGCCAGGGCCATCAAATAGGATATAGATGAATTGAAATAATCCAGAGCAAGACACTCCACAACCCGTTCAATCGGATACCGGACAGCATTGGGAATGTCGTTATACGTCGTCTGCATGTACAGCGGTGCGCTGAGTGTCTTCAGCCGGTCCTCGTATCCGCTCCTTCGTCTCGCCTCTGGTTTTCTCAGGAGATCCAGCGGATGGATTTCAAAGTACCTGTCGAAGTAAGGCCAGCGGTCCTCGTCCCAGGGTAAACCCCATACTTCCCAGCGGGGATCATCAAAGGGGGCGTCATCGTGGGTGGATGGGGCTAACCCCACGATAGCAACTTGCCTCATCTACTCAGTTCAGTCACATATACCGTAGCGGTGCTGCTTGCCATAATCGCTGCACACTTGTTCGCCTCACTCACCCTGAAAAAATAGGGTGTGTCGGCGACGATGTATGTATGTGATGTCGTCGCTGTGGGCGATGTGTCGAAGGTGATAAAGCAAGCCGCAGTTGTCGTTACCATGACATCGTTAACCTGCGTTGCAAACGCATTACTGGTAGCCGCGCTCGATGTAGAAGCCGATATGCTTTGCGTTACACCGGGTCTGAAAACATTGCTGTTTACATTATTCATAATTTTGCCTATAGGTTGGTCGGGGCAGTTTTGAAATACTTGTAATCTGGGTTGTTGAGATAAGCCGCGAGTAATTTGGAATCCCGTGCAATTTCTCCGTTGGTTTCACGCAACCAGCGTTCCCAGGTCGTCTTGGGGATAGATGCCGCGTGATGCCATTCGCCACGCTTGCCCAGCGTCAGCTTGTCGCCGTAATCGTTGAACTTGCGTTTGTTGTGGTTAAGAATGGGCGAAACGTCCTGGGATGTTTTAATTCTCAACTTATTGTCTTCAAACTCCATATCCGTCTGACGACCATCGGTGTTGTCTAAAACAAACCTCTCAGACATAACCAACGTCTCCCACCTTGGGCGCACCATCAGCCGGGTCATGGTCGATGTAAGCCTTTTTCAACCAACCAATAGCATCTGTCGGTTCTTCCGGTTTTTCCACCTTCGGCTTTTTCTTGCCCTTCAACATTTTCTTTGCCGCTTTATCTAAATCTTTATCCATAAAAAGTAAGAAGGCGGGGTTTTTAGCCCCGCCCTCTTTCTAAGTTGTTACAGCCGGTTACGCTTTGCAATCAGCGAGGATGCCACTGGATTTTTCGTTCTTGGAACAAAGGCCAGCTTCATACAGAAGCATCTGTTTGACGCTATCGCCAGTCTTTGCTAAGTCAACAACGGTCCAATCCCGAAGCACATTCAAGCCCCAGTAATCCATGTCTAAGAAGAAGACATGTTCAGTGCTGTACAGATTCCGATCTGGTACGATCTTGAAACTGCCGAAGTCGGAGACATAGATGTCTACTGCGTTTATAGCAGTGACCGCTCCATCGCCTCTGATCTCGTTACGAATCGCATAGCCAGGACCGGCATTAGACGACAAGCCTGAGATTGCTTGCTTGATGGTGGCTGGACACAGGATCATGTCCGGGTTGCCACCGGCGTTGTAGGCATCGAGGATGACATTCTTAATGCCAGCTTCCGTAATGGAAGCAGTAGCAGTAGCTTCTGTCATCGTGTCAGATCCATTGCCCGCTGAAGCAGCGGGTGAGCCTGAACCTGGGTTCATCGATACCCAGTTGGTTCCCAACCAAGTCGGTAGACCAGCAGATACACGGGCAGTTGTTGCATCACCCGTCACTTTAGCAATGTTCTGGGAAAGCATTTTTTCCCAGTCGCGCTTCATTTGCTTACCGCGTTTAGCGATCATGTAAGCCTGATGCTTGCCGTGACCGACATAACCTACAGCCTGATCCGTACCCGATGTTTGAACAACGTAGCGACTTATTTGCGTACGGTTATTCAAAAGTGAGGGTAACGATCTTGCATTCGCACTCGGAGAATCGTCGCCTTCTATCTGACGATTCGCAGCACCCGAACCAATGGTATCCGTCTGCCATTGGAAAAGGGTATTTACGGTATCCGAACGACTGCACCCACTAAAAAATGGGGTGTCCACATTATCTTCAAGCTGGTTCGCTAAACCAGCCTCGTCCATAGGACCGCTTACAGTTACCTGTAAGATGAGACTATTTCATAACCCCGTGGGGTCTAGTGCGCTTCGAGCCGCTTGGCCCTACTTCCTCTCGGAATAGTCGTTGCACGTTCCTCTTTCGAGGCTTCGCTCAAGATTGCCCTCGACAGAGGGGTTCCCTTGAATTCACACTATTTTCAGATGCCGGTTTCCCGACATTGCCGCTAGATTTAACGGTGCGATATTGTAGATGATGTCGGCAATCTGCTTCTTTAGTTCCACTGACGAATAAGTCAGTGATGTGTTTGTAGCAATTGCCATTTCTTTGTTTCCTTAAAAGTTACAATAAAAGATCCTCAAGCAAATCGGCAGCGTGTTCGACTTTGCCGGATTGCTTCAGGCGGTTTCGTAGCTTGGTGTGCTTTCCCTTCGATTCGGATTTCTTGGACGACCCCTTACCACCGCGAATGACTCTCGGTTTGTTCTTGAGTTTCTTGGTCTTAACATCAGACTGCTGAAGCTCGTCGTACAACCGTGCCTTGTTCAAGATGATGAAAGAACGGTGATCAACCAGAGAGTTAATCTCCTCGTCCTGGTAGCCCTGCACCTTTGCGTAGTCGCGCAGCCTTCCGGCAAGTTCCCGTTGAGATTCAGGCTTGCCCCACTCGGGTAGTTTTTCTACCAGTGAGGTATGTTCTGATTTAACGGTTTCCTGCCACTGCTGCTGTTGCACATGGTGCGCCTTCTGTTGAGCGTTGTTTTGCTCGGCTTGAAGACGTTGCACCTTTTCCGAATGTTCCCGAAGCTCCTCTCTCTTAGTGACGTACTCGATAGGGTCATCCCGTTTAAGGGCTTCCCAATCAATAGCACCCCACTGGTCAAGTTGGGAGTTTTCGATGATGCTTTGAAGGTAATTGGCATACTGTTGCCGTTCCTGCTGGATCTGAGTAATTTCCGAGTTGTACTGATCGTTCAGTGACTCGAAGTTTTTTCTATCTTCAGCAAGCTGTTGGCTTTTCTTCGTAAACGAAGATTGCCGCGAATAACCACTCAGTAGTTCGTCAAGGCTGACCTCGATTTCTTCACCATCCACCCGGACGGCGTAAACGGGTTCCTGTTCTTCTTCCTCTGGTTCTTCGCTCTCGGATTCATCAGATTCGTCTTCTTCGACTTCCTCTGTTTCATCCTCAGAAACCGCCGGGGATTCTTCGTCTGGTTGCTCCGTGGACTCCAAATTCTCGTCGGTGGTGGCTTCCTCGGCTTCAGGCTGCTCTTGCGAGTCGATCAGTCCGAGTAATGCCTGTTCGGCCCCGCGTAGGGAACCGGATATTCCGTCTATCGGTGTTACTGCCGGTGCTTCTTGCGTATCGGCCATGCTTAGTTCTCCATGAAAAAGACCGCCCGAAGGCGGCCCTACCAGCATCCATGCTGGCTCATTAGCTAATGAGTTTCTAAAAAATCGGTTTGTTCCCGCGACTTAATTCTCCGGTAGTCATTACTGACTCGAAATGAGTTTTAAGTTTTTTAAGCAGTTGCAAACCTAGCCAGTAGTGTTCTCTGGCTTGCGTATCCTGGGTCTGGGAGTTTTCCCAGCGGTCCAAGAATTCTTCGTGAATGGTCGTCCAGGCTTCCTGAAAGAGGGGTTCTTCCAGGATGCGTTTGGCGGCCCTTTCGCGTTGTTCTATATCCAATTAGTACGCCCGGCTGGAACGACCGGAACGAGTGGGTGTTTTATTCCACAACTTAGATATTTTTTTGAGAGTTTTTGTGTGCTTTTTAACCTTCTGTCCCATCTTATATTTTTCTGCCCATTTCTCGGCGGCGTTACGGGTCTTAAAATTTCTAGTCACACCACCATAAGTGGCTCGATAACCACCTTTGGGTCCAGGCATCTTTTTAACTGGCATCTACGTTGCTCCTATAGCGACGGGTCTTTTCTGTTCTGCTTCAAGTTTCAACTCTGCCATCTTCAACTGAGCATCTACAGCATCCTTCGCTGCTTCCTGCTCTATCTTCTGTACCTTAACTTGTATATCGGCTGCTTTGATTTCCAGTTCCTTCTGCTTGTTCTGCATCTCCATCTGCGCCATCTGCTGCTCGGGCGACGGACCTTTACGTTCGACCTTGGATGGGTCGGTCAGGAAAGATTCAACATCCTTGAATCCCATGTTCTCGATCATCTGAGCGCCGAGGTTGTACAGGTTCTGCTCGTTGACGATCGATAAACCACCGGCCATTGCCTGGGATGCGAATTGCGTGAGCTGTGCAAGCTGCATTGCCTTCTGGTCCCGGTTTCCGTTACCCAGGCCAACCGCAACGGTGCAGTCCATCTTGTCGCGCCACATGTCGGGACGGACAGGAACCCACTCGTTTCTGAGCATGATCACACGCTCCTTGTCCTGGTGTTTCTGAACCAGCTCGTACACCATTTCTGCGAGTTTCTTGACGCCCGTTTCAGCAAAGACCCTGGCTATAAGCTCAACACGCTGCTGTGCAGCAGTCATCACCTGGTTGACAGCGGCAGCGGTGGTATGGGATGTAAGGGCGTTTTCGTCCAGTCCCTGGCTCATGCGGGATATGCCGGAGCGTTCCTCGCGGATCTGGTCGAGGTACTGCATCATCTGGAAGACGTAGGGCTGTAACGGCGGGGTTGGTAACGGCTGGACTGCGCCCTGCGCTTTAACACGAACGATGCCGCCTGGGCGTTGCGTCAGGAGGTCGTCCAAGTTGCACATTCCTTCCTGCACAGCAACACGACCGGCATTTTGAAGGTACATGTTGTCGAGGAGCTGGCGCATCAGAACGGTCTTAATTTCTTGCAGACTCTCCACCTGGTCGGTAATCGACATGCCGAATATCTGATGTGGCAACGGAACGGGCGTGACGGTTGCAAAGGGAATACTGTCAACCGGATCGTTGTCGAAAATCTGCCGACCGGAATAAAAGACACGACGCAGTTCGGCAATACCGTCATCATCAAAATCGACTTTCAGGAACGCTTCATTCACCCAAACCTCGCGCATCGCACCAACCCCGGTATCGTCATAAATACCGTAGCTGGAAGAATCGAATGAAAACCTCGCTTCACGCTGCTCGTCCATTCGCACATCGTCACCGGCACCCACCAGATCCTCGTCTACCTTGTAACCCATCTCACGCAGTTCACTCAGCGTCATCCTGCGACGGTGACAGACAAAACGTGCGTCCTCGACGTTCTTAGCCTCGGTCGAGATCAGGAATTCTTCAGGCGGCACGTTGTCGATCTTGACCCGGCCCTTCCTGGCGTGACGGGTGATAGTGACATCGTGCAGAACTTCCACAAGCGATATTTCTTCTTCTGTTTCTTCCTCATCACGTTTTTCTGTGTGTTCGAGGACTTCAACATCATCACTTGATATAAGCGCTTCGAGTTCCACATCCGTCAGGTCATGGTATTCCTCACGATCCCAGCGATCAGCGTCATCCCAGAAGCATTTGACAATGCCCAGTTTCTGGCAGAGCGCATCCTGGAACCACGACAGGCAGATGTTGAACCAGTTGTTGTCCTTGGTGAGGATGTAGTTGACGTAATCGGTTGACTGCTGTGCGCTTGGTACGTCTTCCGGGCCTTCCGGGTTAAATCTGACAACCTCATCGGATGAGGCGAAGATCCGCATTAGAGAAGGTTTTATCCACTCGATGGTGTCCATCACCGTGGTGTCACAAACCTGTGATCGCCCTTCTATCTCATTACCATACGGTTCTGCATAGTATCTGAGTAGTGACTCACGCCGGATTTCCGACAGTTCATCGTTGTTACCCTGTGCGGAGCTGAGTTCGTCTTCGACTCTACCCAGTAGTTCTTCGTCTGTTAGTTTTGCCATAATTCCTTATCATCGGGGTCTATTCTTTTTTTCTTCCTAGTAGTTCAACCAGTTTCTTAGTGTTCTTATAGTCGTACCGGGCTTAAAATGTTTCCTTTGGGACTTTAAACGGCCACCTTCAGTAAAATTTTCTATTGCGGTAACGCCCCCATTTTCGTGGTAATCCCATTCCATACCATGACGATCTAATATTTCAGCTACTTCCTGATCATTAAGTTTGGTGGTTAATGCGCCACCCTGTATTTCTATTTCTTCTCTAGTCTTACCTTTTCCTTTAGGCATTAAAAAACCGCCCGGTTGGGCGGCTTCTTGGTACGGCGTGAGGAGCGACGGTCCTCTAATTGGTCGTCGCCTTAATCTTTTTGCTTGTCCTGATTGGAGGATTTGGATGCCTTGGCCTGTTGTCTCGCGGACACTA
>Ga0208156_1000685_pt1 | contig 12082 bp, 13 predicted proteins | sample 1_EtaG_FD_184073 | JGI IMG/M metagenome (GOLD analysis project Ga0208156, IMG submission 184073) | Marine viral communities from the Subarctic Pacific Ocean - 1_ETSP_OMZ_AT15124 metaG (SPAdes) (version 2) | ecosystem: Environmental > Aquatic > Marine > Oceanic | place: Pacific Ocean | collected...
TCCTTTATTTACCCATTGATCAATACTTCCTGTATAAGCTAAAATCTGACCGTTTAATGGAGTAGAAATAGTAGCATCAGATAAATTTCCTATACCAGTTTCTACACTACCTTTAAGTAAACCAAACGAACCAGTCGAAGTTGCAGATCCACTTACGTTACCTTTACGAACTTCAAGTCCGTGATTCAGAATATTAATACCGTAGTATTTCAAATCAGCCATTAAGCAATCTCAAGAACACTCGCAAAAGCTTGTAATACACTATTTGCAGATGCCTGAGCCTTTAAAACATCTGTTGCTTCTAAATTAAGTGGTTTCTCAAATATTGCAACAGTTCCATTAAGTACTGATAAATTCTTTGCAATATAAAAGTCAGTACCTGCTGATGTATCAGTTACGAAAATGTCTACCGTACCATCACTTGATGCGTGTATATTAGATATATAAATCGCATGAACCACACCTGTCGTTGAAGCGGGTGCAGTATAAACTACTGTTGCACTATTTGTTATTGCTACACCAGCGTTTTTAAATGTATTAGCCATATATTATCCTCCGAATACTATACCCATAGCAGTGGCATGATCGACAACGGAAGTACCGTTTTCGTACACTCTTCCCGTACCGAAAGTATTAATACTTCCACTTACTGCGAGTACATATGAATTATTAGATGTTGGAGAATCACTACCCGAAAGGGTTAATGAACCTGAAGTTACTGAGTTAGTTGTTACAATAGTTTGAATAGAAGTATCACCTCTTTCAAAATATACCTTACCATCTGCTGTATTAATAGCGAGTTCACCTAACTCTAAATTATCTGTTGTAGGAACTTTACCGGCCGTTGAACTACGACGCAGTTTAACTGTTTGTGCCATTTGGCTATTCTCCTTACACTATTTAGTGTTACTTTTCCATAGGGTATTTACCCTAAAAAATCTTTATTAGAAACTTCCCCCATCAATTACTGAACTAACAGTTAAGTTTCCTGTACTTGCATTATATCCAATAAGACCAGTAGTTACTGCGGATGTATTTGCTGATGCCAAGTATCCAAGTTGTGTAGAACCATTATTTCTAAACGATACTAAACTTGCAAGTGAAGATGCTACACTTGCTCCAGCACTCACATAAAGTGAGCCAGTTACTTGTAAACTTGCCTGCGCATCTACCCTATTACTAATATCTACTGTAGTTCCATCATCGGTTATTGTTGCTGATGCATCTATTCGTGCACCATCTGATATAAGTACTTTATTATTATTTGCACTAAGTTCCGTTGAAGTAGCAAGTTCAGGAAGTCTATATTCACTACCTGATAAACCTACTTCGAAATAATTACCATCACTATCCCATACAACTGAACCTGTTTGATCACCATCTGTATCAATTACTTGCAATCCACCTTTTCTTTTTGCACCACCAGTATTTACTTGGATTATATTATCGCTAATATTAACGACATTTGAATCCACAATTGTTTCTGTGCCAGCTACATTTAAATTACCTGTAACTGTTAAATTATCACCGACCGTGACTTCTGAAGTTGAATGTCCTATTCTTATTGTTTCAGCATTTGTTGCATTACCAACAACAATATCTCGACTATCATCAACTGAAATAATGGTTGTACCATTTTCCTGTATATTAATTCCAGTTTCTCCGTCTAATGTTAGAGCCCCACCTGAAGTTGTCACAGTTGAAGCAGCTGTTGCGGCAATATTAAATGCTCCACCTGTAGCATCAACATCAAGAGATACACCTGCTAAAGTAAGAGCTCCTGTTGAAGTAGTAAAGTTTGAAGCTGCAGAAGCGTCAAGGGATATTCCACTTGAAGAACCTGCATCAATTGTAATTTCATCACTTGCATCAATATCAAGAGTAGAAGTATCAATATCAAATGCTGTATCTGCATCTCCACCTAAAGTAATTGAACTACCATCAATTGTAATTGCTCCAGCTGCATCTAAATCAAATGTACTGGAAGGATCAAATGCCATAGTAGTAGATGTTATTGTTAATCCTGCAATTGCATCTACATCAATACCACCTGCTGAATCAATATTTAATGCATCTGCGTCTGTACCATCAGCATCAATATGAAGTGAATCATTACCAGCTGCTAATGTAAGACCACCTGCTACTGAATCTATTTTAATTGCATCATCAGCGGTACCTGATGTATTAATTAATGATATTTTTTCATTTGCCGCTGTACCATGTGGTGTAAATACCATTTGAGTAGCTGAAGAAGGACCTATTGTTAATGTTTTTCCATTTATTAAATTTGGTGCAATCAACATATCACCTGCAGTTGCATCAATACTAATTGCATCAGTTCCCGTACCTGCTGCTGTAATAAAAATAGATGAATCATTTGCACCTAACTGTGCAATAGTTAAATCTTCTCCAGCAGTTCCTGATGTAATTGTAAAATTCATATCATCAGCACCATCAATAGAAACTGTACCAGTACCGTCAATAGTTATTGCCCCACTTGAATCAATGTCTAATCCAACAGTATCAAAATCAACATTACCAGAACCATCATAAACTAGTGCTTCGGTATCATCACTAAAGGTTGCTCCACCATCACCACTAATTAAAATTGTAGATGTACTATCAATAGTTATTGCATCACTTGCGTCAATATCAAGAGTAGTTGAATCAATATCAATAGGTTTATCTGCGTTTGCTCCAATTGCAATTGAAGTAGCTGAGTCAATAGTTAATGCCCCAGCTGCATCTAAATCAAATGTATTAGCGTCTACATCTATTGCGACATCTGCATTAACACCGATATCAATTCCACCTGCTCCATCAATAGCGACTTTACCACTATTTGATGCGTCAATGTCTACTCCTGTATGACCATCTAATACTAAACTTCCTGCTTCAGAATCTACTGTAATATTACCAACTGAAGTATTAATGTTTGTGGCTCCGTCTACATCAACTGAAAAAGTAGAAGTACCATCTATTGTAACTGCTCCACTTGCATCTATATCCAATACTACAGAGTCAATATCAAGATTACCAGAACCATCATAAACTAATGCTTCAGTATCATCACCAAATGTTGCTGAATCAGAACCAATAACACTTAAAGTTGAAGCGGCTAAAATATCTACTGATGAACCTGCATCTATATCAATACCACCTGCAGTTGCTTGTATATCTATAGCTGCTGCATTTGTACCTGCATCATTCAATATTATAATAGATTGTGATGACCCAGCGTCAGCGTGAAGTTTAATTGCACCAGATGTATCATGATTAGCAGTAACAACAAACTGACCACCTTCGGCCCATAAATCTTTATCATCAGCCCAAGCTAATCCTATACCACCAGCTACTGCACTTAATAATATTGCACCAGCAGCATCTGTACCGTCAGTTGTTCCAGCCGTATTAATTGTTGACCATAATTCACTACCTGCTGTTCCATGTGGTTTCCATAATGTTTCAACACCACCATTCAAACCTATAGCAACTGTTTGTCCATCAACAACATTAATATCAATAGACCCTGCAGACGAATCAAGACTTATAGCTCCACTTGAATCTAAATCAAATGAACTCGCATCTACATCAACTACTACATCTGCATCTCCACCGATTGTAATTGAACCACCATCAATAGTAAGAGCACCATCAGCATCTATATCAATAGCTCCCCCCTCACCAACTTCCGTAGTTAAACTATGTGGTCCACCATTTGCAGTAAGAGAACCACTCATCCATAAGTTATTCCATCTTTGACCAGTACTACCTAAATCGTATGTATCATTTGAATCCGGTATAATACTAGATTGTACATCTGCTCCAAATACAACATTATCTGCAGCAGAATCACCTAAAGTTATCGTTCCACCTGCACCTGCTTCAAATGTAATATTACCAACTGCGTGTATATCTCCAGATGCCCATATATCTGATGCGGTTATCCCACCCGATGCAGATATATTTCCTGTTATTTCAACAGAGCCAGATATAGTTCCTGAAGTTAAGTTACCAAATAAGTCTAAACTTTCATTACCACTTTGATGTAATCTCTCAAGTTTATTGGTATGTTGATTGTAAAATAGTATATCGTTTAAACCAGCATTGTATCCAGATGAAATATTTGGAGTACTTGTTCCATATTGCAGTCTACCTACGACAAACCCCCCAGCATTTGCACCATCGCCAACATGCACTATTGGATTAGCTAATCCTCCAGCTACATTTGAACCCGTTGTTACACCCATTTCTCCTTTATATAGGGTTGTAGACCCAAGCTCTTCAGCGTTTCCCCTGCGATGTTTTATTATTTGTGCCATTTTTTATCTCCAACTAATTATAAATATCAGTTATATTATTTTTTTAATTTTATCCACCAAAACCTCCAAGATCAATAATACCTACCTGATCTCTGGAAGCAATAGTTCCTAAATTTTGTACGAAAATTGAAGAACTTGCTATTGCACTATTTACTTTTTGGTCTACCACTTTCATTGAACCACTTACTATCAAACTGTCCACTCTTGTATTTAAACTATCTAATACAGTTTGTCCTTCTACTCTTAATGATCCTGAAATAGTATATGAACCAGTTAATTCTGTACTTATCTGTTTACTTTTTATTCGAGCCATTTAAGTTCCCTTATATTTTAATGCTTCTTCTTTTCGTTCTTGCCAATACAAAGTCATTCCTTGTGAAATGTTTTTCTTATGTACTCTACTCTTTGGTTGTTTCATTTTTTCAATAGTATCCATAGTGAGTTTTCTATCTGTCTGTGCACAAGATTTACATACAGAGTTATTACCCACTGCTCGGTCAAAGGCATCCTTTCTTGTGTAAGTAAGCATTTTACCACAATCGGGACATTTTCTATTTTTTCTATCTTTCCAATGACGTTTTCTCATACTAATAAATATCAAATTTTAGTAAAAGAAAAGAGGAAGTGAATGTTTATTTCAATATATTTTCTAATTTTTCATCTAAAGGAGTTGGAAGATTATCATAACTAAAATAACCCCATTTAGTATGTTCATGATCTAATCTTGGAATAAATTTCTTATCTGATTCGAATTTAAATATATGAAAATATCCATCACCATTACTTTTCTTTACTTTTTCCACTAACTCTGGAGTACCATTTAACATAATTTGAGTTTCTTCAACTAATTCTCTTAAAGCACCATCTACTGGTTCTTCACCTATTTGTATATGACCTTTAGGTATACTCCATCTACCATCTTCTCTTAAACACAACATACATCTATTATCATAATTAATCCAAACACCAGCAGTATCTTCAGTATCCATATCACCGTTTTCTGTTAACTGTTGGTGTCTTTTAATAGTATCAGCTAATGTAGGTAAGGGTTCTCCAAATTTTCTGGGCCAAAATACATCTTCGTTTAATAAATCTTTTAATTTAATCATTTTAATGCCTTCAACACTTTATTTACATTTTGACCATCTCTTTTAATCATATGAATATCTTCAGGATTTTTTAACATCTTTTTAATTGCATTTTTTTGTGATGAAGATAATTTTTTTAACTTACCATACATTCCAAGTGTGTGTTCTGGTGATGTTCCTATATCTCTAACAAAATGTTTTGGTCCCAAATCAAATCCTATTGTACGCCATTTACCTTTCATAAACTTATCAAATACCAATTCTATATATTCTCCATCTGAACTAATATATGCATCACCTACTTTAACTTCTCTTAATAAATCCATTAATTTAAGCATTAAATTTCCCCCAAGCTAATACCTCATCATCAGCTTCTAAATCATATCCTATACTACCAGTACTTACAAGCAATATAAAACTTGACCCTTCTTGTTGAATTGAAAGTGCATCATGTTCCATATATTGACCATTTATAAAAAATATAAAATCATCTTCAGTAGTAGAAGTAACTCCATCTGGAGCTGATGCTGATACTGCCGTAAAACTAGCCGAACTAGGTATTGTTATACTTGCTGATTTCTTAACATAAGATTTTCTTAAATAATCAAATCTTTGTTGTGCATATATTTTTGATATAGCTGCATCATCCGCACTTGCAGTAGCAGGTAATCCTAATACTTCTCCACCACCACTAAATGTTAAATCGGCGTTACTCCCCATAGTAGAAGATGCCAGTGAAGTAATTGTTTTATTTGTTAATGTATCTGTAGTAGATTCACCAACTATATTGATATTACTACCAGCGGCATTATCTATAGCCCATCTTGTTTCACTATGGTCAAATATTAATTGTGCATTTGTACTACCTACCCTACCAACTCTTAAACCACTATCTTGTGAACCTAAAGCAGTTGAACCTGTAAAGTTTAAATCTATAATTGGATCTTCTACTGTAAAAGTAGCTACATTTTGAGTTACTGTATCACCTTCAACTATTAAATCTCCTGGAATTCTAACTGAACCACCACCTGTTAATACTATAGCCTCTCTACTACCAGAATCATAAATAATATTATTTTCTAATTCAAGATATCCAACACTTAACTTATTACCTTCTCCAAGAGTCAAATCTCCTTGACCTAATGCATAAGTTGGGTTAAGTTTACCCCACTCTAATTCATATAAGCCTGTAACAGAACTAGTTACAGCAGTTGAAGTAAGTAATAAACTTCCAGTACTAGCTGCTCCTGCTTGTCTTGTTAAATCAATTAATGCCATTAAACTATTGCCTCCTTTTGGAATTTTATTTCAACTTTATCCCTATCAATTAATGTAATTCCATATATACCATCTGATTGTTTTTTCTTCACTCTAACATAATTTAAATCTGGTGTAAGATAAACATCAGCATTAGTGCTTGAAGTTTGATCACTATTAGATATTTGAGTTACACCATTTATTTTAACTATAACCGAATTATTTCTAAGTCTATAACCATCGGTTAAGGTAGGTCTAAACTCTTGCTCATCATTTACAGTAAAATACGATAATCCACTAAATAACTGTAAATTTTGTGGATATATTACATTTCCTTCTGCTAAATTTAATATTTCATTTTTTTGTATAGGTTTACCTGCTTTATTATTCATAACATAATTAACAAAGTTGTCATCCTCATCAGTAAACTTAAATTTATCACCACTAAATTTAGATTCAGATACGGGAGCCATAAAATTACGAGTAGACCCTTTATATCCCTCTAATGTTCTTGGTTTAGCCATTAAATCACCTCCTGTTGAAATCCAACAAGAACAGAATCACTAAGTAATAAATTTATACCAGTTCCATTAGTTCCTAATTTACTTATATTTATATGTCTCTGATTAGTATTAAGATAAAAATCAGTATTTGTACTATCAGTCTGATCAGTATTTGAACTTAAATCTAATCCATTTACTAATACATATACAGTACCACTTTTCATTCTTTTATTTGAATCTAATGTTGGTACATAAGTTGCAAATGAAGATGATGCCGCGGAAGATGATGCATTTCCTGCAAACCGTTGAGAACCTACAAAATAAGCAGTATTTGCATATCCTAAACTTAATACAGATTTTAAATCTGTACTAGATGAAGGTTCTCCAGTACTTCTCATAATATACATCGTTTCACCACCATAGGTATTTGTAAATTCTAAATCTTGTATTTGATTACCTACTTGACCCGCAATTCCTCTAATAAAATCTGAAGATGCCCCTAATCCACTTTGTACACCAGTAGTATATCTTACTGTTTGTGCATTTGTATCTGGACTATATATAGATGATAAATGTAAACCACTTTCATCCATAATTTTTAAAGTTTTAGGTGAAAATGATTTATTTGTCAACATATAATTATTAAATTCTTTAGGTACAAGATAACCTCTAAATGAAAAACTAAAAGTAGTCTTAATCAACCTTTCATTATCAGCCATTTCAGTAGCATCGTCAAATGAATCTATAGCAACTCTAAATTTAAACTTACCTGGTTCTCCCCAATATGAACCATCACTCCAATTTATAGTTTCAACAATTTTATTCATTTGTTCAATATAAGTAGTCCATATAATACACTCATATGTCATTGTCATATAGTCAGGCATTGCTACAGAATAAAATTCCTGCGAAGGTTTTTTACCTTGCAATACTGAAAACCTATCATATCTATTTTCTTGAGTATACTTTCTTTCAAATGTATAATGAAGTTTTGGATCTTCTGGATTCATTTTATCAACTGTAATAGAGTCGTCTTTTGCTAAACTATTTCTTTTAAAAACAACAAGAGGTATTATAAGTTGTTTTTTTGAATCTCTTAAATACCCTTGTCTCTGTATAGTTTTCCATCTTTCAGGGTTGGCATAATATACAGGAACTTTAACAACTTCACCATTTTCCACAACTGTAGGTTTTATTACCTCATTAAAATAATACATAATAGCTGCATCTATATCCATCAATCCTACTGATACATCTTTGACAGTATCCTTTTTTCTAGATAATTGTTGCGCTCTATTTTCTGCAGGTGCTGCTCTAAGAGCACCAACTAACTTTCTTTGTGAACGTGGTAACGGTTTTAATCTTGCCATTAGATACTTCTCACTCTCTGAATATTTAAGCTACTTTTTCTAATTAAATGTGCACTACAATCTACAGACCAATTTTGATTATACTGTCCACCAACTAATTGATTTTCATTAACACTACTAACTTCCCAATGTGCATAATTCCATTCAACCAAATCACCTATTTCTGTTACTAATGATAATTCTAACAGAGTAGGTCTCAAAAATCTGAATATTGCATTTTGCCTTAAATCTGGACCAAACTCATCAACGTTAAAGTCAAAATCTTCAGATTCAATTATACACGCAACTTTAACGCCAGGTTGAAACACTTTTCCACCTTGTGCTTCACCATATAAATTTACTTTAGTGTCGTATGCTGATATTTTATATATAGTAACGGTTTGATTGATAATACCATCTTTAGCATTAAGTAAATCACCAATCAGTTCTTTATTTACTCTTTCAAAAACATCAATATCTCTTTGAGGTAAAAATCTTCCTGCCATAATGTTATCCTATAAAAATTGGATCGGGAACTTTTCTTAACTTTTCTTGTAAAAAGTCAGCTTCATCTCTATCTGCTTCTAAGAGCGCTCTCCTACTAGTAGTTTCTAAAGTTTCTCTTAATTGTGATAATAATTGATCTTTTTCTGTAGATGCTTCTGAACGTAATGTTTCACCATCAAGAGTTGTTTCTGCTCCAGGTATTGGAATAGAACCATATTTACTTCGTATCATTCCTAAAAGTTCTTTAGATAAAGAGTATCCATATTTTCTAATCCATTGTTTTCCTGGATCATTTATAAATTTATACTCCATATTGTCAAATTGAGCATTTGAAAAGTCAGATACAACGTTAACAGACCCACTATACTCTGCATGTAATGGATTATCCCTATCTGTTTTTGAAATGTATTGAAATCTAAGTGTAAAATTAGTAGTGGGTCTTGGAAATATTCTAATCTGATTATTAGTCATTTCAAATGTATATGAAGATTTTCTTATTTGATCATTAAACTCTATAGCTTGTGTTCTCATTAAATCTTCATAAATTGGCATCATTAAAAAAGTTACCGCGGGTGATAAATCTCCCCAACCAAATTGATCTAACAAGTTAATAGATCCCCCTCCTGTACCTGCATATGGATCAAAATATCTTGAAACAGCAGGTGATGCTTCATAAAATACCCTTTTTATTTCTATTGCACCACTTCCTGTAGTATCTGTAAATATTTTATTTATATCATATGTTTGAGTACCACTTGTAATCGCTATAGATCCAGTTTGCCAACTTACAGTTCCACCAACTCCTGCTTCTGTACCATAACGTTCTGCTAATCTTATTTGATTCCCAAAAGAGGGTACTACGTGTTTATGCGTAAAATTAGAGGATGTTGGTTGTCCTGCTAATGAAAGTAAATTGTCTTTAATGTTAACCTGATTAACTTGTGATGAATATTCTGAAATAGATTCCTCAAAACAAGTATAAAATTGTGAATCTTGTAACTCAACTTCCATAATAGGGTATCCAAGCCTCTTTGCACACCAATTTGCAAATTTTGGAGCTTCTGTTTGAAATGTAGCATCATTATCATAAAACCCATAAGGTGTATTTCCACTTACTGCTGAGCCACTACCTGGCCATATAGCTTCCATATTTTATTCTCCTAAAAGATATTATTACTCAACTATAAATATAATGGCATAAAAAAAGGGTGGAAAACATCCACCCTCTTTTCATAATCTACTTATATAAACTAATATTAGACATAGTTTACATCAGCTACGATAACTTTACCATAGAATTCCGGACGCACGATTTTCTTCGCGTATCTGGTCATCACACCCTTGCGAGGTGTAAAGTTTGTTGGATCGTATACCAATGGAGTCATAATTAGAGGTACATAAGGAGCATACACTGCACCAGTTTCAAGGAAGTTACTTCCTCTGAAACCCATAAGAATTACATTTTCATGCATATATGGGTTCTTATAAACTGTAAAGCGATTGTTTAACATTCCAACCTTTTGTACGCCCATGGCCCACTGTTGGTTGGATGCATCACCAGTTGCTGTAGATGCATATCCTGGAATAGACTCGATGATAGTTGCTGTTTCAGGTGAAACCACCATGAAATTAGCACCACCACGCAGTGTCTTCTGATGAATCGTATTAGACACTGATTGGAGTTTATTACCTAACGTCTGGAACCAAGTTCCTTTCGTATATGCACTGGCATTTGCAGAACTTTCTGCAAATAATCCAGTACTTGCATCATACTCGTATGCAGGTCTTGCAGACCAACGTTCAACTTTAGCATCAGCATTAGCCATCAACATATCAAGAATTTCAAGATCGATTTCCATCGAAATGTATTCACTCAACATTGAGGTAAGTTCAGCTTCAGCATCAACGCTATGGTAAGCATTTAAATCCTGCGCGAGTTCTGGAGTCCAGACAGCCTTCAGTTTCCGAGTCTTAGCGACAATCGGTACTGAAACCATCTGTATATCAATCTCTGGAATGCCAACATCTGCTTCAGGTACAGCAGCACCTGCAGCAGCTTCAAAATCACCACGAGATGTATCAGTCGGTTGACGATGATACTTTATCTCCATAGCAGCACCTTCTAGTTCATTCTGTGAACCAGCCGAGGATACTATCATAGTTATTTGTGATTCTGGAGCGGCAACAGTACCAGATATCTGCGTATAAGCAGGATACCAAGTACTTAATGTAGTTGCACCACTTGCAACAGGTTCGAAAGCGCGAACACCTTCAAGATCTGGACGTGTAAGTGTAGATGTTGCGAACGAAATCTTCCGTAAGTTACCAAAAGAGGCACTTAGTGAAGGTTCGAAATCAACATCTTTCCACGCCACAGAACCAGAAGTATGAGTTACAGTTGTTGCACTCCGATCGTTAATTGAATACCCAAACTTACCTGCACCGTACAGACCACCACTTGCATCATCGTTTGAACCTGATGTATCACCATGAACATCAGAACCAACGTTATGCAAACTAGTTTGTGCTGTACCATACTTAAAGTCTAGATAAAAAATCAGTCCAGAAGGAAGGTTCATAGGTTGAACAGAAACAAAGTCCTGTGCAGCTATTTCACCAAAAATTCTTCGGACCAACGGAAGTGCGACACCTGACCACTCTTCTTTATTAGAAGTTGTGCTTACTCTTGAAGCTTCATCAATTAATTGACGAGCCTGATTCTCAAGTAGCACGGCCATTCCGTGAGTTTGTGTAGAGTCCTTAAGACCGTCTAACAGACCAGTAGGAGACCATTTTTTGACAAGTTTCTTTGTCTGGTCTCTTAACTGCCTAGCGGGGTTATACCCACTCATAATTTTCTCAATAGATGAAAATCTATCTGCCATGATCTTTCTCCGATTAAAGAATTAAGAATTAATATTAGCTAACTTCTTAAACCGATTCCTCAACGAAGATGCTTCAGAAATTACTTTCCGAGTCTTAGACTTAGTTGAAGCAACAGCTTTAGATGCTGAGCCTTTACTTTCCTTAATTCCACGTTTAGCACCACCACCAAA
>Ga0208156_1000691_pt1 | contig 12048 bp, 17 predicted proteins | sample 1_EtaG_FD_184073 | JGI IMG/M metagenome (GOLD analysis project Ga0208156, IMG submission 184073) | Marine viral communities from the Subarctic Pacific Ocean - 1_ETSP_OMZ_AT15124 metaG (SPAdes) (version 2) | ecosystem: Environmental > Aquatic > Marine > Oceanic | place: Pacific Ocean | collected...
GTTAAGCGCATTTTGAGTTTTTTTTGCGCCGCTCGTTACTCTGAAGAACTCCACCCTGTTTTTCTTTGCAGTTCTTTTAAGCAATGCAAAGTGAGTTTCGATATTAGAAGGGTCTATATTATGTTTGCGAGCAAAATAGTGTTTATAAAACGTTAACTGATAAGTGGTCATCGGGTCGAACTTTCTTTTTACGTCCCACCCCCATGTGCAACTTTTCCAATCAATAATGTGGTATTTGCCGTCAGCAGTTTTTAATACTAAGTCAATAAAACCCTTGAACTTGTATTTGTCTTCATAACCCTCGACATCTTCGTAGATCTCTTCTTCGGTGGAAACCACTTCATAATCCGTAAAATATTCTTTTACAGCCGGCAGCACCAATACAGACAACTCCGAACCTTGCTGCTTCATCTCGTCAACCATCTTCTCATCAAAAGAAATATTCTGTTCTTTCAACAATTCAATTTGAGAGAAAAATTTCAAATCAAAATAAAGACGACTTTCATCTTCAAGTTCGGGGCGCAAAAGCAGGTTCTCACAGACATCGTGGATTGCAGTTCCAAAAGCAGTATAGTGATTCCCCTTGAAGCCCTTTATTCCATCAATGTAAGACAGTTTATGCTTGAAGGGACACTCATGCCATTTCTTTAATTCTGAAAAGGATATGTGGTTCATTTTAACCTCGGTCAAATAAGTTTTCTATCTTATTATACAACAGGGGGGATAACGATTGCAAGGTATTAAAATCTTTTTTTATTGTATAAGCTTCAAAAGCATTCGCAAAATATTCTGAAAGAGACGTTGCTCCATATGGAGAATAAAATAATTGGTTGGTTAAGTTTCTCAAATTATTATACCCTATTTTCTTATACAGTAATTCATCAAATTCTCTTGAGTATTCTGAATTCATAAAGTCTAATAAATTTACGTCATAACCTTCTTCTTTTAACAGAAAATACAATTTTTTTCTCTTCCCCAAAAATTCTCTTTCCAAGCCGCCATCTCCATAAATTTCCATTCCATTCTGTGCTTCAACCGAGTGTGCTAATTCATGGACAATATCGTCCAAAAAATCCTCTGCATTGTCTTGAACATTTGAAACGTAAATGGTGCCGTCTTCAAAAAAAGCATTTATATTACGATCCTGAAATTCTTTAAAATCCCCAATATATATGGTGTCTAATCCGTATGTAAGGTGGGCTGGGATATTTTGTTCAAGTTTATTAACGATATCTTGTATGTTTATAGAGTTTACGAAAGGATCCTTAATGAAAATATCTATGTTGCCAAAAGCTTTCCACTCTTTCTGTTGTTTACGAACCTTCTCATTCGAGGCTCCCAGATAAGACTGAAGATTACTCATCATTCTCTTCGTTTTCTTTCTCTGCTTCCTCTCGCTCCAGGCGCTGGCCTTCATCGACATCCGCCAAAGCTTGCTGATAACCACGGATCCAATTTTCTTCTGCAATGGGCATTACAAAATCCGGGAAGTCCTCGGCCATAACTTCCAAAACCATCTCTAATGTCACCTCATCATTTTCTGGCTTCTTTTTTTCACCCACATAACTAACAATCATATCTTTAAGGGGAGTATCTTTTTCGACAGGTTCTTGTAAGGCAGGATTTTTTTCCTGATCTTGTTCGGTGTCATTAAATTCTACTTTCATTTTGTTATCTCCTTTTGTTTATATAGTAGGAGAGGGGGGATTTGAACCCCCACACCTAATTTCGGCAACAGATTTTAAGTCTGTCGTGTCTACCACTTCCACCACTCTCCCAAAATTAAATAATGTTATTAACCAGATCACTAGAACTTTGTATCTTTCCACCACCAACTTCCCAGATCAAACCAATCCCATTGTCCCGAGCAAACCGAACTTCAGGGATATTGTCACTGTTCCTGTCTCCCCCATTGGCAAAGGCAACGGAGTCTGAAGGGTATTTTTTTATTACTTTGGCCAGTAAATTGCATGCAGAATTGTCTTTATCGTCGAAAGGCATCACTTCAAGTACTCCGCGTATTGAAGCCAAAATTTCTGCTCTTTCTTCCCATGGCATAAAAACATAATCTTTTTTTCTTCGTAACCACTCATCAGAATTAAGACCCACAATAACTTGATGACCTCGTTGAGCTGCTTTTTTAATCATTCTTATATGGCCAACGTGCATAGGATCAAATCCTCCACTAACAACTACAATATCAAATTCCCTGTTCCACTTTTCCATTAAAACACACTCCTAATATATTTAATATAAAATATAATAACATATATTGTAGAGAAAGTCAAATTAAATTTATAATAAAAGAATTCTGAATTATAGTACTTTTGCAGCTAAAGTCGCAACCTTGCTTCTTTCACCCTTTTGAAGTGTGATATGCCCTGATAATTCATAGGCTTTGAACTTTTCAACTGCATGTGTCAAACCATTCGAGGTCTCATCTGTATATACATTATCTATTTGTTCAATATCTCCAGTGAGAACAATTTTTGTCCCTTCGCCCACTCTGGTGATAATGGTTTTCAATTCATGAATAGTTAAATTCTGAGCTTCATCAATAATAATGAAAGCATTGGAAATAGAGCGCCCTCTTATATATGTTAAAGCTTCAATTTCAATTGTTCCATCTTTTACATACATTTCCAAAGCAGCTTTATCATTTCCCATCAAGAAACGTAAATTATCTTCTATTGGAGCCAGCCAAGGTGACATCTTTTCTTCCATTGTTCCGGGAAGATAACCAATGTCTTTGCCCATGGGCTGAATCGGTCGGGACACGATCAATCTTCGATATGTCCTTTCCCCATTGACTGTTTGTTGTAATGCAGCTGCAATTGCACATAAAGTCTTTCCAGACCCAGCTTTGCCCACCAAAGTAATCAGGTTAATAGAGGGATCCAATAAAAGATTTAAAGCATAAGACTGCTCTTTATTGCGAGGAAAGACGTCCCAAACTCCACTTTTATATTCATTAACTTTTCTCAGAGGTTGTTCATAATTGATAAAACGTGCTAAAGCAGTCTTTTTTTCATTTGAATTAGAAACCAACATTATGAATTCATTTGGAAATAGCTTAATGTCTTCTTTGTCTAAAAAGATATCTTCGTTATTATAAAATCTATCGATTATTTGGTCATCTATTAAATGAGAGGCGGTGCCAGTATAAATATAACTAAGATCTTTTACAACTTGTCCTTCAATATAATCTTCAGATAACAAACCAACAGCATCACATTTAACGCGCATATTGATATCGCGAGATACAACAATTACTTTTCTTCGTGGTTGGGAATGTTTCTCTGTCAGGGCAGTGCCAATAATTTGATTATCGGGGATTGAGGGGTCGAAGGCTTCAGGAAGGTGAGCGGGATCGTGCCCTTTAACATGGATAACACCTTTTCCTTTCGAAATTCTAACGCCTTTATTTAAATTGCCTTTTTCTCGGAATGCATCTAAAGTTCTAATAGTTTGGCGGGCATTAATACCAACCCCATCTTGACGTTTTTTATGATGATCTATTTCTTCTAAAACCTTAAGAGGGATTATGATATCATTATTTTCAAACGATACTAAAGAATCGGCATCGGTTAAACAAACGCTCGTATCTAAGACATATATTTTTTTCATCAAATACTCTAATAATATTTTTTATTTTATCACACTTTCTTGAAAAAGTCAAGAACTAATTTTTATCTATTCTCATCATCTTCCAATAATAACATGGAACAATTAATTCGTCTTCTTCATTAGTAAATATCTGCAAATCAAAATTACTTACATTTTCCCGAGTATTAATATTAGAATAATTTTCTATGATTGGTGGGCGATCAGACGCAACCGCTTCTCGGGTAGTGGCGCAACCGTTAACAAACAGTATAATCAAGACAGAAATTATAGACATAACAGCCATCGTAATAATATATTGTTTAAAAGTATGACATGGATATTTCATTATTTGTGGGGCTCCTTAAATGCCTGTTTGCGAGGCAGTTATATTGGTGGTAACTAGATTATTAATTCAAATAAAACCTACTTATTTAAAGGAGGTCAGCCGCATATGATAAAAAAAATAACAATTCTTTTAGCGATATTGCTTTTAGGAGGAGTGACGTCACTTTCTTGTGCACATCAACATAGTAACACCGTTTTCAAAAGAGATTCGTTTCTCAAACTCGAAAAAACACTTAATGTATTAGCATGCTCTGACAAGGAACAAAAATGTATGCCTGTTAATAAATGGGGCTCAACTGCGTCAGGTGCAGTAATCAAAAATCGATTTGACGGATCTTATGCTCTAACTGCTGCGCATGTTTGTGACGACAGCCAAATGAAAAATTTTATCGATAATTATTTCAAACAGAAATATCCAGAACTCAAAATACAATATGAGTTAGAATTTAAAGCAATTGCAATTGACGGAAAAGAGTATGGTGCCAAAATTGTGGCTCAGAACCAAGAAGATGACGTCTGCATTATATGGTTAGAAAATTGTTATAAGGAAGCCATTTCTTTAGCTCCTTCGGGCCCCGTTCCGGGTGACAGAGCCTATAACACGGCTGCACCGATGGGAATATTTGCTCCCGAAATGGCGCCTCTCCAAGAAGGGTTGTATGATGGGGACGTCAAAAACCGATCATTTTATTCTATTCCAGCCATTGGGGGAAGTTCAGGTTCTCCCATAATGAACCACAAAGGTGAATTAATTGGAATGATTCATTCTACGTATCGATCATTCAATCATCTGTCGCTTTCGCCAACGTATAAAGATTTATCTGAATTTATTAATGAAAAGACACAGAAGCATATCGGACTTCATATGATAGATATTTATATGAAGCAACTGGTGAAAATGAAAAAAACGTTAGAAGAATGATCTACGGATTAGGCTGCTCCTCTTCAACCTCTTCTTCAGTTCCCTCTTCTACTTCTTCTTCGGTTTCCGAGGCTTTGTCTGTTTTCTCGGCTTCGGGTGCGGATTCAGTGTTTTCTGTTGTTTCTGGTGCTGGAGCTTCTTCGGCGTTTTCGTCAGCTTCGGCTGCCTCTTCGCCCACAGCTTCTGTTAGTTCCTCAACAACAGTTTCATCGATAACAACTTCATCAGTATTTTCTACTGCTGTTTCTTCGGCGGCTGTAACGCCGTCAGTGGACGCAACATCATCATCTCCTTCACAGCCACATCCATAAATCCCCATCATAATAACACACGCTCCAACTGTACTAATAAATGATCTCATATTAATTTTCTCCTTTAAAAAGTTAAAACCGTTTTATCGGCTATTCTTGACATATATTATATGTCGTATAGATAGTAATGTAAAGAGAAAAAAGACTTGTTAGTTAATATATTTTTTTATTATTCGAGGTCGTTAAGATAATCTTTGCCGGTGCCAAAATTGGCATAACCGCTTCTAGACCATGGATTTTTAGGGTGGCCTGAAACACGAAAATTAACTTGTGATATCAGCTTTTCCAGATGACATTCTTCTTTTTCGCATTCTTCGATAGTTTCTGGAGGGTCGTCATTAATACCATGCCTCACTTCAAAAATTTTATTACACTCCAGACACTTGTATTCGTAAAAAGGCATTATTTCTTCTCCCATATAAGCAAACCAAGGCGATTATATACTTTTTTTAGACTTTGGTTAACTCTGTAAGCGTGCATGCCATCATCGTCAAACTTCTTTACCCTGTTTTCTTGAAGGTGGGCGATGAATCGTTTCACTAATTTGTTCCCAGCATCGTAATTTAATTGATCGCAACGGTATTTGCGATATAACACTGGTTTTTCGTCTATAAAAAGGGTTACTGTTGCAACTTGGTAGGTGGGGTCGAGAATTTTGATTAAGTAGTTATTTGGCTCGCAAACATAGTCTACTATCTTACTTTTCATACTATGATTTCGTCTACGAGGCCATATTTCAAACATGTCTTCGCATCAAACCACAGATCTCTTTTTAAAATTTGGTCAAGCTTGCTTTTGGGGATGGTTGTGTGGTTCTCGTAAATTTTCTTAATAGTGGTCATGAGAACCTCACTATTTTTCATATCATCTTTTAGTTCTTCATATTTCCCCCACATTCCTGATGAGAGTTGATGAATGAGCATAAAAGAGTGTTCATGAATTTTTCTATCTTCCGCCACAACACTCATCAAGGTGGCCGCGCTGGCGGCGCAGCCATCAACAATGCTGCAAACAGGAACTTTTGAATTTTTTATATAATCTACTGCCGCGAGGCCCGCAAAGACACTTCCGCCATAACTATTAATATGCAGAAAAATGGAACGATCTTTTTTTCCCGTATTATAGCTTAGGGCCGCTGTTTGAAGATTAACGTTTAAATTTCTGATATACTTGTTTAGGGTGAGAATTTTGGATCTTTTGACTTCTGAGTAAAAATATATTCTGTTGTGAGATGCCTCCACCTTATTATCATCATCTGTATCCGAGGCTTCAAACTCACCTTTAATTTTCCATTCTAAATCGTTCATTTGCCCTTCTTTTTGGTTTTCTTTTTGGTTTTCTTTTTGGTTTTCTTTTTTTCTTTCGGCTTATCATATTTAGGGTTTAAGCGGGCTTTTACCATAAATTTACTGCCGCCGGGTCCGCATCTTTTAACTTTAGCTTGAACTTGGTCATTAGGAGTGTTGCCTCCCAAGAGGGTATTCCTCTTCATATCTGCTTCTTGAAAAGAATCAAAAAATCCAATCGTTTTCCATGGAAATGATTTAGGTTTAACCTCTTCTGTCATTTTTTCTCCTATTTGTTGGGGGGCACCCAACGGTTGTCATTACTTAAAAATTTTCTAAGTTCTTCCAATCTCTTTTTGGGACCATCTAAACCACCGACGATAGTATACGCGACAAGCTTTTCCTTATTGGGATCTTCATATATTCCTCGATGGATAATAGCGCCGCCCGTAATAGCTGCCAAGGTATCAAAACCGTATTCAATAGAATCCATAAGACCGGCAACTTCTTCATATAATTTAGTTCCTCCCACCACGATGCTGGCGGCGCCTTCTGCTGTTGTCAGGTCAAAGCCACCAGCTAATAAAGTTTTTTCTAAATTCTTTTTAAGTGCTGAAGAAACAGAAGTTTCATTTTCAACATTTTTAACTGTTGTCACACCAAAAATCATACATCCTTTAGTTTTCATGATTGTATTGTAATCGGCAGGATCAAATGTTGTGTAATCGGAATCCTTGGTTGCGAGAACATTAAATACATGAAATAGACCGGCAATTGTATTATTCAATGTCGGCCAAAATTGTTTCACTGTAAGTTTGGGATAAAGTTTTTTGATCTTATCATTATCAATCAAGATAAGTGGTGCAAAATCACCATTAGCAGCATCTGCACATAAATTCTGTAATCGATTATAAGCATTGTTGGCCACAGCGGGGGATGCACACTCACCAGCCGTTGGCAACGAAGCAATAACGCCAACACGTTCAGAAGCGTTCTCTTTCCCAACGTATGTAAAATATCTTTTAGCCACATCAACGAGCGGTGTGACACTTCCACCACCCGTCCCACCAGCAGCGCCGACGCAAATAAGAATACGATCAATTTTTTCTCCAAAAATTTCACGCATTTTGTTAAAAATCTCCTGACTTTTCGTTTCAAAAGCTTCACGAGACTTTTCTTGATTTTTACCGGCGCCCTGTTGTCCAAAACAGTCTAAATGAAATTTATGCTCGTCAGGAAGATCTAACAACGACAAGTCTGTTTCGGCGGTATTGAAAGCAATGGTCTTTTTGTATCCCAAATCATAAAATGATTTTGCGATGCGACCCCCAGCTTGTCCCGATCCTATAACAGCGTATGTCAAGGCACCGCCGGCTTCATCTTGAATTTCGTCAACCTGTTGAGCTTCGACCTCATCTGGATCAAAGTCTTCAATATCTAAAGTTGGAATATTTAAGTCAACCATAATTTTCTCCTAAAAAGTACATTTTATTATAACACCAGTAACATAATAAATTAAGATGCAATTCACAATATTTTAATTAGCTCCTTCTAATTCTTTTCTCTCTTCCTCGGACACTTTCGTGACCGTAAGCGGTTCAAACCAATTAACAATGTCGATATTTGGCATCGAATAAAATACACCTGGATATTCTTCTTTTATTGTGTTTAAAAGATCATCAAATTCAATACCTTTTCTAAGTCCATAAGTGGGATGGCGGGTTTGCTCTATAAACCCTTCTGGATCTCTCTTTAAATTATAGAGATTTGTTAAAGGCACTTCGGCCTTGTATAAAGCCCTGCTTTGAGCCACAAAGGGCTCTCTTTGGTCGAGGTTTAAATAAAAAAAAGATCTGGGAACAGTTGACGTTTCTTTTTCTCTGCGCGAAAAGGCTGAACCGCCAAAACGAGAAGGGTCCACTATAAGGGAATCGGCATCGACGGGGGCATAATGATATAAAGTTACTGTAGAACCATCGCTATAATTTTCAATGTCTTCTTCTTTTAGAAACTCCTTAAATGCTTCAAGTAAGAGTTTCATAAATTATCCCTTTAAAACTTTACGACAGTAACTTAACCACTTTTTAATGTTTTCATGCATGTGTGGGGGATAATGTTGCCGTGAGACATCACGACCAGTTATTTTGCCGATATATTTTTCTCGAAAAGCTGCAGACGGATTTGTTTCTGCTCCTTTTGTGTTCTTAGAATAATCATTAGGCACAACAAATTTTTCACCACTTGGCATAATAACATCAATATCGCCTTTTTTATTTATTTTGAGTGACACCAACTCGACCCACGAATCCCAGAGTTGTTGTGAAATACTAGCTTCGCTCGATCCGGTCATTTTTGCGATTGCCTTAAGAAATTCTACATATTTTTTAGCTAATTCAACGCCCCCCTTTGTAACACGAATAATCCCACTTCTTACACCCTTCCCTGGTCTTTTAAAAGTTGGCCGCCCAGTTTTATCATATGTAATCAACTCACCTGCGGGATCTAAACCTTTATACAGATTAAGATTAATCGAATCAATACATCCAAGACGTCCTAAAATAAGCTGTGAAGCAAAAGCTGCTTTTGGAAGACCAAGACCTGGGACGCTAATCAATTCTAAATAAATTTGAAACATAGCTTCTTCTTTTGCCAAACTATCCTCTCCCGAGCTATAGTATGCATTAAACAAGGGGCTGAGAGAGGAGTAAATCGAATCTTTGTTATCCCAAATATATTGAATCGCATCTTTTCGGAAACCAAGCGTCAACTGAGATATATTTTTTGGTATCTCGTATATTGTTTTCCCCTTTTCATTAGTATAAGAATCCTGGGGATTTAACAACCCATCATTTTGTTTAACAAAGCTCATTAACATCGGGAATTTTGGCACGACATCATACCATCGCTGTTGTTGTGTGGCTATAACAAAAATAAGCACTTCTGCCAAATTACTTGGATCATATTGCGCATATTGATTGATGAGGGGGTTATATTCACAAAAGCCGGAATCTAATTCTTTGGATAGGTCAAGAATATTTGCTTCTGGTTCTGGCGTTTCCTCGTCTTCGTTTTCTTTTATAAATTTTCGCCAGTTTTCAAACAGAAGTTTCATTCTTTCAAGACCCTCTTTGCGATTGATCTAATGGACATGCGAGCATTTCTTGAATGGTTTTCATAAACATCGAGCTTGTACTTTTCTTTTTCTTCTTTGAACACGAATGGGCGCCCTCCAACTCTAGAAAGGAATTCGGCTTCATGGCCTCCCAAAAAGTCCCCCACAAGATCTTTATTCCCAAGGCCCGGGTATTCTGTGTTATTTGTTCCAAGTAAATAAGCAGCTTCTCCACCTTGGGGAATCATAAGAACGGAATCTTGACAGAACTTTTGTCCGAGATCATCAATATTGCCAAAAAAGGCTTCATCATCATTTAAGTTTACAACAAAAAGACTATCTTCTTTGACCTCCACCCTTTTTTCAATATTGCTGTAATTTTCTATGAAATTTCCATCAACGGGGGTCACTCCATATCCGTAACTCAGAAGAGTGGCTTTTAAATCTCTATTACGATCACCGTTCGTTTGTTTTTTTTGAGAGCCATGCTCCTCGATGGGGGCTTCACCAACACACATAGAAGTATCAAGAGGATCATTACGCCAGCCACTAATCATGGCTGCATTATGATCTGTAATATGTTGATGCACTCTGCTTAAAGAGGATTCGTTGAGTAAGAATTTATTCCAATTTTCAAATAGTTTCTTCATATTAATAATTAGTCCTTTAATCCAAATTTGGCGGTGGTGGCGGCGGGAGAAACAAACTTACCCCACTTGTGGTTGAGTGACTACCTTTTGTCTCTTTGCTCATTTCTCTTCCTTAATAAGTTATAACGACCAAATCGTCAAATTCGTGTGGTTCGTATTTTTCATTCGTGAAAACAAATCCTTCTTGATTATCCCAAATATTATACTTTGGCGCTCTATCACTGTCTAACGAAAAACTCGTAGCACCTTTTTCTTTTTTGATCCACTCAAAGAAATCTTCTGCCATTTGTTTGGCATCGGTTTTCTGCAAGTGGATTTTGGCAGTGCCGTCTCCGCCGTGACCGTAAATAATGCCTGTCCAGATGTATTCAAATAGGTTTTTAGTTGTCTCGTTCATTCTTCCTTCTCCCACGGAAACATGTATTCCTGAACTGATAGGCTTGATATCCACATCCTCTCCTCATTCTCAAACTCTAAGAGGAATGATGCCGATCCCGTAATGAATGCCTTTGGAAATACTGATTTGATCACCTTTCCCTTCTGTCCGTGATACGCCTCTGGAACCCAATCCGTTCGTGAATAGTTTTCTCGAATTGTCAGGAACTCGTGTTCGCACTTTACATCTAGATCGATACAGTTTGGATACATGTATGGGTCAAACATGTTAGTCATTTTCTTCCCTTATTTTTATAGAAATTCTCTGCTTTTTTAGCTTCTTTGCAGTTGCTGCATCTTTTCGCTGTTACTTGCCCTTCAGAGTCAAAATGATAAATATTTTTCATTATTAATCCAATTTATTTGGTGGAGACGGCGGGAGTCGAACCCGCGTCCTAAATAAGTCCGATAAAACGTCATTCACAAGGTTAGTTGGTTTTTGGCTCCAACAAGCACATAAGAAACAAGAAACAAAAAATTGCAGCTTTGGTTAACAAGGTTGCTGCCACCCCGTGATTATGCCGCTAGGGCGATATCAGAAAAAGTGTCAGTATTGGCACTTAAAAGTTTCAGCGTTTTTACAGAGCCACGCTGCCCTCTGCCTTGCACGTTTTATTTTCATTACCCAGTCGAAACCCTTACGTCCCCATATAAGTAGTAAAGCGTCAGGGAAGGTGCGAATTTCTCGATCATCGCCATACTAGTCTCTCTTTATTTAAACAACCCTTCGTTAGAGACGTGGAAGGTGAGCCTTAGCCATACAATCCCTGACGTATTAATAATATAATGGATTTAGCAGCGGATGTCAAGTGTTTATTGTTTCATATTCTTTTTTTAGAATATCGACCAATTTTTTACCTACAGCGGCTCTATCATATCCAGATTTTTTAATATAATTATAGCCCTTTTTTCCCTTCGCAGAAAGCTTGCCCGATTTCCATAAGTTATAAGCGTTTCTAAGTTGTTTTCGTATAGATAAGACATGAGGCTCAAATAAATTATGATTATAATGATATCCACAGCCGGGTGGGAGATTTAGGCAAGGTTTCCAATGCCCCTCCGCGAGGAAGGCAGCTTCGGGAGCGATAAAATCCAAATGTCCCCCTTCTGCCGAAACCAACACGGGCGTTTTGTTGATTAATGCTTCGGCAATTGGTAAACCAAAGCCTTCCCCCCTTGATGTGAGGGCAAACAAATGTACATCTCTATATAATTCATGAATTCTTTCGAGAGACATTATGTCACAAGTCAGAAGAACAGGAGGATCTTTTTCCCCATTATCGGGGATAGAATTTATTGTATCATTAATGATGTCTCTTAATATTTGTTCTTGTGTTTCAAGGTCAACAGCCGAAGGTAAAATAGAAGAATATGTTTTAAT
>Ga0208156_1000692_pt1 | contig 12040 bp, 11 predicted proteins | sample 1_EtaG_FD_184073 | JGI IMG/M metagenome (GOLD analysis project Ga0208156, IMG submission 184073) | Marine viral communities from the Subarctic Pacific Ocean - 1_ETSP_OMZ_AT15124 metaG (SPAdes) (version 2) | ecosystem: Environmental > Aquatic > Marine > Oceanic | place: Pacific Ocean | collected...
GAACTCAAATCTCTAGCCACAATCAAGTGTAAGAATTTTTATTTAGGAGACATAACGAATCCTGAAAGTATTACACGATTAAACGAAAATGGAAGTACACATGACAAAGAGTAAAGTAATAAAAAAGGTATCAGATTTTATTGAAGGCAGACCGCAATCAATAACATTGAACACAGATCAGCTTGAAAAATTAGGAAATTTAGAAGCTGTTTTATATTGTGCTTGGGAAGATCTTAAAAATTTCAACGAAGAAATTGGAAACGATCATTGTATTTGTGCGGAGTGTAGGGAGAAAAGAAAAAAAGATGAATAATGAACCGTTTAAAGGTCTAGCTGCTTTATTGGGCGTCCTGTCCCCCGAACAAGAGAAAATTGAGCAAGCCAAGGCGCGTATAGAGGTCGGTAGAAAACTTGGTGTGAATATACCTGATCCTAATGAAATAAGTGCTGATGACTCTAGAAATGACTCTAGCGACTACCTATTACCATCATTAACCTATACTGAAACTAAAATATTCAAACCTGAAGAAATTAGAGACAAGTTTGGGCATACCAAGGCAGAAAAAAATAAAATAATTAATGACTGGTATGTACGTAAGCCTTCAAAGAAGAAAACAGATTTCAAATTAAAAGAAGCTGCGGTTCAAAGCGCAAGTCCAAAACAAGAATATAAATATCCAGTCAAAAAATATGATTCAATGGATCCGAGTACCTATCCAACTGATCCTAAACAACGGATGGCTCTAATGCATGGCACCGCTACCGATCAGATAAACGAACACCATAAGGATAACAAAGGCAAACTACTTTCAAAAGAAGCAGCTAGAAAAACATTACAATACGTTTCAGATAGCGCAACAAAATGGGACAACGCACCAAAACAAAAGTGGTTATTTAATCCCGTGACTGGTGAGCTTGAAGATACAAATGATCCGCAATGGATTGAAAAATCTGAAAAGAAGATGGATCAGTTTCACGCTACAAAAGTTGATCCTAAAACTGGTCAGGCTGAACCTAAAATAGGTACGGACGCACACAAGGAAAAATATCCTCAACGCTATAAGACTGGATATGTTTCAAGAGCAGATCGCATTGTCAGCGAGCTTAAGGAACTGAAGGAGTTTGGTAAAAACAAATTAACTAATGATGACTGATACCAACCGATACCGCAACGTCTCGCTTAAACATGAGATTTATTCAAAGATTCAACGATTATCTAGACAGATAGTCCCCCAAAATAATCTGTCAGTTTCCAAAACAATCGAGATAATAATTAACCAAAAACTTCAGGACGATAAGGAAAAACTTAATGGACAGTATTAGAAATAATAAACAGATAATTGAAGGTCTAGAAAAAATAATACGTTTGCAGATTCAGTATGGAACGACCTTAAAAGAGACCGCAGCAGCCGAGAGGAAAATAAGCGACAGGATTTTAGCAAAATGGTTATTACGAGAACAAACAATTACTGACTGGGATTATTCATACTGGGTACTGCAAGATAAATTTACAAAAGCGCTTAAAGAGATTCGGTTCTTAAAACATTATATCGATACAAAAGTTAAAAAGAAAAAAGGTAAAAAAAATGCAAAGAAGAAGGTTTAGCTAATGACAAAAATATATGGGTTAAAGACTTTCACTAGGACAACAGTCGAGAACGTCAATGGGAAGTATGTACCAAAGATGCTGGGGGTTATAGAAGGCCCAGTTAATAAGATGATTAAGGCCTATCCTAGCGAATTCAGCTTTATGAGACATGAAACGAAACGATCCTTAAGACCTAGCGCTAAAGGCAAAAACTAATATGCCTGAATACAATAGCGCTGAATCAATCGTTGAAGATTTTAAATTTATTTTTCATGCAATCAAAGGCTATAAAGCTATTCCAACAAAAGAAGTTAAAGAGAACGGAAAGTTAAAATATAATTATTTTGCGATCAGTAATAATTTAGTTGAACAAGATTATTTAGATCATTTTAAAACAGATAAAGGTTTAACCCCCAGTCCGATATATGAAACTAATCTATGTTGCTGGGGCGCGATAGACGTAGATGTTTATAACTGGGATGATAACAAAAGACTCGCACTATTAAAAAAAGCTATCGATCTTGGATTAGTACCAGCAAACAGCAAGAGTGGCGGAATTCATTTATGGTGCTTTAGTAAAAAAGACGTCATAGCAAAATGGATGAGAAATTATCTATGCTGGGTTCGGGATGAGTTGGACCTGAATTCTAAAACAGAGATATTTCCAAAGCAGCTAGAAGTTATTACAGATAAAGATGGAAAAGAAAAATATGGAAATGGTATAACCCTTCCTTATCGAGCTTACTTCATAGACCCCAGCGATTCCCCATGCGGACTATCAATTCTTAAAGATAAGATTTTTAAATTACCGCCCTTCCAGTTTATTAAGGTAGTGGAATCGAGGTTGAAGGAACACCATGAGTTTGAGAAGTACGAAGATTATGTGACTCCTGGTGATAAGGATGGTGAAGATCCCAAACAATTCTATCAGGATAATGATTTAGATATTTCACGTAAAGAAATAATAAAAGCTATCAAAGAAAAACAAGAGCATCCTAACGGAGGAACTTTTGATAATTGGATTACATTATATGTAGCCAAAGCAGTTTCAGCCATGGAAACTAACGATGATATGCTCTACCAGCTTGAAACGGTCGCTAGTTATTCTGAAAAAGCACAAAAGCCATATTATTTTGAGAACAAGATTCAGAATTGCCGTAAGAGCTTCGGTATTGAAGATCCTGACATCATTAGAGATAAAATTATAGATAGTGTTGTTTATATTATGGAACGGGACAGATATTTCGACCTGTCTACCCATAGTGAATATAAAAAAGAAGCAATAGATTTTAAATATGCTCGCTACTTCAAGAAAATGAGTTGTACTCAATTCATTAAGAAGAACCCTAATAGAAAAGTAGTGGAAGATTGGTTGTACGATCCTAAACAGTATGAGGCCTCAAAAGGCAAAAAAATTATAGAATTTAAAAATAAATTATATCTAAATTCATACGAACCTAATGATCTGAAACCTGAAGATGGTGACACGACACTACTTCATAAGCTACTGGACCATTATTTTAATGGTCAGGATAAGTATAAGAATCAATTCCTAGACTGGTGGGCGTACATGATTCAGAACCCTGGCGAAAAGATTAGATATGCCATGATACTACACACGACCTTCTTTCAAGTTGGTAAGGGTTCGATATGGCGTGCTATGAAGCAAACGTTTGGATCACACAACGCAATAGAAATAGATGTGGGCCAGGCGATAGACAAATCAAAAGGGTACTTAACCAATTCGCAATTAGTGCTGATTGATGAAATGCAAAGCGCTGGTGACTTCAACGAAAAAATGAAATTGTTGAATCATTTAAAACGTATCATTACAGAGGAAAGCATATCGTCTAGAGCATTGTTCGTAGATTATAAGATTGTTAAATCCTGTACCAATTATATTTTATTCACTAACCATAAAGACGCCCTATCACTACCTCCCAATGAAGTTAGATATTGGGTGTTTATGTCAGATAGGGAACGTATGAAAAACGAATTCTATGAGGAATATCATAAGTGGCTGGATGATGGAGGCGCTAAAGCCATTCTATATGAACTGAAGGACAGAACTATTTCTGAAGATTTTAAACCAAAAGGCATTGCACCCTTCACACCATTTAATAAAGAAATGTCTAGTGCTGGCGCACATCCATTGAGTAGAACGCTGAAGGCATTGTTCGATGAACAAGAACGACCATTTGAAGAAGAAATAGAAATTATATCCAGTATGCAAGTATTCGATTTCCTGAAGGCCCATAGATTACTAGGCCACTCAAGAATTAACGATGTAAAGACGGCTCTAGAATTTATTGGTGGACGTTATTTAGGTCAGGTTAGAGTTAGGCAAAGAATTGAAGGCCACGATAAGATTATCAAACCAACATTATACATCATAAGGAACCATCAAAAGTATGACGGTATGCAAGGTCAGGATATTGCAGAGCATTATAAACCGTTTCCGTATGCATGGTGCGATCCGAGAGGATCATTTTGAACAATAAATCTAGGAAAGCTAAAGGTAGAATCTTACAGAACCTAGTTAGAGATAAGATTCAAAAGTTGTTTCCTTCGCTAATCAAAGACGATATTAGAACCAGCGTAATTAGTGAAGCGGGCGCCGATATCAAACTGATTAGCTTGATGGCCCGCAAGTTAATGCCGTATGATGTTGAGACCAAAAATAGGGAAGAATATAAAACGATTTACAAACATTATGCTCATGCTAAAGGCCACGGCAACCTCGAACCCTTGCTGGTGATTAAGATGAATCGTGAGGACCCGTTAGCAGTTATTGACTTGGACCACTTCTTCGAATTGCTATCGCGGGCGAACTAATTGCCTACGCTGCCTAGACTATTTCTATTTAAAACCAAACACAAAAAAAACACAGAAAAAAATAATAAACCAAAATAGATTCCAATTAGCCTAGTCAGGTTAGTCAGGTTAGGCGAGCCGCATAAACCTTATTTTATTTGAAAAGTGTTAGCCTAGATAGGTTAGTCATGAACCACCCCAATTAAAAGGTAATAGATTTTTCAAGTTATGGCGAATTACTTACGTCTTTAACCATTGAAAAAGTATTGAAGGCAAACAAGAGTCACCTCAAACTTATGTTTTGTTATGGTGAAAAAATTAAAAAATGACTAGGCTAAAACTTGGGTTTATTAGGGGTGTTAGTGTCTAGCCTGAAATGTTGGCATATGTCGGCACGGTTAGGCGCGCATTATGTCTAGGCTAAAAGTTAGACTTTATTAGACTGGTTCGGCGAGCCGTGTTCAGTTGGTGCGTGGTGACTTCACTTCGTCATGCACATTGCACAAAAAATCCTCGATGCTCGTTTCTCATGCCTTGCTGATGGCACCCGAAGCATGAACGCCTAGGCTGCCTACCCTGTGCCGATTAAAGGAATTTGTAGGAATTGTTATAGAAGCATTAGTTGTTATATTAAATCAGTTGCACATAATTTTTTTCCTAGAGTCTATTCTTATTTGAATCTGACTTTCCATATCCGATCCAAGTAGGCTCTAGGTGTGCCGCAATATTATGGCGTTTATAGATAAAAGAATAACCTATGAGGATGACAAGAAAGAAAATATTAAAAATCTTGTCAGCAAACTTGATAAACCCCGCCCTACCTTAAACGGTAATGTTATTTCTATATTCCCGATTCCTCACGAAAAGCCTTGGTGGCATAAACCCGAAGATCAGGATGATGAAGCTGGAGGAGGACTAGAATCTCTTTTAGCTAGTGCCAAAGATGATTTTAATTTCTATTATGGTATTTTATCTAGATACTACGCACCAACAGAACTTCGTGGCAAGACTCTAAAAGAACTGGATGAAATGCTTCAGCTACATATTAAAGCTGACGGTGGATTGTTCTAACGAATAAGAATTAAAACAATCTTTGCACATTGGGCCGTTATTGTAGTTGCCTTCCCCAATTTCCATTGTGATATAAGTTTTTATTTCCTTATTTGAATCACAATTAATACATCTATCTATTCTATTTGATTCCAGAATTTTATTATTTTTTTCCATTTTGATTTCAAAAATGTATATTATTTTTACCATAAGGACCCATAAAAAGATTCAAAAAAACCAAAATGTTTTCGGTACCCCTCTATGCCTAAAGGTTGATAGTTTAGTCCAACATAATCTAAAGGTTAAACCTACCAACCGAACCGACCTTAACTAAAACTTTCAATTCTGAATCTGAATTGAGCCTCCTTTGATAAGCGGCTTGCGAGGACGAGGGCGAAGCCCGAGTCCGAGCTAAACAAGATTCCATGTGAAACAATATGTGAACCTTCTAACGTACATCCCAACAGATCAAATGGCGTAAAAGGTGGATTTCGTATTAACTTGTATGGAAATAGTATTGGCTAATTAGTGAGGATTACTCTTTATATATTCGACTAAACTAGGTGCAGACTAGGAACAAAGGGACATAAAAATAAATATTTATTGAGTCTTTTGTACCACACCTAAAATTAGTGAATCTTTATGCGGGTTATTTGGCGCGCCCTGGAGGATTCGAACCTCCGACCCTCGGTTTAGAAATGCGTGGGATTCACAAAACACTTTAAATCGAATACCATACAAACTGTCCCAAAGCATAAGGACACGATTGATTAATATTAGATTATTGTTATCTATCAATCAAGATAGTCTAGGCAGAACTAGGTGAAGGACTAGGAAATAAACAGATGAAAGAAACTAGTAGAATAGAATTTAGAGATAGCAGTATTGAGAAGGTTAAGTATGGTGACTTGGAATTCTCATACATCAAGGATGGCATAACTAAACATAGGAAGGCGCTTTATATACCTTTTAATGTTGCCAAAAAATCTAGTTTAAAAGGTCTAAAACTATGTGTCTTTAAAGGTAGTCGAAGTAAATATTTTAGCCTTCAATTTTGGTTCAATGGAAAATCCGAAAGATTAAATATCGGTAAGTTTGTTCCTGGAATATTTGGTACTAAACAATGCGATGACAAACTCCATCAATTAGTCAAAGACCATACAGATGACAATGGCTATTGGATAAAGAACCCTCTCTTAACTGAACGCAATAAGACTAGAGTTATTACTAAAGCAAACGTCAAAACACTTGAACGAAAAACCATTAATGAGACTATTATAGAATTCTACAAGTCCGAATTTCCGCGTGCAACAAGGCCAGGAAATTTAAGGGCAAGATCTATGAAGGACCATAGCTTGTATCTGATTGGCCATAACTGGCGCGTGAAGCATTTATCGTTCGTAGATGTTAAGGGTGCAGCCACATTAAAACTAATACCGAATTGGCATAAGCGAACCGCTAGACCTGAAGGAATTGATGAATTGTTTAAGAAATATCCACCTGGGACAGGACATATTAAAAACATTTACAATGCTAAATCTATTTACGATTCACCGATAGGTAAGACGTATATGGATGAACTTGAACGCGAAGATATTGAGGACTACATAGCTATTAAATCTTCCTATGGCGTGCGTAAGGGAATTATAGCTTCAATTAAAATACTTTGGTTCTTTGCTAAATCTAAAAGATGGACTCTACGTGGTAAGACTGACCCTACATCTAAAGTAGTTAATAAACGTAGCACAGAATCTAAATCAAAAGGTTCTATCCATAATGAAGGGGTATTTGATCAGGATGAGACACACAGAATATTACAGGCTTGTGATCAGTTAAAAGACCAATATCCATTCCAAGCAGAATCTTTAAAGTTTATGGTGATCTGTGGCCAACGTAGAGAACAGATATTAAAATTAAAAGTTATGGATGTAGATATGGATAATAGAGTTGTAGTTTTTCCAGCAAGCATTACTAAAAAAGGCAAGAAGGAAGAAGTCGCTATCACCCCTGAACTAGCTAATGTCCTAATTGAATTGGGCAAGCAACGCGAAAAACAAGGTCATCAATATAATTTTATTCCGTGGCTATTTCCGTCAGTTAGGTGCAATAAAAAAAGATTACTGGATGCTGGCTATCAACAATCTGATTATACTAGAATTAAAGATAATAAACATTGCTGGAATTCAGTTAAAGAGTTAGCGAAGGTTGGAGGTGCCCGTAAATTATTTCGTAAGACATGGTCCACAGAAGCAAAGATTAAACTAGGTAATGAAGCTATATCTGTGACGGGTCATGACCAGTTAGCGACACTAGATAAGTTTTATAATAAGTCTAAACGTCCAAAGATGATTTCAGATTCAGAAAAAGTATCTCAATTCTATCAATATAAGAAATTGCAAAAATAGCACCTTCCCGATATAGTCCCCATTATGGGAAGTAAGGATTCAAAGCCTCCTCCGACATGGGAGGATGTTATTCAATACGCTGAAGCGTTTAGCTATAAGCCACTAGACATTATCAAAATGGTCCACGACAAGACCAAGATTAAGACCAAGGTAGAGGTGTTTATTATTTATGGATTAATACATAGGTTGCTGGAAACTGTTAAACCTAAAAAAATTAAATCAGATAATCATATGTGGTTCTTAAAAAGAATGCCTGAAGGCACCACCCTAACGCTAGGCGGTATAAGATATAAAACTAAATCTTGGCGAACCAATGAAACGTACCTTCATTTTGTTATTGCTCATTACGAATCTGAAAAAATGTTATCAAAAATGTATGATGATTATTGTAAGAAGTATGAAAAACAAACTACCAGCAATATCTTTAAAACATTGTATCGAGGCTATCACGAAGCCATGCTGGACCTGGAAAAACGCGAAATTATAAAACAATGGTCAATACCAGTAGAACCCCTTCCTCCTCTTAAATAAATATCGGCCCAACTCCGTGTTGGGAAAAGACCATATATAGGATTTAAATATTTAAGGCGTATATAGATTCATATGGAAGGTACAGTTTTAAATAAAAATTATCCTCAAACTTATTTTTTAGAAGGCGAAGCGTGTAAGCATTTCGGCCTGAAGTTTAGAACCTATCGTAGATGGGTTGACGGAGGTGAAACTATCCCTGGACGATTAAAGGTTAAAGGATCTAACTATTATGTAATTGATCCTGTGCCTTTCCATAAATTTTTAATTAACCATAAATATAAGGAAGGCACATATGCACCAAAGACAACGATTAAACGACAAACAATTAAGAAGGCTGAAACAAATGGGATTTACAAAGAAGGAACTCAAATCTCTAGCCACAATCAAGTGTAAGAATTTTTATTTAGGAGACATAACGAATCCTGAAAGTATTACACGATTAAACGAAAATGGAAGTACACATGACAAAGAGTAAAGTAATAAAAAAGGTATCAGATTTTATTGAAGGCAGACCGCAATCAATAACATTGAACACAGATCAGCTTGAAAAATTAGGAAATTTAGAAGCTGTTTTATATTGTGCTTGGGAAGATCTTAAAAATTTCAACGAAGAAATTGGAAACGATCATTGTATTTGTGCGGAGTGTAGGGAGAAAAGAAAAAAAGATGAATAATGAACCGTTTAAAGGTCTAGCTGCTTTATTGGGCGTCCTGTCCCCCGAACAAGAGAAAATTGAGCAAGCCAAGGCGCGTATAGAGGTCGGTAGAAAACTTGGTGTGAATATACCTGATCCTAATGAAATAAGTGCTGATGACTCTAGAAATGACTCTAGCGACTACCTATTACCATCATTAACCTATACTGAAACTAAAATATTCAAACCTGAAGAAATTAGAGACAAGTTTGGGCATACCAAGGCAGAAAAAAATAAAATAATTAATGACTGGTATGTACGTAAGCCTTCAAAGAAGAAAACAGATTTCAAATTAAAAGAAGCTGCGGTTCAAAGCGCAAGTCCAAAACAAGAATATAAATATCCAGTCAAAAAATATGATTCAATGGATCCGAGTACCTATCCAACTGATCCTAAACAACGGATGGCTCTAATGCATGGCACCGCTACCGATCAGATAAACGAACACCATAAGGATAACAAAGGCAAACTACTTTCAAAAGAAGCAGCTAGAAAAACATTACAATACGTTTCAGATAGCGCAACAAAATGGGACAACGCACCAAAACAAAAGTGGTTATTTAATCCCGTGACTGGTGAGCTTGAAGATACAAATGATCCGCAATGGATTGAAAAATCTGAAAAGAAGATGGATCAGTTTCACGCTACAAAAGTTGATCCTAAAACTGGTCAGGCTGAACCTAAAATAGGTACGGACGCACACAAGGAAAAATATCCTCAACGCTATAAGACTGGATATGTTTCAAGAGCAGATCGCATTGTCAGCGAGCTTAAGGAACTGAAGGAGTTTGGTAAAAACAAATTAACTAATGATGACTGATACCAACCGATACCGCAACGTCTCGCTTAAACATGAGATTTATTCAAAGATTCAACGATTATCTAGACAGATAGTCCCCCAAAATAATCTGTCAGTTTCCAAAACAATCGAGATAATAATTAACCAAAAACTTCAGGACGATAAGGAAAAACTTAATGGACAGTATTAGAAATAATAAACAGATAATTGAAGGTCTAGAAAAAATAATACGTTTGCAGATTCAGTATGGAACGACCTTAAAAGAGACCGCAGCAGCCGAGAGGAAAATAAGCGACAGGATTTTAGCAAAATGGTTATTACGAGAACAAACAATTACTGACTGGGATTATTCATACTGGGTACTGCAAGATAAATTTACAAAAGCGCTTAAAGAGATTCGGTTCTTAAAACATTATATCGATACAAAAGTTAAAAAGAAAAAAGGTAAAAAAAATGCAAAGAAGAAGGTTTAGCTAATGACAAAAATATATGGGTTAAAGACTTTCACTAGGACAACAGTCGAGAACGTCAATGGGAAGTATGTACCAAAGATGCTGGGGGTTATAGAAGGCCCAGTTAATAAGATGATTAAGGCCTATCCTAGCGAATTCAGCTTTATGAGACATGAAACGAAACGATCCTTAAGACCTAGCGCTAAAGGCAAAAACTAATATGCCTGAATACAATAGCGCTGAATCAATCGTTGAAGATTTTAAATTTATTTTTCATGCAATCAAAGGCTATAAAGCTATTCCAACAAAAGAAGTTAAAGAGAACGGAAAGTTAAAATATAATTATTTTGCGATCAGTAATAATTTAGTTGAACAAGATTATTTAGATCATTTTAAAACAGATAAAGGTTTAACCCCCAGTCCGATATATGAAACTAATCTATGTTGCTGGGGCGCGATAGACGTAGATGTTTATAACTGGGATGATAACAAAAGACTCGCACTATTAAAAAAAGCTATCGATCTTGGATTAGTACCAGCAAACAGCAAGAGTGGCGGAATTCATTTATGGTGCTTTAGTAAAAAAGACGTCATAGCAAAATGGATGAGAAATTATCTATGCTGGGTTCGGGATGAGTTGGACCTGAATTCTAAAACAGAGATATTTCCAAAGCAGCTAGAAGTTATTACAGATAAAGATGGAAAAGAAAAATATGGAAATGGTATAACCCTTCCTTATCGAGCTTACTTCATAGACCCCAGCGATTCCCCATGCGGACTATCAATTCTTAAAGATAAGATTTTTAAATTACCGCCCTTCCAGTTTATTAAGGTAGTGGAATCGAGGTTGAAGGAACACCATGAGTTTGAGAAGTACGAAGATTATGTGACTCCTGGTGATAAGGATGGTGAAGATCCCAAACAATTCTATCAGGATAATGATTTAGATATTTCACGTAAAGAAATAATAAAAGCTATCAAAGAAAAACAAGAGCATCCTAACGGAGGAACTTTTGATAATTGGATTACATTATATGTAGCCAAAGCAGTTTCAGCCATGGAAACTAACGATGATATGCTCTACCAGCTTGAAACGGTCGCTAGTTATTCTGAAAAAGCACAAAAGCCATATTATTTTGAGAACAAGATTCAGAATTGCCGTAAGAGCTTCGGTATTGAAGATCCTGACATCATTAGAGATAAAATTATAGATAGTGTTGTTTATATTATGGAACGGGACAGATATTTCGACCTGTCTACCCATAGTGAATATAAAAAAGAAGCAATAGATTTTAAATATGCTCGGTACTTCAAGAAAATGAGTTGTACTCAATTCATTAAAAAGAACCCTAATAGGAAAGTAGTTGAAGATTGGTTATACGATCCGAAACAGTATGAGGCTACAAAAGGGAAAAAAATTGTAGAGTATAAAAATAAATTATATCTGAATTCATACGAACCAAATGACCTAGTGCCTGAAATGGGCGATACCAAACTGTTACATAAGCTACTGGACCATTATTTTAATGGTCAGGATAAATATAAGAACCAATTCCTCGACTGGTGGGCTTATATGATTCAGCATCCAGGTGAAAAAGTTAGATATGCTTTGATACTACACACCACGTTCTTTCAAGTTGGTAAGGGTTCGATATGGCGTGCTATGAAGCAAACGTTCGGATCACACAACGCAATAGAAATAGATG
>Ga0208156_1000696_pt1 | contig 12006 bp, 22 predicted proteins | sample 1_EtaG_FD_184073 | JGI IMG/M metagenome (GOLD analysis project Ga0208156, IMG submission 184073) | Marine viral communities from the Subarctic Pacific Ocean - 1_ETSP_OMZ_AT15124 metaG (SPAdes) (version 2) | ecosystem: Environmental > Aquatic > Marine > Oceanic | place: Pacific Ocean | collected...
GACAACTAAATCACCATCGGCTACCTTTAGAGCTTGAGCCGCATCAGTCCCTGTTATTATTAGGCACTCTTCAGAAGCATCCCATGTAAAATTATCTCCAGCAGTACCGCTATAGAATATTACGTCTTGACCAGAACCATCTGCACCGACTTGCATTGTTCCAGCAATATGCAATGCTGACGCTGGTGCAGCAATTCCAATTCCAACGGAATTTGCTGATTTATCTACTACAAGAGTATTACTGTCTATATTTAAATCTGTTGTTGAATCTGTTACCTGACTAACGGCACTGTCTATTGTTGCCCCTGTATGGGTACTGTCATAATTTGCCATAATTTATTTCCTCTATATTACATTAAATATTTTTCCATCAGAGTCGTGGAACACGCCACCAGTGGATGTTAAAAAGTTTTTTGTTGCTTCCCATATTCTTACGGTATGTCTCTTTGCCAATGTTAAACCTAATTTTAACATTTTATCCTCCTAATAATCGCTTGAAAAACGATTTGACTTTCGTCCCAAAAGTCTTTCGTTTCACTGGTTTTCTTAAATTCAAGCGTGACATTAGCCAATGTAGGCTAAAATTTTTCCACTTGTAAGAGTCACCGCTGTAAAGTCACCATATACAACATCACCCTCCGAGAGGGTCATTGAAGCAGGGAGGTTATCACCAGTGGCACTGGTTGAGCTTGCTATCACGGCATCACCATGAACAGCTTTGAATGCGACCCAATTCCCCGAATGGAGACTTGTGTCTGTATAAGTATTAAAGCCACCTTGTCCTAAACCAAGGTTGCCTGATTGTTTTACGGAATATCTTCCTATGTCTGCCATCTTGTTCTCCTATTTGATGCCTTACCGAGCTGACACTTCTCATGGGCATCTGTTTAAAGGGGGAGGGCGTTACACCCTCCCCATAATGTTACCTATTAGGGATTGTTGAAATTAACAATCTGTCCTGCTGAATCGCCAGCACTCTGCACTAAAGAAGCTCCGAAAAGAACATCCGCAACCACGGAGGTTGAGAGATAATCTATATCGTATGCACTTTGCACTCTTGGAGCAATCTGCATTGCAAAAACAACACTATCTTTTGTGAAGATAGATGCTGATTCGTCGCCAGTACCACCATCATCGTCCCAATCGACAGAATAGAAAGCATCCATTCCCATGATTGAACCTTGACTACCCGTAGCGTGAGCAGAAGCTCTACCAGCTTCATTAGCAAGCGAAAATTCATCTAAAGCAAACAATGAATTGTAAGCCGCAGGTGAGCAATACAAATATGTCTCACTTGTATAATCAACACCAATATCCATTAAACTCTGCGTACCTGAACGGATTTCAGAAGAAAGTAATGTATTATCTGTTGCAAGCGTTACATCGTTAGCAGTTGCAGATTGAATAATATCTACTGCGAGATAATTTTCAACTTTCTTTGCCAAGGCATAGCCCATTGATTTTGCGTACATATTAAATAAGTCAGCACTTTCCTGTACCCGAACAACGTCTTCGATGCGTTTAGCTTCGTAGAAATGTTGATCAATGGAAAGGTCTGTTTTCCCATCCGTGTTAGCGGAATAGGTTACTGCTGAATCAGCCGATTTAGCTGCAGCAGTTTCTTCGTCTACTCTTGGAATATGAAGCGTATCGCCTCCACCAGAGAGTAAGGATGAAACATCTGTTACTTGATTTTTTAACGAGAATTTACGTTCTGCGTAATCTAAAATTGCGTCAGCCCATAATTCAGGAATAAAATTAGCAGCAGTTGTTACTGTTACATTAGCCATTTAATGACTCCTATCGTTTGTAGGAATCCACAATACTTGACCAATTACTGCGTTTTTCTTTAATATCCATCTTCTTCCATCCATCTTTCGGTATCTTTGTGTCTACCGTACCTGCATTATCAGGGGGATTAGGTTTAATAGATAATTCTTCAACAACATTTAAAAGATCAGCAGTATTGAGATTCTTAAATTTTTCTTGTTTTCCTTCAGGAAGTTTGCTTAAAGCATCTGATCGAATTTTACCATCCAAGACATCAAATTTATCCTTGAAAGGTTTATAGGAATCCACTTCTTTTTGAAGTTCGGCATTTAACTCTTGCCATTGTTCCCGTTTTTCGAGTTCCGCTTTCTTTGCCCCTTCCTCTTTAAGTTCATAGGCTTGAATCTTATCACGGAGAGCATTACGCTCATCAATGACCTCATTCAACCTTGAACGGGGTATACCATTTGCCTCGGGTTTTGTCCCTTCTGCCTTTTTTACGTCTGTATCGACTGTTTGTTCATCTGACATTTTAAACCTCTTTAGTGAGTTAATAAAAATACACTTGCATTAAATGTATAGTATAATATATATTATAAATAACTATAATGCAAGAAAAAAATTACGATTTTAAAAAAAAGTGGTTTGAGTATCTTGGATATACACCGCATGATGGTCAGTTAGCTCTACATTACCCTTCTAAACCAGATGCACGTTTTCACATTATGGTGTGCGGAAGAAGATTTGGAAAAACTTGGGCGAGTGCGATGGAAGCTTGTTTTGTTGCGTCCCAACCCAATAAAAGAGTATGGGTTGTTGGAATGTCTTATAAAAAAGCAAGGTTAATCTTTAGGGAGATATGGCAGAGAATGGTTATTGGTCATGGAGATGACATTGTTCGATCATCTGAAAAAGATATGTATATCAAATTCAAATGGGGAACAACCGTTGAAGGCATGAGTGCTGATAACGCAGATAGTCTCGTCGGCGAAGGCTTGGACTTTCTGGTGATCGACGAAGTGGCAAAAATGAATAAAAAAATTTGGGATATGTATTTATCACCAACTGTTGCTGGACGCAAAGGTAAGGTAATCTTTATTACAACCCCAGAGGGGAGAAATTGGGTTTACGATTTATACAAGCTTGGAGAAATAGACGATGAATGGGAAAGTCATTCTGCCCCATCGTGGATCAATCAATATGAGTTCCCCCTCGGAGAAAGTGACCCTGCGATTATAGAGCGTAAACGCAATATGTCGAAAGAATTATTTGGACAAGAATTTGGGGCTGAATTTTCAGTCTTTCAAGGTAAGGTATGGGATTTTGATAGAGAATTGGATGTTGGTGAGTTTTCTTATGATAAGGATTTACCCACTTATTGCTCAATCGATTTTGGCTACCGTATGCCTGCGGTATTATTTATACAAACTCAATGGATCGGGGACACTGAACATATTAGAGTATTTGATTCTATTCTTCACAAAGAAAACATCAAAACAGAAGATTTAATTAAGATGATCAAAATTAAAGGCTATCCTATTACTTCGTTTTATGGTGACCCTGCGGGATCGAGCGTCCAAGGGCAGTCGGGTGCGGGAGATATGGAAATTTTTAGGAGAAGCGGAATTAGAATCCTATGTATGAGAGATAGGTTGAGTAGGAACATAACCTCAAGCGTATCTTATGCGAGAGGGTTTTTTGAAAGTGCAGAAGGGACTCGACGGGTTCATGTGGATAAAAAATGCACAGATGTTATAAAAGATTTCGAGGAATACCGTTATCCAGAGACAGAAGATGGTAAGCCAATAAAAGACGAACCAGTAAAAGACGGTTATCACGATCATGGATGTGATGCCTTCAGGTACTTTATCACTAATAGATTTCCCATGAAAAACACAGTAATGAAAAGGATTCAAAGATGATTGAACAACTAATTAAAAATAAATTAACAGAAGTTAAGCTGTCAAATGCCCATGCAAAGCGAGAAGAAATAAGAAAGTTTTTAGACTATTATTCTGGTACGTCTACTGAATCTTATATTAAAGATTTCTTTACAGGGGAGGCTTTTACAGAAATTCCCCCTTCTGTTACAAATTTTACACGTAAGTTTATCAATAAAATAAGTCGTATTTACACTTTAGGTGCAAAAAGGACTGTCGGCAATAAGACGAGTGCCTACAATAAACTTATCCCAACTAAAGATGTGAGGATGAAACATTCAGAAAGGATGACTCGCTTACTGGGAACTATTGCCAATAGAGTCTTTTGGCAGGAAGATAGATTCGACTATCGACCAATTTATTATTTTGAAACATATTTTGGAGATGATCCATTCAAACCAGAGGCAATTATCTACCCCCTTCTAAATAAGACATCTGATTTATCAAATACAACTAAATTACAATGGGGATATTGGGATGCTGAAAAATATGCCGTACTTAATGAGGATGGGAAAATTTTAAGTGAGCAACCAAACCCATACGGTATTTTACCGTTTGTTTTCACCCACAGGGAGGATCAAATCGATTCTTTCTTCGTTGAAGGTGCGAGTGATATTGTAAATTGCAATGAACAGGTCAATATAGGGCTTACAGAGATGAATCTCGGGATGAGATTTAATATGTTCGGTCAGCCATGGGTAAAAGGGCTTCGCAGTGACCAAAACTTAATGAGAGCGGGTTCTAACGAAATACTTGATATGGGCGATGAAGGAGAATACCACGTAACCTCCCCAAGTGGCAATGTGCAAGAATCGATAGATAATATTAAATTTCAAATTGAACTTGTAGCTTCTAATAATCACTTATGGGTTCAATGGGCAGAATCTGGCGGTGAAGTCCCTTCGGGAATTAGTCTAATGATAAAAGACCTCGAAAGAAAAGAAGATTACTTTGATGACATAGCCCTATGGAGATTATATGAAAAAGATTTTTATTCTGTGGAAAGAATTATTGCTGAATATAATGGTATTATGTTACCTGAAGATTTTGGAATCGACTTCGAGGAAGTGGAATATCCGACAACAGTACAAGACCAAATCTTAAAAGATCAATTCGATTTGGAACAAAATTTAATTACTCGTGCCAAAATTATGGTAAGAGATAATAAAGACTTAACAGTCAAACAAGCACAAGGAATAATCGATGACAACAGGCAAACCAACGAAACAGAGTCAAAACAGTCAATCTTTGCTCAATTCCGTCAGGAAACTGGATCAGATCAATGATATTGAATTTGAATTAGAAGGTAATATTGCTGAAATAATCAAAGACCCTTCTGCTTGGGGAGAGCGTCAGGTGGAAAGATTGATTCTCCAGTATCAGGATGAATATTTTGAAGCGAAAAAATTAGGGGAGGATTTCTGGAATGAAGTTAGAGATAAGAGTCGGGGTTGACTTCGGCAAACTTGCCAGTGATATGCCAAATATTATTAATCAGCACCTACAGAGAGTGTCTCGTAGTGCGGAAGAAGGCTCTAAAGCGAATATCGAATCTGGGCTATCACCAAAGTTGGAAACAAGTACAATAGAACGCAGAAAACGTGGAGGGACTGGTGGAACAAAGCCATTATTTGAAACAGGAGGCTTATATAGAAGTATTAAAGGTACATCAGAGGGGTTGCAGATGTTTGAATATGGAAAATTCCACCACGATGGTCATTCTTCAGGTCATTTTCCACCCAGACCATTTATTGATGTATCAAAGAAGGCTATCATGCCTGTACTCGATAAATTCAAAAAAGATATACACGCCTCGCTGAATCGTAAATCACCACTTGTATTAAAAACATAAAAGGGTTATATTATATGCCAGAGGAACAATTAGATGACAAAGATAGAGAAATACTTTTATGGATTGCTCTCGGACTATCTTACGATGTGCGAATCTTCACAGAACGACTTGGACAAGAAATTGAACGACTTACACGAAGTGGTGTTAGCGAACAATCAATTATTAGGGTTCTTAATACGGACTTTAATCAGTCGGGAAGAATTTTTGGAGAACTCAAAAACTCCATTAAACGAGGAATTGTTGGAGGAATTAACCAAGCATTCCGCCGATCTGGACGGATGGGGCAAAAGTTAAGATGGATCACAGTTTCAAAGAATGTTTGTCCTGACTGCGAAAGCCGTGCTGGACAACTTGATACTTGGGAAGGATGGGAAGCAAGAGGAATGCCAGCTTCTGGATGGAGTGTCTGTAAAGAGTATTGTTACTGTCAGTTGATGCCTGAAGATATAGAAATAGATGATACTTTAAAAATATGAAAAGATTTAAAACAATAAGATGGATTTGCAATGAATGCGAATGGGACTGGGAAACCTTGTCTGTCATCGTTGATGAAGAACAAGAAACCGAACAATGTCCGTCGTGTAATTCATTTGATGTAAGAGAATCCATTGCCGCACCCTCGATACGATTCAAGGGAAGCGGTTTTTACGAAACTGATTATAAATAGTTTTACCGTCGTTGCTCACGAGAGGACGACAAACTAACAGGAGTGACTAATGAAAATAGCAAGAGTACCTATTCATTTCAATCGAGATGAATTTCTAACCCCCTTTGACACAATGTTTGATAAGATTGTGCAAAACCAATTCCCAAGCTTTCAAAAAGAATTTGGGATTTCATTTAAGCATGGGGCTTTCCCAAAGGTAGATGTGGTTGATTACGACGATTGCGTCGTGATTGTAGCTGAACTACCGTCAATGAAGAAAGAACTGCTTAATATCGACGTTGAGGATGGAGTATTAACGATTAGTGGGGACAAGCATCAATTAGAAGAAGATGATGCTCGTTACATTATGAGAGAACTAAAACATTCATCGTTTCGACGTTCCTTTGAATTGGGAGATAATCTATCCAATGATATTTCTGCCAAATTCGAGGATGGCGTTTTAAGGATCGAGATTCCAAAAAAAGAACAAATGGAATCTGATAAAAAACGTATTGATATTAATTAATACCCTTTATGCCATATTGGATATATAAGATTCATAGCTAAAGCTATTATACTTTTATATATACCTTATATAGTATATATAAGGAGACCGTCTGTATCGGACATGGTTATTAGGTATTATGTATAATACACCGAGGGTGGGGGTTGCTAAAAACACCATGCCCCCACCTTGTAAATCGGATATGGCTTTGGTTGGGGGGTATACCTGAAAATCCGATATGGTTTTTATTCTCTAAATCCTTATATATGTGGATTTACGGCATAATTCCCGTTTTTTGCAATTCTTCTTCTTTTTCAATGATTTTTTGATGCCAAGCGTGCATTTGAAGTTTGGTTTTCCTACCTTGAGGTAGTTTCTCCACACCAGCTCGATCAGCTCTTTTACGCCACCTATCCGCTACTCTACGTAGCTTCAGGGCATTTTTTTTCTTCCAAATCTCACTTAATTCTTGAGACTTTGTTTTAGGAGGTTCTTTTCTATCAACAATAGGTCTTTGTGGTAAAACAGTGAAATCAGCTTCTTCAATTTCTTCCTCCTGAAAATCGGGTTCTACTTCTTGATTTAAAAACTTCTCAAATGGGCTTTGATAGTTATTTACCTCAACACGCTTTATAAGCTTTCCGCTGTGTTCCAATATTAAACGACCAGCCTGAACATTCCCTGACTCTGCTTCACGAATCATTGAATTTAAAATAGATGGCAACCTCGCCCCAAAAGAAACCATGTACTTCTGATAGAACACCTCAACAAACTCTGGATCTCTTAACCATACGTGAACTGTACCTTTTGTCACGCCTGATTCCTCCGCTACCTCCATTATCTTCGCATTAGGATAAGCAGTCATATACTCTATAGCCCTTATCTTGGCAGGACTCCATTTTACTGGCAAATTAACACTCATTATACATTCCTTGTTTGTATAATATAACGACTATAACTTTATAATACAATGACTTATCACCTTATATGCGTATTTTCCCAATATTCTATATCGGACTTTCTTTCAACCTTTTCTTTCAACAATCGCTCGAAGTCTTTATATTGCTTATTTTGTGAGGAGAGGGTATATCCCCCACCGCCGCTTTTGCTCATACGCCCGTCCCCACTTTAAATAAGACAACGAGGTCTTAATATGACATTCTGGCAGACATTAAACAAGATAACAAGGTCTTCTAATCTTGTTTTGGGTAGGGTTTGGCTATGTATACCATTGAAAATAATTTGAAAAAGTTTTACTAAATTTGGCTACAATTTCAGCGTAAAAAGTTTGGCACGGTTATTGTATACAGAGAAGGATTCAAAATAATTTCATAACTTTAAAATCTCTATTCTCTTTAAGTCTAACAATAGGTGAATATACAAGCTCTGGCACGGTTTTTGCTATTAATTAGTACCAATTTATCCTATTTAATTTAGGGAAAAAGCAGAAAAAAAATAATAAAAGTTAAGTTCAACAATATCAAGAGATACAAGGATTAAAAAGTCTTATATATAATAGGTGTTGTTTTGTTTCTGACGCTGTGTTTAATGTATTGCACTTAACTAACTAACTAAAAGGATAGATCATGAGTTACACAGTAAAACAAATAGAAGAGCAAATAGAGATAGTCGAAGGCTGCTTAAACAATCTCACAGTCTTGGAAGACAATGATCCAGTCTATATAACAATTCTCAAAGCATTAAGAGTGCTTGACACAAGACTGGATAAGGCAGAGTATGCTTGGCGAAGTGCTGATAGGATATTCTCTTATCTTGATTCAAATCAACCTAAACAGGAAGGATAAACAATGATCATAACACAGCAACAGATCAAAAAGGCTTTTGGCAAGTTTGCAAAAGCAAATTTAACACTTGGCACGGTTACTAAAATAACGACGGCGGACGCTGGAATTATAGTAAAGTGCGTGTCATTGAATAAGCTAACCCAAACAGGTAAAAACAAAAAAGCCTTGCGAATTATCGAAGGCTGGAAGGTGTAATAATGATAAACGTAATTCTAAAAATAAAACAGATCGACGGCGAATATGTTGTACTATGGATCGAAGACGGTAGAATAGACGAAGGTAAAACATACTACACAGACAACAAACAAGACGCTTACGAAACAAGAGACGCAATGATAAAAGCGTATAATGAAACACAGTTCACAAATGTAACCATAACAAAGGAGTAATCATGTATGATCTAAAGACCATAACAAAACAAAACAGCAGCACGTACAAACCCTACTGCATAGACTGCGGCAAGAAGACGCACAAAGGACACTGTAAAACATCCTTCAGAACTGTAACGATAACTATAGGCAGGAATATTACAGGAACTTCTCGCACGTTTGCAAAGGTCGACTGGGAAACAGGGCTGCGACAATTAACAAAGCACTCTTGGACGATGTTTAAAAGGTCAGTGCGAAACATTGCTGAAGAGTACGGCAATGAGACGTTTGTTAAGTCTTCAGGTAAAGGAAAATATAACGGTATAAAGGAAGACAATTATACAGTGGTATTTTCTATTGACACAGCCAATATAAGCGAACTTAAATCATGCTTATCAGGCTTCTGTCAATACTTCAATCAGGAGTGTATTGCTTTGACCATTGGAAAAACAAATCTAATAAAGTGAACCAAGTAGATAACATATTACACTTTTACAGATTAGCTGGTAAATTTTACGGCGACAACTGGTATGCTTCGGCGTACCAGTTCGCCGTGGAATTAGCAGAGCAATTTGATAAACCAACATATCAGACAGCGGGGATAATTTCAGCACTGTCCCCGCTGAAATCTTGGCAGGAAAATAAGAGAATTGCAGTCTTATTTTATCAAACTGGAATTATTAAACATACTAATTTAATTAAGGGCAAGATTTACAGAATTGAAAAAGCATCTAATATAAACGAAGTTATAAAGATTTTAAACGGTAGAAAAATCAGGTCATTTTATCAGAATATTTTAGGATATAAAAACGTGTTAACAATCGACAGACACGCTGCCAATATTGCCTATAAGAAATTTGACGGTAAAAGAAGGCTCACAGAGAAACAATATACAGAAATTGAAAATAACTACTTCAAAGCAAGTAAAATCTTAAACATTAATCCAGTACTTTTACAGTCTATAACTTGGCAATTCTTCAGAACTGTAAAAGATCAGTATTGAAAAGCCGTGAAGGCTTTTTTTTGAGTTACTTGAAAATGCTAAACAAACGGTCATATTTGGCGAAATTTTAGCCTTTTACGCTCGTTTTATGGTTTATTGATAATAGGTAAGGATAAACATAAAAACAGCCGTAAAAGCGAAATTAGACCGCTTAAAAGCTATTCACCATACGCACGTACGCACGTATGCGTATGCACGTACGCACGTATGCGTATGCACGTATGTCCATCCCGTTATAAATGGGTGTTTATAAATCGGTGTTTATAAATCAATATTTATAAATTTATATTTATAAAATAAGATATTACGATCCGATTATCTTATTTATATCGGACAATCAGGTCTGAATGTCTTATTATAAATAGGATAAGTTGATCCTATTATCCTAATTATAAAGAGGATAATAAGGTCTTAATATCTTATTTAAATCGGATATTAAGGTCTTATTATCTTATTTAAAGAGGATAAAGCGATCCTATTATCTTCTTTATAGTTGAGACTCATTTGCAATAAGAGTTATATAGCCAAATTTAGCGATATTTATACCTTTTAAGGCGTTTTTTTATTTAGGCATATGTAGGTATACCTTATAGCGAGTTACAGCCGTCAGCGGATTCTCACGAAGATCAAAAAGCGTTCAAATCCATAATTATTGTCTCAATAGACATAAAAGTTGAAAAAAGTGAAAAAAAGACTTGCATCTTAATTTTAATGTCCCGAAATTCCAACAGTCTTATTAAAAGAAAATGCAAAATACAGAAATACTTGAAATTATCAAAACTTTAAACCTGACTAAAACAGATCGTAATAAAATATTGGGATTGAGAATTAGTCTCAATAACAGGACGAGAGGCTGGGCAAGGCGTTCAGGCTTTTCCGTTCCTATGTGGGCATGGGATCGTGGAAATAATTACTTCACGTATTATATTTGCCATGAGTTATCTCACATCCTTGCGAAAGGTTTTAAGCATGATGTTTACTTTTATAATAAATTCAAGAAGATTTGTCCGACTTATTTATGGCATTATGAGCATGAGTATTTGCCTACTAAATGGAAAAAATATTTAAATAATAAAGGGAGTTATAAATGAAAATAACTAAAACAGAGTTTTTTAACAAATTAGATAAAATTGGTTTACTTGATTATTTAATAGATTATAACAGAAATATGAATTATTTTTATTATAAAGGCTTTAAATATTGCTTGTGTAGTGAAATTATAAACGGAAAATTAACAGAAACATTTTACAAATTTAATAAATAAAAGAAAGGAAAATATAATGGATCATTTAGACTACAGAACGCCAAAAGAACTGATCGATGCAGTTGAAAACAATAAACAATTCGGTGAAATTGCGAAAAAATACTGGGTATTGTTGGAAGATGAAATTACTGACATAATTGAGAGCATCAATCAAAAGCCAAAGTTATATCAGAATAGCTATGGTCATTATATGAGTGCTTTGGACTCATTGAAAAAAAGTGGAGTAGCTTTATCTCTTGCCAGTTATCTCTTAATCAAGGGGGGCGGAAATCATATTGGTATCTTGGATGCCCTCAAACTAATGACAAATAAATAAAAATAATACTTGACTTTCACAAAAAGTCATTTTAAGTTCAAGCAACGAAAAGGAGTTATAAATGAAAAACAGCGAATTAATCAAAAAGCATCTGACGAAATGGGACTTGGAAAAGATTCACCCAATTACCGAAGATGAATACAAGGAAATGAAAAAAGCCAAGAAAGAAAAAAAGAAGGAGTTATAAATGAAAAACAGACGTTTAAAACCACAACAATTAAAAAGTGATCGTTCTCTTGAAATCATCTGTAAGGAAGGTAATCAACGGATCGCATTGCATACGGTAGGAAGATCGCTATTTGTAACAATAACCCATGATGCCATTACTCCTGTAACAGTTAACAAGGTAGTTAGTGATGACTCTTATATATTGGCAGAATCAGAAGGATATCCATTTACAAATGTTGTATTTAATTCCCTGACCGTAGATAACATGAAGGAGTTATAAAATGAAAGTATATTCAATTTTTTATCAATATGATTCATATCCTTTTTATAAAAGCCACGAAGGCACAACGACAAATCTTAATAAGTGGC
>Ga0208156_1000698_pt1 | contig 11984 bp, 26 predicted proteins | sample 1_EtaG_FD_184073 | JGI IMG/M metagenome (GOLD analysis project Ga0208156, IMG submission 184073) | Marine viral communities from the Subarctic Pacific Ocean - 1_ETSP_OMZ_AT15124 metaG (SPAdes) (version 2) | ecosystem: Environmental > Aquatic > Marine > Oceanic | place: Pacific Ocean | collected...
CATGACACAAGACATGACGAATTATCGTCAGGCACTTAGAGATTTGCCTGATGGTTTGACTACTGTTGAAGATGTTGAAGCTGTTACATTTCCTACAAAACCATAATTTCAATTAACATTATTAACCTGGAGGACACTATGGAAAAAGTGAAACAAGAAGCTAAAAGATTATGGACATTAGCAAAAGCCAATAAGAAAGTTACTATTGGTATAATTATTGTTCTTATAATCTTATACGAACTGGCAACTAAATAAATAACAATGCCTAAAAGAAAAACCATAACAGCTAAAAGCATGGTTAATGCTCAATTAGGTATTAGGCTATCTTCACATGAGAAATTATGCGCTGAAAGAATGTCTGTATTAATAAAGAATATTGATGTGCTTAATAAAAAAGTATCAAAGCTTTCAGACGATGTAAGCACTGGAAAAGGAATGGTAAAAATATTAGTATTTCTTGGAACAGTAGCCGCTGCTTGTATTGGTTTTTTAAATATTAGGTGAAGTATTACAACAAAGGTATAGCAGCTCATTTAGAGGCTATGCTTGAACTCCTGGATGACGATCATCTTTTATTTACCAATGTTCAAGGAGTTGGTCCAATAGATATAGTTAGAGTAAATATTCATACAGGAGCTGTTGATTTTTACGATGCTAAATCCGACAGAGAACGATCACATAAAAAAAGACCATACACAGAAATTCAAAAAAAATTAGGAGTGAAACAATTTTATGTCAATTTACATAACAGAACCTGGAGAGTGGAATCCAAACTGGGAGAACTTCCAGCCAAAGGAAGTAAGCTGTAGTCATTGTGGAAAATTAAAAATCCATGAAGATATTATGGATTTACTTCAAGAGGCTAGAAATAATCTTGGTTCATTATCAATTACATCTGGTTATCGCTGTCCAGAACACAATGCATCTGTTTCAAAAACTGGAGCTAACGGACCACATACTACAGGAAAGGCAATTGATATAGCTGTTAGAGATAGCCAACATAGAAAGCAACTGATTGATTATTTTGCACCAGAAGTTCAAGGTTTAGGAATAGCAAAAAGTTTCATTCACATTGATTTACTCTTCGAAGAAGATGGTTTTACACAAAGACCTAATTCTTGGGTTTATTGAAATACATTAAAATATTTATAGCGTTCTTGTTCTTCTACTTTATAGGAACTTGCACACTCTATAAAGCAACACAACAACTTAACAATTATGATACAATTTCTAACACTACTAAAAAATCCATTAACTAAAATGGTTTTTAATAAAGCATCTGAACACTTTAAACATAAAGCTGAAAAGCAAAAAGTAATAAGAGCTGCTGAAATAGAGGCAGCTAAAGATGTAGATATAACTAGAATTAAAAGTCAGAACAACACGATCAAGGATGAGGTGTTAATGTTTTGGCTAATTGGAATGTTAACGACTGGTTGGTTTCCAGCAACAAGAGAAAATTTTAGAGAGTGGGTAGCAATCATAAATGATCTACCTGATAGCGTTTGGTATTTAGTTATTATTGTGTTTACAGCAAGCTTTGGTTCAAAAGTTTCTGACAAGTTGATGAACCGTAAAAAGAAGTAATGAAACATATATTACTTTTGATTAACCATTACTCAAGCAAGCTTCAGGTTTGGTCATGGCAGAAGCTATGGTCGAATAGAAAAGATGGTCTTGGTTATAAAAAGTAGTGGCTAAACAAAACTTCTCTCATTATGTCAAGAGAGATAAACCAAGAAAAAGACCTCGCAGACATACAAAGTCAATCTCAAAAAGAAAACCAAAAAAATCAAAATATAGAGGTCAAGGAAGATGAAAATAGATTTAAAATACATAATAGGATTCATAACAACTTCGCTATTCGGTATTTTAACATGGTCGCTAATTACATTAGTGGACATAAAAAGTAAGACAGCTGGAGTGGAGGCTGAACTATTCCACATTAACAAACAAATCGGAAGGATCTATGGAAACTTCCAAAAAAAAGAGGAGTAAATAATGTTTAAATTAGATTTAGATATTCCAACTTACGCAGAGTGGAGAGTCCAAATTGAAAAATTTATAGCTGAACAACCTGAACAAGCTAAGAAATATCAAGAGCAAGTTCAAAAATTTTGGCAAGATTTTTTTAACGATATTTGGAAAAAATAAGGAGTGAGATATTTAATAAGTTTAATAACAGTTAATTTATTATTTATTATTTATTGTTTTGCTTTGTTTAATTATTCTTAAATAAACCTGGAAGTGGAGTAGAGTAAGGAAGCTAATTTATTCTTAATGGCGGAAGCGATCCGATTCGAACGGATGGTACGAATTTCTCCATACGAGTAGTTAGCAACCACTTGGTTTAAACCAGGCTCACCCACGCTTCCAGCAGTACATTATTTAGCTGCTAATCTTATAAACCTAATTTCAAATTTTATCAATGAAACAGAAAACCATATTCTCTGAACAATGCAATTGGTGTAAAACCGAGCTTATTCTTAATGGAAAAGAAGCTGATAGCTATGTCGTTAATGCTGAACATAAACATTTTTGCAAAATTCATACTCCAGGAAAAGAACCTGAAAAAGATTGTATGACTGAATATGTTAAAGATTGTAAAAATAAAATTTCAATTATTCCTAAACCAAATACAATTTATAAGTCTCCTTTTTGGTCATAAATTATTATCCTATTTTTGTTAACATCACCTCTAAAAATTTTCTAAAAAACAAATCAATTTGCATAAAATATTTAAAAATGTTAATGCTGTGTTAACGGAAGGTGAGAAAGTGGCGTATTTACTTATCAAATAACTATTTACTTTGGTTTGCTAATCCTATAAATCTTTAAATCAATGATAGAAATAACAATTGTTGGTTTAAAAAAGATAATAGTTACTTGGATATTTAATCCTTGTTACTCCTACATTATCACAACATCCACTAAAAATGTGTCAACGCACAATGTTAACGGATTGAGTATTTATCAATCTTTCCTACTGTGGTTTTTTCAGAACCAACACTTGCATATCTATCCTCATAAACTAAAAAAGAAAGGATATGAATATGTCAGCGTATCAAGTTGAATACAAATGTTTAGGTCGTGTACTAAAAGCAATAAGTAAAGTTGGAGTATATGGTCCAAGATTTGAACAAATAGAAAAACTAAAGGACCAATATAATAAAAATGCTGGTAAGGTTTTTGATCAATTATTAAACCTTAACAGATTTAGTCTTGCAGAAAGATACCCAGAACGTAGCAAGGAATTACATTTTGAAGTTGATAGATCAAAAGCTGTTTGGTTAAGCAGACAGTTAGGTCATAATGATTATCAATTATTAAAAAGTTTGAATTGTTACTTGTATCAATCTTGCGAAGGTGATGCTAGTAAAAGCAATCTGTATAAAACTCTTCGAGAGATAAGCAATAGCTTTGCTCATGATTTAGCTTCAAAAAATCGTAGTTACGATGAAGCAGAATGGAGTTAAAATGATCAAGACAAAACTAAACAAACCTAAAGGCTCAAGATTTTGGAAATTGTTTGTGGAAAAAGATGGTAAGTACAAAATCATTTATAAAAACGAAAACAAACAACTTGTTAAAAAGAAAAGAGCAGCAGTACAATCTGACAGTATTGATATTGAAGCTAAATTATCAAGAAAAACATTTATTGGTTTATATAAAGAGTTTGCTGAAGCTAAGATTGAAGAAGGTAAAAATAATGATTTAGGCGGTAAGCTTCATTCATTAAAAGTATATCTTGGATATTATAACAAACATATATCTAAACACTTTCCTGAGCATATTTTAATTGATGGTGTAACTGAACAAGTTGCTGAAGATTTTTTTATTAAATTAAAAGGCAACGGTGTTAGTTGGATACAAACTGAGAATGTTGTTATGACATTTAAGACTGCATTAAGATATGCAAAAAAGAAACAATACATATCTAACATTGGTGATATGGAAGATTTCAAATGTAAAAAACAAGCTAGATTGAAAGCTAAAAATCCAGCTGAAATGAAATACAAAAAAACACCAATGATTAATCTTCAAGAAGCTGACAGATTGTTTAAACTTTTTGATACTGATAATATTAAAAATCCTACAATTACAGATAAAAGAAACTTTGTTATTGTTGCTGTATTTCTTTTTTGTGGATTAAGAATGTCGGAGTTAAGAGGTTTAAAATGGAATGCGATTGACCTTAATGCTGAAGTTCCAACAATAACAATTAAACATACTATTGTTGGCTCTTATGAAGGATTTGGTAAAGCAGATGGATCAAGAAGAACTATAGTTATTCATCCAGTTTTATTACAGATACTAAGAGAGTGGAAGGCTACACATACAAGACATTTTACACCTCATAAAATCACTTGGGTTTTTCCTTCATTAAGAAAAACTATTGAATGGATTGTTCCAGTTTGTGAAAGAACAATTAGAGATATGATAAATGTTGGTTTTGCTAATTTAGATTTAGCTGAAATCCAATATGTAGTAGATAGAACTAATCCAAGTAAAAGAAGAATAAAAGTTATATCATCTAAATTTGGAACAGCTCCAACTAAAACTTTTAGACATTTTGCAGCTACTTGTTTGCTTGCTGGTCAAAACTCTAATGCAGAATTAACTGATAAGTTTGTTATTAATTATATTGGTCATACAGATAAGAAGGTAACAGAAAGTATTTATGGAGATCATACAAACTTAAATACTTCTCCTGAGTATGCAGCTAAAGAACTTCAAGCTTTAAAGAATGCAATACCTTTAAAAAGAGGAAATTACTAAGTATCAATGGTCATGCGGACTAGCTTTTGTTAGTCTGCGTGGCTCTATGAAGGTATCTTTCCTTCTCTTCAGCTCGTTTTTTCCAATATTGATTAATTTGCTTCCTCATTGAAGTTCCTCTCTTCATCAAACTATCCTCTCTTATAAAACCGTCTCTCTCTAATCTACCTGGTCTTGCTACTTGTTTAGCGTAATGTTTTTTACCTTTGTGTGGCATCTTTATTTCTCAACATCATTTCAAAATTACCACTCTCTTCAGTAACTCTTTCAAGATCATTCCTTAATCTTTTGTTTTCTTGTTGCAGTTCACCATTTAATTTTTGATGTTCTTTATTTATTTTTTCTAAATCTTTTATTCTTTTTTTTAATGCTTTATTCTCATCATCTATCCACGCTTCATCAAACATTCCAACATTTGTCATGTCGCAAAATCATCCTCTTCTTTATTAACTTTATGAATCTCATCTTCTCTCTCTAAAGGATTTGTAGGTTCTTCTGGTTCAGTTATCATTGCAGCTTTAGTTTCTGCTACAATCTCAATATGAGTGTCTCGAAGTTCTTCTTTACAGGCATCTTTAGCTTCATTTAATTTTTCCATTAATGCTGGATAGTTACTCTCATAAACTCCATAAATATAAACATCATTGATAGCTGCACAAATTCGAGCTAATCCTTTATGTCGTTTTTCTAATCTCAATAGCTTCTGATCTAGTGTCGCCATCTTTTAAAACCTCCTTTAATTTATATTTAATATTTTCAATTTTAAGTTCATCAATAGTGACTTCACTATCAATTGGTTCTTTACCTTTGATAGCTTTATCTTCGTCAGCAAATTCTTCTTTGAGTCTAAAATGAACATCACCTTCAGTAGTTTTTATTATGCTACTCATGGCTACCTTCTAATCCAAATATCTGTTCTGGCGTTGTTACATCTTTAGGTTTTGTGGTTGTTGGAATACCTTTTTCTACAACTCTATTTCCATAATCTATCGTTTCTTTGATAGTCGGTTTGATATTAGTTAATACAACAGAGATAATTTCTTTACTCATTTTACCAGTAGGTTCATAACTTAAAACCAGCATATACTTACAACCAGCATCTTCGATTGTTTGTTCTTGGATTTCTATTTCACATTTAGTAGCTTTAATTATGCTCATTCAACATTGCCTCCACTTCAGGTCCAATTTCTTCATAACTACCTATATCTGCTTGAGGTTTAAGATAACCAGCATCTTGAGGTGTTAATTCTTTATCTAGCCAGTCATCTTTGCCAGTAAATCCTCTATGTTTTGTAATCATTTGAGGATCAACTAATACTTCCATTCCAACTTTAAAGAATTTTGCTAATTGATGTAATCTGAAAGCGCTACATCCATTAGTTCCTTTTTCATATTTTTGAAGTTGTTGAAATTTCACTTTGCAGTGATCAGCTACTTTTGTTTGGTTTAAGCTTCTACATTTTCTTAGGTATTTAATATTCCTACCTACAACAGCATTGAAAGCTATGTCGTCTGCTGTTTTTTTATGTCCTCTTTGATTGTCAGGCATTTTATTTTCTCCATAGTTAAGCCAAAATAATCTTCACATTGCTTTTGCCAGTTAGACATATTCATTGTGGTTGATTTTTCAGCGGTTATTAAAAAGCACTCAGGTGTCATTTGCCTAAATACCTTCTCAGCATTAATAAAGAATGCTGGAAGCTTGTTTTCGAACTTTAGCCACCATTTACTGTCATTGATTTGGTGGACAGGCATATCGGAACTGAAAGTCTGATAACTATAATAAGTTATCCAATTAGTATCGTGTTTTTTTCTACTCATATTCTGTTGTATTAGGAAATTTAATTATTTCAGCCATGATCTATAAATATCTTTATCTTTTTCTTGCATTACTTTTGCTTGATACAAATAATTTTCTGCATCATCGTATGTATCTTTTTTAAATTTGTGTTTAGTTCGATATAACTTTGCAGCTACATACATATTTGAAACCATCCATCCAGGAATAGGATTTTTCAAGTTAAGCAGAACACTCCAAATTTTTCCAATGCCATTTAAAGCATCTTCAAAATTTCCGTATTCTGCTTCCTTGATGTTACGGATCAATTTAAGCTTTTGCTCTTGTCGATTTTCCATTTTTATTTTTTTCTGAAAAGTCTTTATGAGCTTGAAGAATGTAATAAGAAGCTGTCTTTGCCATTGATTGTGGCATTTCAAACTGCTTATCAGATAATTCTCGAAGCTTATTGTAAGTTTCCATATTTAACGCAATTGATTTGAATCGATCAGTATCCATTTTACGTCTCCAATGATGCTGGATCAAAAGTTGTGTTGTCAGAATTAACTTCCAACTCTTCTAATCTATGAACCCAGTAGTACGGTTCATCTTTTGCCATTTTACCTTCGCCAGATGCTAAAGCTTTATAGCAACCAACTCTGATATTTTTACCACCTAATTCTTCTGGCAATTTCAGAGTACCTTTTAAATCATAAGATTTTGGGTTCTCTTTTTTAATATTAGGAACTAACAAGCCTAATGATTTGCGTTCCTTTTTTTGTTCTTCAGCCATTTTTTATGACTCCATTAGTCTCAAGTTTATTTTTAATCTTGTTGAACTTTTCCAAAAAGAAATTGTAGGCGATAGGATTATTAGCCTTCACCGTCTGCAATAATTTTTGATTGTTGGTCAACCAAGATTTGTATGAACCAAGATGAGAGACTTTATCAAGCTCGGTTAATGCTTTGTCTAACTCAGAACTCTGGTTAGCAATCGCAATTCCTACTTCTTCAGCGCTTGCAACGCTGTCATTTACCAAACCACACATAGATAATGCTCTACCAACAGCGCTGGTTTCACAATTTTCTACATAACTTGTTTGATTAATCCTGGATGCAGCTCGAAACTCCTGAGCTGTTCCAGTGGCAACATGCTTACGGTTGCCTTCCTCTGTTGAGCCAATATAAATATCGGCTTGCATCATTACTTGTTTATCGTCATGCTGAATAACCTTAGTAACAATGTCAAGATCGCTACCAAGATTTCTTCTAGCAAGAGCTATTTTTGTAGCTCCTAAAACGTACTCTTTACCGTGTATAGGAACTGTTCCACCTTTATAATTTTTCTTAAAATCATTGATGGTTTTTATTAGTTTATCATCTGACATATATAGTAACCTCCTATGATTATTGATGTGTAAGTGATGAGTGAAGGAGTGATCATCTTTTGATGTTGCTCCATAATTCTTTTGCGTGTTTTACAAAATCATGTCCAATGCTCCAGTAAAACGGATGTTCAAATTGAGGATCTGTATCTGCAATTAAACTTTCTATAATTGTATCTTTATCGTTAAGGTGAGCATATCTAGTTAGTAATCGTTCTCTTCTGATACCTTTAGTAACTAATTGCTCATAATAATTTTTAATATTTGCTGGTTCTAAATCCGCACAACTATTTTGTGAAAAAATCTGGAAACCATCCGCAGACAAATAAATTAAATATGGCTTCAAAGGATAAGCATGAGAAAAAAAAGAAGTCATATAAAAACTTAATTGTCTGAGATGATTAACTAACGGAGAGGATGGTAACTTTGCATGAGAAAAACCTCTGCTACCATCCTTCCTTATCTTCAATGGTTTTTGCCATACAGTCTTAAACTCGAGGACCGAAAGGAACGGAGCAGCTTTAGAAGCTGACGCTGAAGTTGATTGCTCAACCTCATTAAAATCCTCAAAGTGTAAGTCAGTTCTTCCAACAATAGGAAGATGAAGTCTGTTATCGGTGTGATTGATACTAGCTTCAGCAGTAATTTCTTTTGCCTTTGCTATACCAATTTTTTCACACGCTAAAAATCCTTGTCTAATAGTTTGAGGAATAGTTTCTTGGTACTTTTCAAACTTATCTCTATCTTTTTCATTTACAGGATTATATTCTTTAAACTTTTCTAAAGCTTTTTGTATTGCAGCTTCTTGAGATAATTTTTTATTTAATTGTGGTTGAAGTTTTTTTGTATTTGGGTTCATTCTCCAAATGGTATTGGAGTAGTGGTCTTGAAGAGCATCATTCACACAAACGCCAGCCATCATATTCGCATTGCCTTCTAGCAATCTTCTTTGCTCTTGTGTTAAAAATATTTTTTGAAAAACAAATGGACCATCCAACATATCTAATGAAGTAGGTGAGTGGTGATTGTAATTTAAGTTTTTAAAAATACCTGGAAGTATTTTTTCTTCTAAAGGATCGTCTAATTTTTTTGTATTTATATTCATGGAATAGTTTTTATTCCTATGAACAAAAATTTAATATGTAGGTATCGGAACTATCCTAAAGGTAGCTTAAGTGGTATGTTTATTTTTTTTATCTTTAATTTTATAAACATTTGTATTTTGGTGAGATCTATCTGAACTATCTGAACTATCGGAAGTATCGGACTTCTTTTTTCTAAAAGTATGTTCTTCAACATATTCAATAACTTCTCTTCTAATATAAAAATTTACATCACCATCTTGAAAGTGAGGAATGCCAACTATTTCTCCACATTCTCTTGAAGAAGCTCTCCAGTTTTGCAATGTTTCATTAGGAAAACCAAACTCAACAGCTACTTGATTACCTCTTATTCTTTCATCTAATTGAAACTCTGTATATCCGCCATTAGGCAATTTATGTCTGTATATTAGTATTTTAGGCTGTATTTTATCAGGTTTATTAGGCACGTTTTTTCGCATTTTCTTTTTTTATAAATTCTGGAATTATAACATCATCGTCTTTCGTAAATAAATTTCCTAAAAAGGATTTTTTTATAGCAGCTTTTTTATCTGCTTCTACTTGCAGTTTATCTAAAATCAATCTTACTTCAGCCTTTGTTGCTTGCAGCTGTGCTTCAATTTGTTTTTGTAGTTGGAGTATTTGTTTATTTTGTTTTTCTAAACCAATTTCTTTTAATTTATTTTTTTCTTTCTCTTCTTTTCTAATTAATTCTCCAAGTTGTTGAACTTGTTTAATATTTTTAGATAAAACTTTATCTGCTAATATTGCAGATGGCTTGGTAAATGAAATAATAGGTGCAACTACATCAGGTTCAATATCAGAAGCAATAATTTTATTTTCAGATGTTGGATCAGGATTTAAAATTATTTTTTTTGTTCCAAAGATTTGAAAAATTCCTAAATAATATTTGTAATAACCACCTAATAAAGTTGGAGCTTTATTTATTGTTCTAATCATACAAAACTTATTGTTAGCAGCTTCAGAAACTTTATCTATTTCATAATAGTAAGCTATAAATCCATCATAAATAGCATTTAGATCATTTATTCTAATAGCTTTAAGATCTAATCTATAAATATCAGATGGACAAACAGTAGTTTCCATTTTAGCTCTTTGATAACAGACACCTTGATTTGCTACAACCATACCTTCAGAAGTTTTAACTTCAGAAGAAAACTTTACATTAGACCAAACATTTATTGTTTTAGGTTCAAACATTAAAGTTGATGGTGCAACACCTAAAGTATTAGCATAATCAATTGCTTTAGTTTTCGATAGTTCTCTATCACCTTTCATGTGTTTGTATAAAGTTGATAAATTATCTTCACCAACAACTTCTTTAGGATCAATATCTTTTGTTAAGAATAAATCTTGTAATGGACTTTGTTTTTCTTTTTCTTTTTCTTTTTTAGAGTTAATCCTTTCTTTATAATGAATTTCTTTTATAAATTCACTTATTTGTTTATTAAGAGTGGCTGTATGTTCTTTTACAGCTTTTTCCATTAATTCTTTTTCATATTTTTTATGTTTTAATTTTTCTGTTTCTATTTTAGATTTTTTATCTTGAGATTTACCAAATATCCAGTTTGGTAATGTTCTATCATAAAGAGGATGTCTGCAAAAAGGATCATTCCATTTATATTTTCCTTCATATTTAGCTTTAATCCACTTATCATTTAATAAATCTAATTCTTGAGGTTCTAAAAATTTTCTAGCTTCTTTATAAACTTTTTCTTCAACACCGTTCATAGCTTTTCTACCTAATCCATTAGGACAATCATAAAAAATATCTATTCTTGCAAATGGCATTGTTCTTTCTGTTTGTCCTGGAATTTCTCTATGAACTACAAATCCATTAATAATTAATTCTTGATAATCATATTCTCTTTTAGTCCAAAACTGTTTTACTTTTTCATGTCTTGAATGTATTCCTACGCTTGTTTCTTCTTTTCCATAAAAATATTTTTTATTCATGCTGATTATTTAGCGACTAATTAGCTAAAAAGCAATAGGATTTTATACAAAAGTACAAAATAATTAAATTTTTTGTAATAAGTATTGACTATCTATTCTCATCAAATAAAGGCTTAAAACATGGTAAAACAAGTGTATTTTAATGATGTAAAGTTCAGTAAATATAGCACCTGGCACCGCCAGCAGCATAATTGCTTGAATTTCAGTGATATTGACCAGGTTTCTTGCTGTAATTCTTGTTTAGAACCACTTTTCCTTGTTGAAACGGTGTTTTTTAATAATCAACAGCTAATAAAACCGCATAAAATCACCAAACGACTAGCTGAAATGGCTGGTATTCCAGCATTTATTCTCTGGTATCACACCGTTGGAGAAATGATGATGAACTTTCACGTTAAAAAAATAGCTCCTGATTATCCTGGTGGTTATTGTTCTGAACCTAAAAGAATAACACCTGATCAATGGCTGCAATTCCTAGAGCATAAGCAAGCAGAGCATTTTCCAAAGTGCCAAAAAAAAAATTTATTTCTAAAAAAATTAAAAGAAGATCCAAGAGCTAACAGGAGGAAAGCATTTGCGTCAATTCTACATAAGTGATCCAAAGTTATTTGACCTGGACATATCTGCATTTGATTTCAGATTGTATGAATATCTTTGTAAGAATTATGATCTAAAAAGATTATCTCCTTATGTGAGAATGGTTGATTGCGCTGATAATTTTTCAGTTCCGTTGCCAAAGATTAAGGAAGCTTTAGAGAGACTATCTTTATTAAGCATAGATTATAAACCATTAATTACACATAAGAATTTCACTTACTTTGATATGCCAAGATATAAATATTTTCTTGAAAGCATAAAGTTTCGAAAGAATTATTCAAGAGGTGGCTGGTCCAAACTTAAACAGAATATCAACAGTTATAAGAATGGAGCTTATGAGTAACATTGAAAGAATACTAGAAGAGGAGA
>Ga0208156_1000703_pt1 | contig 11928 bp, 7 predicted proteins | sample 1_EtaG_FD_184073 | JGI IMG/M metagenome (GOLD analysis project Ga0208156, IMG submission 184073) | Marine viral communities from the Subarctic Pacific Ocean - 1_ETSP_OMZ_AT15124 metaG (SPAdes) (version 2) | ecosystem: Environmental > Aquatic > Marine > Oceanic | place: Pacific Ocean | collected...
GCTAACAAAGTGCATTACATGCATCCGAAAGCACATGCTTCGGATAATGATGTGACTTTGCTTGGTGGAGTTAGTGGAACAGGTATTGACGGTTTCGGGTATGAGTATACTGCGGCAACCGACATTATCATTACTACTGCTTCTGCTACATTGGCGGCAAGTAAAACAATCAATTTGTGTGTGTTCTACTCAGTTGATTGATCGTTAATAGGGGGCATAAAGCCCCCTTCATCACAAAAATGCTATGAGTGAAGTAATTCTTTATAGTGAAAGCAATGAATCAAAAAGTGTCATTCCTAAAACAAGGGAATGGCATGATTTATTGGCACAGGGATGGACTTCTTGGAAAAAGCCTGAAAAGGCTTCTAAGTCTAAGAAGAAATCCTGATGGCTTCTGAAGTCGATATTTGTAACATCGCCTTATCAAATCTGGGAGAGAAACCTATCTCTGCCAGAAATGATGCGAATCAACGTGCGAGAGCATGTGATAATCGTTTTGATGATGTTAGGGATTTAGTTCTTCGGAGTCATATATGGAACTGTGCGTTGAAGAGGGCCCAGCTTACCTCTTCAGCCACAGCCCCAACATGGGGTTATGACTATGCATTCCCAAAGCCTGCTGAGATGCTCAGACTCATCACGGTAGCAGAAAACACAGATGGGGATAATTCCTATTCTTTTAAAATAGAAGGAGAGAATATTGTCACTGACAGTTCATCTCTTTTTATCCTCTATATTGAAAAAGTAACAGATACTGCCAAATATGATTCATTGTTGGTACAAGCAATAGCATTGAGATTGGCAACTGAAATTGCACAGGACATCACAGGTAAGACTGAATTGAAGAATTCTTTGATGAATAAGTATCGTGAAGTCTTGTCGGAAGCCAGAAGTGCAGATGCCGCAGAAGGAACACCACAAAAAATTGAAGCGGACCTATGGTTGGAATCAAGGTATTCCAGTTCAGGTTCCTGGAGGCCGTTCAGTGCCGATGTGGTTCAGTCTGATGCGTACTAATGGCTCGATTACTCCATTACCAGACCAGTTTTGCAGATGGTCAGATATCTAAAAAACTGCGTGGTTTTGTAGATACTGAGTCTTATAAATCCTCTGTTGAGGATCTTAAAAATATGGTGGTGACGCCTCAAGGTTCAGTCACCCGTAGGCCAGGAACCCGATATGTCGCCACCACTAAAACCAATCAACAAGTAAGACTTGTATCGTTCAATTTCGGACAGGATCAGGCTTATGTGATTGAGTTTGGGAATCTCTATATCCGTTTCTTCAAAAACAGTGCAGTTCTGGGGGCTCCTTATGAAATTGTTTCTCCTTTTGCAACCGCAGATTTGGATGCACTGAGTTTCACTCAAAGTGCAGACATTCTTTTTATTGCCCATCCTTCTTATCAACCTCGTCAACTGATCCGTTCAGGAGATACCAGTTGGGCATTTGATTATGTCAATACTCAGGATGGTCCTTACAATTCAATCAACCATAAAGAATCTGCAACTTTAACTATTTCAGGCTCTGCAACTGAAGTAACCGTAGGGAATCCTCAAGTAGACACCACAGATGATTTCTTCCAATTGGCAAATCATGACTTATTGGATGGAATGGCAGTTAAAATCTCATTGAAAACAGGTTCTACAGCAGGGAATTTTCCTGAATACCATGAGGATGATCCTGAAACAGCGGCAGGTTCAGGGACTCATTTTGCGGCAGGAACCGTTTATTATGTGGTTAATGCAACATCAACTACATTCCAGTTGGCAACAACATTAGGAGGGAAACCAGTATTTTTAATAGACCGTGGTAAAGAACATATTTTAAAAAAGCAGATATACCCCAAAGGGACCGCAATAACGATAAAGGTTGATGATGGAACATCATCTGCGTATGCCGATAGTACAGCTTATGTCAAAGGAGAAGTAGTCACTCAGGGTGGGAAATATTACACTGCAATTGTTGGTCATACTTCTGATTCTTCTTCAGAAACTCCAGGTACAGGAGGAGGTGCAGATAAATGGGAAATATTGGATATCAATGAAGGTCTGGGATTTCAGAGTTATGATGTCGATACCTATGTGCGGTTCAATCCTCTTCAGGGAGCCGCAATCAGTTGGGGATACTTCCAAGTTGATGCAGTAACAAATGCATTAACAATTACTGCAACTGTTAAAGAAGACCTTGTGTCGGCAGGGCCAAACCATGAATGGCGTAAGTATGCATGGAACTCAGATGCAGGTTGGCCTCGTACTATGGAGATCTTTCAACAACGTATGTGTTTTGGAGGAAACGATGACAATCCTCAAACTGTCTGGTTTTCTAAAACAGGTGATTTCTTCAACTTCTCTCCTTCTGAGAAGATTGGTGTTGCATCAGGTAATGTAACTGCGACAGGGGCCCGTGTGGTTGGAGAACAAGTTAAGGATGACAATGCCATCACCTTGACCATTTCGTCTGCCACAGTGGATCTGATTGATTTTCTGATCTCAGGAAAGAAACTGACCATAGGAACATCAGGTGGTGTGTTTCAGATGTATGGATCTGAGACAGAAACCACGATGACTCCATTCAATTTCACCATTGATCGTGTAACAAGTTATCCCACTGAAACCAATGTCTATCCTCTTATTATTGATAACAATGTTATTTATGTTCAAAAGAATGGACGTAAATTAAGAGATATTATTTATACTGCACAAGACGTAGAAGGGAATCAGGCACAGGATTTATCCATACGTGCAGAGGATTTACTTGTAGATGTTATTGATCAGGTCACATACCAGGATGTTCCTTTCAATATAGTTTGGTGCAAATTGGTAAATGGTAAGATGCTGGCAATGACATACAACAAAGCATTGAACATGATGGCCTGGAGTAACCACACTCTTGGAGGTTCCCATACAGATGCAACTTATGGAAATCATGCAAAAGTAGAATCAATAACTGTTATTCCAACATCAACCCATCATCAGTTATGGATGGTGGTCAAAAGAACAGTAAACAGTGCCACAGTGCGTTATGTCGAATATATGGATCGTTATTTCGATTCAGGAGAACACACTTCTGATGAAGCACATTATGTTGATAGTGGTATATATACAGAAGGATCTGGTGTCACGAATCTTTCAGGATTGAATCACTTAGAAGGGGAAACAGTCCGTATTCTTGCAGATTCCGCAGTTCAGACTGATAAAACAGTTGCAAGTGGAGCAGTAACAATAGCATCCGCAGATAAGATTCATGCAGGACTTGGATTTGATAGTTTCCTCACAACATTGGATCTTGCAGAAGGACCATCAGGAATTCTGGTTGGAAACAGGAAGAAGATTCATCGTATTGTGGTGAAGATGCTTGATACGATGGGATTGAAATATGGACCTTCATTGACAGAACTAGATGAAATGATTTCACGTTTTCCATCAGATGATTTGGGGGTTGCAGTTGCATATAAGACAGGTGATGAAGTTCTGACAGTTGGGAATATGACTTATGATGATCACAACATCATTATTGGGCAGGACGGTCCTTTCCCAGTTTCAATACTTCTGATTGGATTTGATTATGAAAGTAACGATTTATAAAGGCTGGTTATGTGGATGATGGCATTGGGTGCTTTGATGGGTTATGGGCGTGGGCTCATGCAGGATCAGCAAACAGTTGGAAAGATTGAAAGTCTACAGCTTCAGGCAGGATGGGAAAGGGATCATGGTGACATGATCCTGGAAGATACTTTCCGTGGAGTTCTCAGAAAGAAAAAAGTTGCATACAAACAATCTATTTCAATTATGGATTCTGCAAATGTTCAACAGATGCAGATCAAAGCACAGGCAGAACGTAATGCATCGTCTTTGATTGTACAAGCGGCTGGATCAGGAGCAGATGTCGGGTCAGGAACTCCATTGGAGAATGCGGCAATTCAGATGGAAGTAGGAGATGCAGAAGCACGTACCAATCAAATCAATGCAAGAAACAGCATCAAGCATCTTTGGGATGATGTGAAATGGGAATCTGATGAAATGAAACGAAGTGGTAAATTCCAACGTAAAATGAAATACAGAAAAGCATCTTTGATGGAAGCAGGTGCAGAAGGCTTAGAAAGTTCCAGAGGTGCAAATATGTTTAGTAGCATTCTTGGAGGTACAACCCAAGGACTTGGAATTGGAACAGCATTTGAGCAGGCTTATGGGACAGATGATTCTCCAGTAACAACTAGATCTAGATCTTCAACTGTTACTAAAGGGTATGGTGGAGGGTATAAAAAAAGAACTGGAGGTATGTGGAATCCGCAGGATCTAAGAGCGGTATGATTAATTATGATTATCCAAATATCAGATAACGAATAATGGCTGATTTTCAATACTACTCTGGAGAAGAGAAAGCACAGGGTCCTAAGTCTACTCAGACTTCTCAATCGGCTCCTCCTCCTAATGCATTGCAGTTCTTTGATGACCAGACCGCAGGAGCCCAAGCATGGTCTAATGCGGTTGATATGGTTATGGAAGCAGGGACCGTTGCAGTTGATATTGCAAGTAAGCTCAAAGAAGCAGAACACCAGAATCAATCAGATGAGTTTTTCCTCGAATATACCCAAAAGGTTCAGGAACTCCGTGATAACATCAATTCTGGTAAAACCAAGTCCACTGTTCATGACCTCCAGGACATCAATGGAGTCTCAGATCATTACCGTTTAGAAGAAGATAAACTCTACAAAGACCTTGCTCAGAAATATAACAAACAGAATTACAAGAGGCGTGATTCGATCATGCGTGATCGTAAGGCAGAACCTTTCCTGAATGGTCTTTCATCAGTTCGACAAAAGAAAATCCAAGAGATTTCAAGGAAGAATGCAAAGTCTTTTAATACTTATATGCAGGCCCAGACAAGAGAACTGATTGAGGCAGAATATAAAAGCAGAATAAATCGTCATGCACTCAAAATAGGCACGAAAAAACTTAAAGCAATTTCTCCAAGAGATTCGAATGTTTTAACGGCTATTGCAGACCAAAAAGAATTACTTGATGTTCAGGATCAAATCCAATCTCAAAAAGATGAGATTTTAGAAAGAGCCACAAAAGAAGCAGAGAAAAGATTTAGAGCAGGAACAATTAGTCAAGAGGACTATGACAATTTAGAAAAGAATGTTGAAAAAACTGTTCAAACATCGGTTGCATATCGATTGGCATATGAAGATCCACAAGTTTTTCTGGATTTACATGATGATCCTAAACTTCAAAAAGAAGCATTTGGTTTTATGGACCCCCAGACTTATTCTGTATATTGGAATTCGGCTAGGGACAGTAGGACTGCTATGCGTGAAAAGAATCAGAAAAAATTGTCTGATAATGCAGAGATGCTTTTTTATCAAGAAATGTTTGATAAAGGATACATCCAGGATATTGATGGTCTAGAAGTGTTACGGGAAAAGATTCGAGATCCTAAACAGTATAAAGGTTGGAAGGTTGAAGATAGGATATCTGCTGAATCACGGCTTTACTCTACGATTAGTTCTGTTAAATCAAATCTTGCTAAAGGTGAAGGAACAACTAAAGGAGTTATAACAGAAGCAATACGAAGTTATGTTGCGGCTCATCTGAATGGTCAGCCTGGAGACAGATTTCCTGATTCTCCAAGAGTTGAATTTGATTTGGGTCAAACCTATACCAACAAAGAAGAATTAGCCTTAGTTGAGGATACAATAAAAACCTACGAGCATCTTTTGCCTAAGTTCAGACGAATGCGTATGCTTGGATCTGACTATGTGGCGATTGAAAGAGAGATGCAACAAAGCAAACCCAAAAAAAATGAAAAACATTACTATACTAAACTTCAGGCATGGGAAAAAGTACATAACGCAATGAAAGATTATAAAGCAAGGAAAACAAGTGATGCGCCTGCTGTTATAAGAGAAGAATTAAACCAACCTGAAGATCCTGCATTAAATCAATTAACTGATCCCAAAAAAATAACAGAAGCAATTATGCAGAAGGATTTTAATGCTCAGGTTATTGTCAATAGTCAAATTGCTGAAAAAGGATACAAAAATGTTGGATCTGCGAGTTCTGATCCGAATTGGGTTCTCGGAACAAAGATCAAAGTTTTATCAAATCAGGATATTGGTTTATTTGGCAAATTGATTAATCCTAAGAATGTACGAGAAGTATTTCCTGCCATCGAAGAGATTCTAAAGGACAAATATGACAACTGGGCCCCTGTTGCTATGAGAGATTTGATGAATGCTGGTGTGGTGAAGCATTGGTATTTTTATGCTAAATATTTAACACCTGATGCCTATCAAGCACATATCCAAGCAGAAGGAAAAGAAGGTGTTCCATTGAGTAACCTTGGAATAAATGCATCTCATGATCAGTTCAAATCAGTTCATGAAGCAGGAATGCTTAGATTCGGTTCTGCTGTAGAAACCAAACTGGCAAGAGATGCTATTATGGATGGGTTTAAAAGGTATTACGGGTTCTTAGCATCGACAAATCCAGATGATCCTCCTGAGCCTACATCAGTTGCAAATCGTTATTTTAATGGAGTTTCAATAGCAGAGATGCCCAATCATCTACCATCACATGGTCAAAAGCATATATGGGCGAGTGATGATTATTTAAGAAGTCGTAATGCCAATGCAGAAACATTGTCAAATGGAGCAATGGCTATGCTTTTGAAGATACGGGAAAAGGGAGTTGAGTTTGAAGGAGATTTAATGGTGATGGGGAAAAAAGATATTCCTGCATCATTTTTTGTGAAGATGCATCCTGATAATGTTGATAAATATCCAGGTCTTGCCAAAAAAGTAAAACAGTTCAAAAAAGATTTATTTAAATCTGGTGTGGTTGGTATTACTTCAAAGGATGAACCTATTTTTTCAATTGTACGTAATCCTGATGGACAGACCTTTGCGTTGGCTTTAAAAACATGGCCTCATGGTGGGATTTACAGAATTGGTGAAATGGTTGAAGGTCATATGAAAGCGGTGACTTACACTTTAGATGAATTGATTGATGAAGGTATAAGAGGACAGAAAAGAAGTGAAGCACTTGTTATAGAAGGTCGTCCTGGTTTAATTGCAAGTCCAGTGGATAGCATGACAACGGATACTGATCCTGAAAAATCAACAGTAAAACAAATGCTTCAAGCATTAAGAAATAATGCTAGTGGAAGAGTTACTTTAGAAATATTGGATGAAGTCGAAAAACAAATGAATGAAAAAGATTACCAAATTAAAGGGAAGGCAGGACGGGATTTTATCAAAGAAAAAGCCAAACATATTCGTGAAACAACACCTGAAATGTTAGAGAAAAACTGGTACGAATCTTTGTGGGATTTTGGAGCCGAGACATATTACGATTATCTTGACCCTTGGAAAGACACTGATCAGGTATCTCCATGATTCAGCACTATTATTTAGAAACAATTCCTTATCTTTCAACAGAAATCGAAAGTAAGATCCAAGCTAGCCCTATGGCAAGGTTTGAATCTGGATTTGATATGTCCATGTCCAGAGAAAACCCCACCATTGCAATGTACGACTTTGCACGATTCCATGTCATAGACACAGATAATTTTGTGGATAAGGAAACATGGGAAGCTATGTATGCCCGTCCTGATACAGAATGGTATGAAGGAATGACAGGATATCAGGCAGAAGCAATACGTGATGAATATGATTATAATCTTAAATCACAGATTCTTAACCAAACAAAGGGGTTCAACTTTGCAAATCTCGGAGGTTATTTTGCAGGCGCACTATTAGATCCTTTGAATTACCTTCCCTGGACCCGTTATATGTCAGCAGGAATGAGGTTTTTAGGAACCAGTGCAAAAGCATTGTCCAAAATGGGACCAGGAACGAGATCTATTGTAGATGCAGTAACAGGTTCAGTTGTTGGTGAAGGAGGTATTGCGGCAAGGAAGTTCCAGCATCAGGCAGATTATGATGCCACCAGTGCTTTATTGAATGTTGCAATGGCTGGAACTATTGGAGCAGGTGTTGCTGGAATGGGTAAAGTTGCAAACCTTCTTAAAAAGAATTCACTTGATGAGAATCTGGGTGCAGGAGCAAAGGCATTGGATGATGCATCGCAAGGGAAACCTGTGGAAGTCCATGGTACAGCACCTCCTAAACAGAAACTGGATGCAGAGGTAGAAGCAGAGGGGCCTTTGGAGACTCTTACAAAGACATTGGACAATGAATGGAAACTTCTTTCAGAACAAGAAACTGTGAAACGTGTAGTTCAATCCTTCAAGAATGGAGGAAAGAACATAGTGGATTTCATCAATTGCAAAATGATTTGATATGTCGTGTGAAGATATTCTGAAAAAAGCAGGAGTTAAACCTGAAGATGTGAAGAAGATCTCTGATGAGATTCAGATGAGGATCGAACAAGGAGATGACTATCAGAGTATTTTAAAACAAATCAACCAAACTCTTCCTGATGCAGATTTCAATGCAAAGATGGCGGCAGTTGGAGTTGCCAAAAAAGCATCTGTATTAAAAGAAATGAAAAGACGGGTATTTGATGACAATAAATATATCCGTAATTTCAAAGCATTTTTGACAGGATCAACCAAGAAGAAAGAAGGGTTCCTGTATTCGATAGGCACAATGCAACGTGCGAAGCTCAAAACGATGCAAGGGAAGATTTTTGCATCGACAGGGTTATCCTCCAGAGCATTAAGGAAAATGATCCAATCACGGGCGTTTCAGAATGATTTAGTTAAGGAGCTTTACCCCTTCAATGGAACAATGAAGACAGGTAATGAAATTGCTTTTAAAATGGCAAAATCCATTGTTGAAGCAAAACGAAGAATTATTGTCGAATTAAACCGATCAGGAGTTGCAGTTCGATACCGTGCCGACCATGTAGCAACCCAATGGCATGATCCTTATAAAATGGCAAAGCGTGGTAAAAAAGGATGGATCAAGGATGTTCAAGGACTTATTGATTGGGAGAAAACCAAACTGAAGAATGTCCCTAAAATACATCTCTCTCCTGGAGTAGTACTTCCAGGACATAAAATGACCATTGATGAGTATTTGGGAAAGGTTTTTGATGGAAGAACCAAGGCATCAAAGCAATATGATACATCCAAGTTCAGAATGACAGAATCAGTTGGAGAACAGTTTGAGCATGGTCGTGAGATCATTTTTAAAGATGCAGATCATTGGGTCCGATATAACGAACTCTACGGACACCAATCTCCCATTCATGCAATCTTCAGTGATTTGGAAGTCCAATCAAATAGATCCATTCTGATGGATTTTATGGGCCCTGATCCTCATGAGACTTTCCAATCAATGGTAGATGAAATCAAAGTCAAGATGCAGTCTGAAGGTAAATCAATGTCAGCATGGGCTGAAGATGCATTCCGATCCAGATTTGCACAACTGACAGGAGAAGCATTCATTGTTGGAAGACCAGGATTGGCAAAGTGGGTCAATATGATTTCAGGGCTCAATATTTTATCCAAGTTAGGTAAATCTGCACTTTCATCTTTGACTGATATTGCAACTGCTGGAATGACACTCAATCACATGGGAGTTCATTTCCCAAGTGCCTATGCTGGACTTTTGAAGAATATAGGTTCAGGAGCATCAGAAGCAGAAAGAAAATACATATATCGGATGCTTGGAGTTGGTTCTGATTCTATTTTAGGATCTGCCGCATCACGGTTTACTATTTATGATGCAATTCCAGGAATGATGTCGGATGCAGTAGATAAGTTCTTCCATATCAACGGGCTTAATGCATGGACGGATTGGGCCAGAGAAGGGTTTTCTGCAATGGCATCTATGCATTTTGCAAAGAATCTCAAAACAGGATGGAACAACTTGGGTGGTGATTTCAAAAGAGTAGTCCAACAATATGGAATTGATGAATCTGATTGGTCCCGTTTACAAGAAATAGGAAGTTTCAAAATATCAGATTTAATCAAGAATGAACCTGATCTTAAAGGAACCAATTTCCCGAATGAAAGGTTTATTACTCCTGATTGGATTCTTCAGAAGGGAACCACAGGAGATTCGAGACTTTCTGATAAATTATCTCTTTTTTTTGTCAATGAATCTCGTATTGGAGTCCCAGAGATTGGTGCAGGAGATCGTGCCATGATGATGCGTACCTTTCAAAGAGGGACAATTCCTGGTGCGGTCATGCAGGGTTTCATGCAAATGCGAACCTATCAGGTTGCCATGTTCAATAATCTTGCTCCTCGTATATATGAAATGGGAATGCCTGCAATGACGGGTCATACAGTAGCCGCAATGGGATTTGGATATGCTTCCATGTCACTCAAGGATCTTGCCCGTGGGCTTGAACCTAGACCTCTTGATGATCCTAGAACTTATTTTGATATGCTTCGTCAATCAGGAGTCTTAGGATTCATGGGTGATGGTTTAGCCGCAGAATACGGATCTTACTATGGTAAGCTTGATGAAGAGATTATGGGAGCCCATTATAGTACCTACAAAGATTTTGGAACTTTGTTTTCAGATATGTTGGAAGATAAAGAGTTGGGATGGGAAGGATGGAAAGCTCTCAAATCAAATACACCATATGCAAATCTATTCTATACAGAATGGGCATTTAACCATTTCATTGATTGGCAGGTAAGAGAATCTCTCAATCCAGGATCATTACAAAGATTGGAGAATTGGTATAAATATGAACGGGATCAGGAATTCATTGATATCGGACTTCCATTTGTCTCTCCTTGGGGAGATCCCTCTGAATTTGTAAGAGAAGGAGGACCAAGACATATGGGTGATGTAATATCAACACTTGTGAGGTGATATGACCGTTTCGACAGCAACAACAAGAGCAGAATTAAACGGAAACGGAACCGCAGGACCATTTCAATGTGGTTTTCGTGTTCTTGCAGATACAGATCTTTCTGTATATGTGGATGGAAGTTCGACAGCAAAGACTCTTACGACTCATTATACCGTAGCAAATGCAGGAACGACTTCTAATGCCACTGTTACTTTTACTACAGATAATTATCCTGTTTCTGGAACTGCCAATGTGGTGCTGGTAAGAAACGTACCTTATACCCAGCTTACGGATTACCAGAACAACACTGAATTGGATGCAGAAACGATGGAAGCATCGTTTGATCGCAATACAATGCAGTCTCAGCAGTTGTCTACTGATAAAGACCGTACCATCCGTTATGCCGATACTGTTACATCGGTTACTACAGCAGAAACAGAAATTGCAGATGTAGCTGTAGATCGTGCTGATAAACTCCTTGCATTCAATTCTACAGGTCAACTTTCTGCAACCCAAGAAATCGGAGCTTGGCAAGGGAATTGGGTTTCAGGAACAGTATACAATGAAAGAGATCTGGTCAAGGATGGAGAAACAGGTGCGGTATATATCTGTACTTCAGTTCATACAGCAGGAACCTTTACGACTGATGTTAATGCAGGGAAGTGGTCTGCGGTCATCGATGCAGGTGGTTTTAATGTCAAACTTACTGCAAACCTTACTATTGGTTCAGGTGAAGTCTACATCTGTCCGTACAAGATAGATCTTAACGGATATAGGCTTACTAATAATGGAACTCTCATTTGTGCAGAAATCATCACTGGAGATGGGGAATTTACAGGTACTAGTGCTACCGAATCAGGACCAGTTTCAGTTGGTGGTGCATCTTTTGTTACCCCTACAGGGGTTCAGACTTTAACCAATAAAACTCTTACCAGCCCAAAGATCAATGAAGATGTAGTCATGTCTGCGACTGCTACTGAACTGAATGTAATGGATGCTGGAGCAACTATTACGACACCGACAGTAGCGAGTGGAGATGCGTTTGTTATGGATGATGCAGATGTAGGTATGCGACAGGTTGATATTGATAATGTAGATACCTATTTATCTCAGACAGCAGTTGCTCTAACCAATAAAACATCCA
>Ga0208156_1000704_pt1 | contig 11922 bp, 9 predicted proteins | sample 1_EtaG_FD_184073 | JGI IMG/M metagenome (GOLD analysis project Ga0208156, IMG submission 184073) | Marine viral communities from the Subarctic Pacific Ocean - 1_ETSP_OMZ_AT15124 metaG (SPAdes) (version 2) | ecosystem: Environmental > Aquatic > Marine > Oceanic | place: Pacific Ocean | collected...
AGCCTGACGATAATTCGTCATGTCTTGTGTCATGCTTACATCTTGCAAACCATAGAAATCTGTTGCTGATAAAAGACTATTTCTTCTTTGTCTTAAATCTGCAATTTGTCTATCGAATGCACCATCTCTCCATGCTTGTTCTTCTGCATCACGAGCAGTTTCTTCTGCTTCTGTGAACTGAACTCTGTTTCCGTTTATGTTATGGTATCTTGGCATATTTTCCTCCTTAATTAAGAAATTCCGAATAGTGAGATTGATCCAGCATCTATATTTCCTGCTGACATAGAAAACTGCACACCGTCTATTGCGGCAGTTACATTACAATAACCACCAACAAACCAATCAGAAGCCGCATCACTATTTCCTAAATTAATAGCTCTTGATATAAAATGTTTAACAAAAGTTGTGTCGGATGGATTAAATAAATGCAAATATCCACTTGAAGATGCATCATTAGCATTGTCAATATTATTTTGAATAATTAATGCACTTGTACTTTGTGCTAAATCTTCTCCTGTTCTATAAGCTACTTCTGCGGTAGAATCTGATTCATCATGGTATCCTTTAAAAGCTGTGGTAGTCTTTGTTGCATCATAAGCTGTACTGCCATCTCTAAAATTAACTTGAAAATGAGTTGCATCATTGGATGGATGACATTGAATCCATTTAAACACAAACTCATCATAAGCTGTAAAATCTACTCCATCTGTTCCATCTACAAAACTTAAATCACTATCGCTTGAAGCAGTATAGGTTTTAATTAAATTCCAAACTCCGCCACCTCCAGAACTAGCTTTAACTAATCCTGTATGCCTACCTGAATTTTGTGCTATTATTCCACTCATTAGCTATCTCCCAATCCGTATAATTTTATTTTGCCAGCATCTATATTAGATGGACTAAATAGAAATTGAACGGCATCTACAGCAGATGTGGTATTTCCGTAGCCTGCTATATGATAATGATAACATAAATCGCTATTTATAAAATTTGTTGTTGCCATAAAATGTTTTACATAGGTGGTTGACGATGGCGAAAAAAGCCAAAGTTCTCCACTAATATTATAATCATTTCCAAGACTATCAAATCTATCTGATAAAACTTGAAATCCTGTTCCTTCAGCTAAATCTCTATTAGCATTATAACCTATAACACCATAACCCCCACCTTCACTATGATATGCTTCGAAAGCAGTTGATGTTTTAGTTACATTGTAATTTGAACCTGTATCTATACTCATATTAAATTGAAATTGTGCCGCTGAATCTCCACTTCCTGATGGATGACAGGCAATAAACTTAAATAAATAAATTGGATATGTGCTGTCCAAAACAACATCATCACTTCCGTCAACAAAGCTAATATCAGAATCTGAAGATGCTGTTATTTCTTTAATCTTTGTCCAAACACCACCACCACCACTTGCGGCTTTAATTAAGCCTGATGGTCTTCCTACGTTTTGTGCAACTATACCTGTCATGTTGTTATTCCATAAAGGCAGATGTCGCCAGCGTCTATTTCGTCAGCACTAAATTTGAACTGAACAGCATCAACGGCACTTGTAGTATTTCCGTAGCCTGCTGTGTATGGATTAATCATAATATCTGCACCATGAGCATTACTTATTTGTGAAATCCAATGTTTAACAAATGTCGTAGATGATGGATTAAATAAATGTAAATATCCTGATACACTTTGATCATTATCTGCACCTACATTTGTTGCTATATTTTGAAAAGCTGTGCTTTGTGCTAAATCACCTGATGTATTATATGTTAAAGAAGTACTGCTACCATCTTCATAGTGATATGCGTAGAAATATGTGCTGGTTTTAGTAACATTGTAGTTGCTACCACCATCTATGCTCATATTAAATTGGAACTCAGCGTTATCAGTAGCTGGATGTATATCTTTAAAAGTAAATAAATATTCCTTGTAAGTAGAATCAATTCCACTTGTAAAACTAATATCTGCTGATGCTGAAGCTGTTTGTTTTGCTATAAAATTCCATGCACCACCACCAGCTGGAGCTTTTATTAATCCAGAACTATCAAGAGTATTCTGTGCAATAATACCACTCATGGATTACCTTGTCTGATCTAAATAGCTTACAACAACATCTACTGCCGCAGTATCCGCTGTTTCAAAACATAAGTGATCTTCATCTGAAATTACAAACTTAGTTGTAAATTCAAAAGTTTCATTAGCACCAACAGCTTGATCTGATAACATTTCGTAATCCGTTCCACTTCCGCCATCATCTATATACATATCAATAGTTTCTGCATTTCCAGCAGTTTCACACATTGTTACGGATAAGATAGTATAAGTGTGTCCATTAACTCCGTTAATTAAAACGCTTTCAGAATCTGAAACAACTGCGTGTGCTACGCTTAATACTTCACTTGCCATATTTATTTTCTCCTATTTTTATTATTATTAAAATCCCATTATTAACGCTTTACCCGTTGAAGAAATAGAATCGTTCATACTTCCTGAAACAACAGTTTTGCCGCTTCCTTTAGGTGTAATATTAATATCAACATTAGTATCTCCACCTGTTGCTGATAAAGTTGGCCCATTAGTTGTTGCCGCATTAGCAATTGTAAATTCATTGACCGCACTTCCTGTTTCAGAAAATTTTAAAAGTTCTAAAGTTCCATCGCCTATTGCATTTCCGTTGACATCTAATTGTCCGCCTAATTGCGGTGTTGTATCATCAACGACATCCGACATATCTCCAGAACCATCATTACCACTATATTGAAAGTGTACTCCAACTCCATCGCCATCTGAAAATGATCCAGAACTAACAACATGAGTTACTGGAATTTTTGAATAACCAGTTGCATCTGTAACACTTCCACTTACTTTGAAAACTGCATACGTTGATGCTGTTCCTTCTTTTGTAATTGTAACAATTCCTTTTGCTGTTGTGTTAGATACAACATCCCAAGTATCTACATAAGGTTGAATATTTGCTGATGCGTCATCAGCATCATCCACATAAAGAACTGTTGCACTTGCTATCGTTGCATGGTTCCAAGCAATTTTTCCAGCACCATTATCTGCATCCGCTGTGGCATTATCCCAAGTCATAGAGAGTTGAGAGTTTGTTCCGCTTGCTCCTGTTGAGCCAGTTGATCCTGTACTTCCAGTCGAACCAGTTGAACCAGTATCGCCTTTTAAACCTGTTCTTGTGTAGTGTACTGATAATTCGTCTGCTGCTGAAAAAGTATTGTTGGATGCTAAATGAACAACTGTAATTTTATTGTAGCCTGAAGCATCCGTAACAGCCGCTGTAATTTTAAATCTTGCATAAGTCGTACTGTCATTAATATCTACTATGTGTAAAAAACCTTTAATGGTAGAAGTTGAACCTCCCCATGTTTGAACATCTGCTGCTGTACTAGCAGTATTTGCATCTGCATCATCAATAAATATTGAAGTTACACTAGCATATGTTGCATGATTAAATCTTAAATCTCCAGCTCCTGGATCAGCATCAGCTGTTGATGTATCAAATTTGTAATAGTAGCCAGGTATTGCTCCATCTTCACCACTAGCTGAAAAAGATAAAAATACTTTATCTTCATTTGCTAAAGCTCCAGCACCATCAATATAAGTTAAAGCTAATTTTGTATAACCAGTAGCATCTGTAACAGCACCTGATATTTTCCAAACGTGCCATACATCTAAAGCATTAGATTTTGTAACTCTTATTCTTCCTCTGTTAGTATCATTACCAGTTACATCATCAAAACTTTGAACCCATGCAGAAACATCAGTTGCATTTGCCTCTAAATCATCCACATAAGCAATGGTTGCTGATCCAAGTGTTGTGTTGTTAAATCTTATAATTCCTGATCCTGGATCACTATCTGTCGTTGTTGTTGAATAAGTAAATTGTGCTGAATCTCCACCAGCTGGAAGGAAATCTGCAACTGTTGTTAAATCTCCACTTGAATCAAATCCTAATGTTTTACTTGCACGATTTGCAGCACTTGTTGTAATTTCAGATGAAGTAATTGTATTTGTTCTTGATACTTTAATTGATCTATCTGCTAATTCTTGTAATTCTTGAATGATAGCTAAATTCTTATCAAATGCTCCCTCAACACTATCGGCTGTAAATGGATCATTTTCCACCAAGTCTACAGCTTGTGTTTGAGTAGTAGCACGTCTAATAACTAATGTTTCCCCTGAAGCTGGAGCAGTAACCATCGTTACATTTCCACCTGTCGCAACACCAGCACCACTTACAGAATAATGGGTCGTTAAAGTTTTTACAGTTTCAGCACCTGCCGAAGATCGAATAATAACCTGTATATCAGCCGTTGTTGCTATCTTGAAAGTATAGGCAAAAACTGTTGTGCTATCGTCACCCGAATAGCTATTTTTAATTGTTGTTGTAGAAATTGTCATAGTTCTATTTACTCTATAATACCATTATTCTTTTGATTTTTAAACATTTACTTCTTCATTTCCTTCTTAACTTTAAGAGCTTGTTTAGCTATATCTATCATATTAAAATAGAACTGATCTATAAGTTGTCTTTTTTCATTAGGTTTTATATCATCTAATTTTAATATCATATGAATAACATCACCAATTTCTCTAATTGGCCCAGCCATATCTATTAAATACAATAATTCTGGATCAAAACTATCCCAAACTTTCATAGCTTCTTCTACTTTATTCTGATTCATTAAATACTCAAAAGTATCGTGTTTTTGTTTTATAGGTCTATATAATTTCCAAAATTCTTGTATATAAGATGCACTAGCACTAGGATGTCTAACTACAAATGCTTTAATAATAGGCATATCTGATAAGTTTCTTTGCCATTGATCTGACCAAGGTTTAACTATTGGTTTAGCTATTCCAGCTTTTGTAAAACCTAAATCTAATATTTGTAAAACGTGATTTCCTAATCCACCAGTCCACGCTTTGATATAATTATCTACTTTTGCAGGACTATCTAATGATGGCCCTATTAATTCTCCCATACCAAAATGTTCTCTTAAACCTGCAAATGCTTTAGCAATAAGTTTCGCTGTTTCACTTGTATATTCTGTATATTGATATTCGGGTAAAACCTTTTCCATTTGATATGGAACAATAGGGCGATCAAAAAAGAAATTTTGATTTGCTTTATCTTCTATAAAAGGTTTTATAATATCTGGTATTGGGCCTAATGACTTAATCATTTCCCAACTAAATTCTCCTGCGGATTGTTTAACATATTCAGCATCTTCCTTATATATCCAATCTAACATTCTTTCTGGTAAAGTTCCAAAAATCCAACCCAATTCAAATGGTTTTGGTATTCTCCAGACTACTTCTTTTTCTGTACCTTCATTAGATATTATGATCCAAAATAAATCTTTTTGCCATTGCGGTAATGCTTTATAAGTTTCACTATCTTTATTCATATACCATAATACCAAACTCGGCATAGTTATATTAATTGCAGCTTTCATTAAAACTGTTTTTCTTCTATTAGGGTCTTTCATTGCTTCTGCAATTTTAACTAGCCCTTGAACTCTTGCATTAAAGAAAGCTGAAATCATATTATATCCTTGCATACTATTACCCATCTTTCTAAAATCTATAGTTAAATCTCTACTTTCAAATCCTGCTATTTCGTGCATTTCTCTTTCACTCATTTTTTTATCTTTAGATAATTTTGCGTTTTCTTTTTCTAATCTTTTTAATGTTAATTGAAAATCCTTAACTCTTGATCCACTTTCTACTATTTCAGATAATATTCTTAAAGATTCCAACCAATTTTTTGGATTAATTACATTATGAACTTTACGTTTTGTAACTAATTCAGCAACCATTTGACCATCTCTAAAATAATTTCTATCTATTGAAACTAACATAGATTGCATAGCACCAGATTTCATCCATTTATTATATAATTCATTTGCTTTTTGATGTTGTTTTTTACTCATAACAAATTCACCCAGTTTACCCGTTTTAACTCCAAAAACTGTAAACAAACCACTTGCAGTATGAATAATAGGTACAAAAGTATTTAAAGAAAACACAGCCGCAAAACCTGTATCTCTAAAAAAGTTTTTTAATACAAAGGCAGGATCAGTTGTTGCTCCTGCTCTTAATGTTCTTGTAGGAATAGCTACATATCTCATTAATAATTTAGCTTGATAGCCATTCATATCTTTTAATACTGTTGCAATTTCTGAACCTACTTCATAAACTTTCATTTTACCTTCTACAAATACAGCTATTTGACTATCAGTTAAGACTTGTCCATCCCTTCTAAAAATTGTAAATGTTTCTTGCATACTATCTGTTACCTTTTCTCCTGTAATTTTATTAACTTCTTCTTTAGAAAGAGTATATTTTTTAAAATTTTTTACTTCTTTAACTTCTGGGAATAGTTCTGGTACTTTTTGTACCATTTCAATATATTTACTAAAAACGTGATTTCTTTCAGCAATTTGAACAAAGTGTAAAGTATTTAAAAATATACTTTCTAATGGATCAATAACTGGTTTTGTTACATCTCCTTCCATTTTTTTTAATGGATTTTTAACAACTTTACTTAAAGTATGAGTATCTTTAACATTTTCTTTAAGAGTAACATCTACAACACGATAAAAGGGTACATAATCTTTATTTAATTCTACAACTTTTTCAAATAATGCTGCTGATATAACACCAGCATCTTTTAAATAAACTAAAAGGTTATGTTGATAATCAACTAATTCTTTAAAAGTTTTTCCATATTTTCCTTCATAAGTTTCCACAACCTTTTTAGCTGCTGCTATATCTGTTTTTGTTGCAGTAAAAGGTGTATCTATACCTTGCTTATATTTTTCTAATGCACGTTTAGAAATAGCAAAACCTTTAAACTCGGCATATTCTAAATCTGATTTAACTACATCCTTAATAATTTCTATTAATCCTTTTCCATTTATTTTTAAAGTTGAAAAATCTAAAGTACCTGCTTTAATAAAGTGCATACCACGACCAATCATACCTTGTGTTAATCGCATACGTTTATAAACATCTACATAATCAGTAACGCCTTTCTTTTTAGCTAATTCTACCTGTTTTAAAAGTGGGTTCATTCTATCTATCCAATGCTTCATTAGAGTAGCTTTAAAAGATGCAAAATCTTTTTCCACAAATTTAATTTTAGAATCGGTTGTATTTTTTAATACAGTATTCAAATCTTTATCTTTATGTTTTGTTGATGCTTTATCAATCTCTACCGATTTTCTAACTTCTCTTACTCCTAATTCTTCTAATTCTAATTTAATTGTATCTAATGCTACTTCTCTATTTTTTAAAACTCTTTGATTATTTAATTCAATATTAATTTGTTTTGATTCGTTTTCTAATCGTGTTAATTCTTTTGCATCAAAAGGTTCATTATTTTTCTTTTGTCGTTTTATAGTATTCATATCAACTTGATTATCTTGATTTTTAATTTCTAACTCTTTAATTTTTTGTACTATTCCTTCTAAATAATCTTTACCTTCTATAATCTTTCCTTCTGTAATTTGTTTTAACTGTTTATTAGCTACTTTAAGATTAGTTTCGTGTTTAAATTTTTCAGATTTAGTTTTAGATTCTTTTATTTTAGTTTCTAAATCTTTAACAGTTGCTTCTAATCGTTTAGAAAGAACTTGAACATCCTCCACTACCTCTATTAATCCAGACTTTTTCCAAATCTCATTAATCTTTTCTCTTGCTTTCTTTAACCTTTTAATCACAACCTTATCTAATTCTTTATCTTTGCTAAAATTTTTTATATTTTTACTACCAATTTCTTGCTTCATTCCTAAATTTTTCATTACTTCTTCTATGACATTTAAAGGTTCAGTCTTATTTTTTTCAGCACTCTTACTAACCATTTTAGATGCTTTAGCTTCAACAAATCCTAAACCACCTAATATGATGGCATTATTTTGCATTGTTTCCCAACTAGGCATTTCACCTTCAAGAACTGCTCCCATACCTGTTAATGCTGTGTATCTTGCAAAAAATTTATTTAAGTTAGTTGTTTTAAAACCTAATTTTGTTAAAGCGGCTGGAGCAACGTGCAATGCTCCTATTGTTAAACCACCTTTAATTCCTTCTTGTACTCCGTGCTTTAAAAATAACTCCCACCATTCTGAAAAACTTTCGACTTGGCCTTTCATTAATGCTTGATGATACATTTCTTTAATACTATCATTTAGAAAACCCGCTCCAAAACCTGCTGCAAATGGATTTCCACCAGACGCATAACTTCCTATAGCACCTCCAGCCGCAAAAGTTGGTAAATCAGCACCTATACCTACAATCGTTTCAAATGCTCGTTCTAAAGCACCTGTATCTTCTGGTTCTGCGTCAAAAGCTGTTCTCCAATCAAATCCTTTTTTACCTTCGGTATGGTATTGCATCATTAAATTAATATTAGATTTACCTAAACCTCTTTCCCAATATGTACCCCAATCAGCATCATCACCTACTGCCCATTCAGATATATTACCTAAAACATTTTGAAAAAAATTACGATTGGCATCTTCAAGGTCTTTTCTATCTGTAGTATTACCAATTAAATTTGTACCATCACTTGTAGAAAATCCAGAATCTTTTAATAGTCTTAACTCATTAATATTATCTTTTTTAAGTAAACTATCATTAACTGGAAATCCAGAATCTTTTAATAATCTATTTTTTTGTAATTCGTTTATTTCCATTAGTCTATTAATCTAGGATCAACTTTTATATTTGAAACTTTACCATCTATAACCCAATAATAATAACCATCTTCTTTTTTCTTAAATCGTTTATCATTATCTAATATTTTCTTTTCAATTTCTGAATGATTATCTGATGTAAGCATCTTTTTCTTTATGTCTTTACGTTTCTTATTAGTCCTAATAAATTTTTCTTTACTAACTATTTTTTCTAATTCTGCTAAAGTTACTGCATCTTTATTTTTTGCTTTATAAATACCTACCCAATTTTTACCTGTAAAACCTTCTGGTTTGTTTGGTACTAAATGATATGCTATATCTAATTCAATAGCATCTTTTTCTATTTGATTTGTTGCTTTTGCAACTTTTAAATTTTTACTTTGTTTACTATAAGTAGCCATTATTGTTGGTGGAGTAAAATCATATTGCATATATAATCTAAATGCTTCTGATTCTATTGTATTTTCTGGATAATCTTTAAATTGCCATTTTTGAAATTCTGGACTATTAAACCATTCTTCTTTTGTTGTATATTTACTTTTCATTTTATCATCATAGATTGGCCCAGTATATTCTTTAGTTGAAATTTTACCCGATGTATCTATGACTGAACCACCTTGCATAGTAATAGCTAATTCTTCTGCTTGTTGTGGTAAACTTTTCAGATATTCTGCTTCATCTTTAAAAATATAATTTTTATGTGTTGATGTTGTTAATTCGTGAATTGGTGTACCTTTTCGTAAACCATCAAAAAATCTTTCTCTTAACATCATCTTAACTTGAAACCAATAATCTGCTGCGTATAAATTATGCTTTGCTAATTTACCTTCTACTTTACCTTTGATACTATCTGACCAAGTATTAAATCGTGCTAATCTTGCTCTATCCGCATCATCAAGCGTTAGCATTTTTTTCAATTCTTTATTATGTGTTGTGCCAATCATTCCAAGAGATAATCTATTTGCAATACTACCTCCATTTGCATCAAATCCATCTAATTTCATAAATGCTTCTTTATGATCTTCTTCACTTGGTAGCCAAAATTTCTCAAATTCATCAAAAATTTTATTAGTTTCAATTAATGTTTCAATTTCTAATGTCATATTGACATTACTTTCTGTATTTAATGAATTAGCTTTTGCTGCTATTAATATAGATTTAACTTGATTTTTTATATCTTGGCTTTGTGTGTCTAAAGGCCAATTAGCACTATCAATAACATCAAGATTACCAGTTCCATCTAATGCCTGTGGCATAAATAAATCTGTTAATTTATCCACAGTTACTTTATCATTTTTTATTTCTGTATTAATTTGATCTGTGGATGCTTTATCAAAATGTTCGATTAATTGATCTCTTATAGGAGATATATCTATTCCATAATAAGTAGTTCGTTTACCACTAATTTGTTCTCCTTCGTGTGCATCAAATACAGGTTCACCCATATCAGTTAAACTTTTTAATACAGCTAAAGTATCTACTTCTTGGCTAATTGTACCATCTGGTTTTTCTACCATTTTTAAAAATCCTGCACCAGCAGCTATCTTTCCAAAATCTAAAAGTAATTTATTTTGTTCATCTACTAATTTTAAATGTTCAATTAATCCAGCCCCTTGTGCATATGATACTTCTTTTTCTAATAACTGTGTTTCATATTCGTAGGCAGCCCATAATGCGTGACTAGGTTGTCCTACTAACCCATCAAGTCTTTTTGAACGATCTGTATTATAAGTATCCCAACGAACTCTACCTTGAAGTAATATTTTTATATTTTTTTCTTGATAAAATTTTTCTTTTGTAGAATTTAAAACGGCTAGTTTATCACCTTCAAAAGCACTTTTAAAATTATTATCACCTTGATTCCATCTATTAACTTCTGCTTCTACCTTCATTTTATGTTGCTTCATTAATTTATCCATATTTTCTGGTGAAGGTATTTCATCCATTTCTTTAAGTTTTTGTATAAACTCTATACCCATTCCATCTAATAATGATTTTTTAGCTGCAACTTTATCATTAACTCTTAAAGTTTCTAATCTAATATTATTAGCGTGTTTTTCTTTAGCTGTTCTTTCTAATAAAGATGTTAATCTGTCAATATTAGGCCCTACAACATCAGTTACAGCACCCGATATTCTTGTTGTAGGTAAACTTACTAAATCTGATGATTTATCTCTTGGTATTTTAATTGCTGCCATTTATTTCCTCATAATTAATTCTATATCGAGCAGGTTCAAATTTATATTCCACAACTTTTCCTTCTTCATTTGTTTTAACATTATAAAACTTTTCATTCATATCTATCTTTGGTTCTGTTTCTGTTTTTCCTTTAAATAATAATTCATCTCCATCCCATACATTTATCAAATACATTAAGGATTAACTTTCATTTGAGAGGTACTATAAGCACCGCCTAAACCACTTATTAATGATGTACCAGCGTTCCATGCTGTTGCTTGTAATTTACCTGCTAATCTATAATCTATTTCTCTTACTGTCATTTCAGCCCCTTTATTAATCCAAAATACTGTATCTTCAAGATTAGCAACAACAGAATTTTGTTCCATTAAAGTAGACCCTGTACCTATTTGTACTCCTCTTGCTCCCTGTGCTGCTCTTTTTTCGCTTAATAATATTTTAGCTCTTTTATTTGCTTGAATAGTTTTATAACTTTGATTTATCTTTTCATGGTATTTATCCCATGCCGCTGCTGTTTTCATAGTTTTCATCTGCCTCATACTTCCCATAAAAGAAAGTACAGATGTAGCAGCCATTACTGCTGCAAATATATACATAGGATTAAAAGAAGGTATGCCAGTTTCTTCAATTATTATTCCAGAACCACCTAACTCTTTTAAAGTTTTAGCTTCATCTCGATTGATGTATGCTAAAAATTCACCTTTCGGTGCATACTGTTCTAATAATTTTTTAGCTTCTAATATTTTTTCTTGCGTTGTCATATTAATCACTTGTTACTAATGTTCCTGTTATTCCTAAAATTGTCATTGGTAAAGGTTGTGTTTGCTGTACTGTTACTTGTCCTTCCCGATCCCATCCTAAATTACTCACTCTTTTATCTCCTGTAAAGGAAGATATGGGCTGACCCATTGGACTAGCCGATGTTCTAAAAGGTATTTGATCTCCATTAACTGTTGCTCCTACTGTATTATATAATCTTACTGTAACTTCATTATACCTC
>Ga0208156_1000706_pt1 | contig 11881 bp, 13 predicted proteins | sample 1_EtaG_FD_184073 | JGI IMG/M metagenome (GOLD analysis project Ga0208156, IMG submission 184073) | Marine viral communities from the Subarctic Pacific Ocean - 1_ETSP_OMZ_AT15124 metaG (SPAdes) (version 2) | ecosystem: Environmental > Aquatic > Marine > Oceanic | place: Pacific Ocean | collected...
TATCAATTGAAGTTAGTATTGAATCTATCATACTTTGTAAACCTATAACTTCAACATTCATAAACATATCACCAATTGAAGTTACAACTGAATCCATCGCGTTACCAACTGCACCTGCAACTGAATCAGTCAACCCTTCAAAACTTAACGCACTGGTAACTGAATCCATCGCGTTACCAACTGCACCTGCAACCGAATCAAGCCATTCCACACTTGAATCATTGCTGACAACTTTTTCAACTGGTTGCGACAACACAGAATCGGTACTAATTTCAACTTGTTGCTTTGACACTGGTTTGTCATTTGTAACAACTTGCACGTTATTCATCGTTGAAACAAACACACCTGCCATTTTTTCTAAACCTGAAACAATTTTTTCAGTTAGGCTTTGTAGTTTACCCGAAATGTCCCCAAGCCCCGCAACAATAGCATCCCACGTTTCTTCACTTGTATCTGCAATGCTCATTTTCTGGTTTTGTTCAACAAGTAAATCCCTAATCTTTTCACTCGTACTTATTCCCGCTTTAACAGCAAGTGCATTTTCTTCAACCGCAGTTAAGTTTTGTTCAGTGTTTTCCTTTACGGCACTCATTACTGTTTCAATTTCCTGTTGAACATCAATTGACTTCTGTGCCAACTGTTCAGTCTTATCAACTTGCCCTGAAATCTTGACTGAACCAAGAGCAGTTGACAATCCTTCCACAATGCCTTTTGTGATAATGTTCACTTCAATATCTTCTTCTGTATCCTCTCGCAATTTTTCCAATGCTTTTTCAAACTGTTCAAGTGTCAGAAGTTTCTTGTCCATCATTTTTTGCAAACTAGCCGCTTCTGCATCGTAAATCTCTTGCGGTGTTCGCAAGGATTCAATTATCTTTTTTGCTGCATTCGCTAATTCTTCGGACTTTTTGCTTGCTTCTTCTTCTGCTGTCACTTTGTCTTTCAGTGCTTGCAGTTGTTGTTCAAGTGCCAATGTACCCTCAATGGTTGCTGATGTTAAACCTTCTTTGGCTGCTTTTGCAATTAAAGTTTCTGCTGCTGACATTCCAAAGTAAGTAATCTGGTCTTGCAGATTCTCGGTAAGTTTTGTGCCAGAAGCAATCAGTTTTTCTTGTTCTTCTGTTAATGTTTCAAGTGCTGCTGTAACTTTTGGCGTACCTTCTTCAATTGATTCCGCCATGCCTTCTGTTAATGATTCGCCACCCGCTTTACCAACACCGTCCATTGAATCTGAAAAGGTATCATACATTTCCATTGCATCACGTTGCGCACCGCCCGCGAATCCTTGCATGAAGTTCCCGCCCATGTCAACCGCAGATTCCGCGGTCATTGAAGCAAGTTCTGTTGTAAGGTCACGCATGAAGCCAACAGTTGCGTCATAAGTATCATCGGACATTAAGCCAACTGCATTCAAGCCCCATGAAACTGCTTCAACGATTGCTTGGATAATTGCACTAACTCCTGTCAGAACACCCGCGGCAACCATCTTCAATGTATTAAATCCAAATGCAATCTTGTTGTACATTGAATCTGCAATTCCAATGATGGCGAAGATTATGAAACCAAGAGTTTTGAAAACATTTGTCAAAGTTTCTGTACTTATGATTGAACCTTCAACACCTTCAAACACTGATGAAAATGCCGCTTGCAATCCACCGATAAACGTTGTTGCAACTTGTACAACTTCACGCAATGTTGGTGCAAGTTTCTCACCAATTTCTGTTTTCAAACCACTCACAGCAGATTGGAATAAAGTAATATCACCTTGCAAAGTGTCCAAGCGCGCTTCTGCCATATTATCTACAACATCTTTGGCTTCTATCATTGCTGTGGTTAATTCTTCGGTTTCATCTACAACGCCCGACAATACACCCGCAGCCGTAACACCAATCTTGCCAAACTTTTCCATGTTTTCTGTAACACTGTGTTGTGCTTCAAGGTAATCATAGAAAGCCTGCGTTCCTTCTTTTTCAATTGTTGACCCAAGTTTTAACATCATGGTACGTAATGCTGTACCACCCTTTGAACCTTTAATACCTGCATCAGCCAACTTGCCAAGCATCGCACTTGTTTCCTCAATGCTGAAACCAAGTTGGTTGGCAACTGGTGCAACGTATGACATTGCATCGCCCATTTCTTGCACAGTTGTATTAGTCTTTGATGCAGCAAGTGCAAGTACGTCTGCAACGTGTGCTGTTTCTGTTGCTTCCAAGCCAAAGCCACGCACTGCAACTGCTGCAATGTTTGCTGCTTCTGCAAGTTCCATTCCTGTTGCACTTGCTAAGTTAAGAACCGCAGGTGTTGCAGCAAGTATTTCATTGGTATCAAAACCTGCACGTGCTAAGTTTGCCATTCCGCCTGATGCTGCTTCCGCAGTGAATGCTGTGGTTGCTCCCAATTGTTTAGCGGAATCTTCAAGCCTTGCAAAATCCGAATCACTTACATCGAGCAAAATACTTTTTACCTCTGCCATCCCTGCTTCAAATGCCATAAACTCACGAACAGCACCGCCCAACACCTTGGTCATAACAACAATACCCGCAGTTAATGCTGCGAACGCAGCAACAGCAATACCCGCAGGGCTTGCAGCAAACTTACCAAACTTGCCCAACATGCCTTTGGCTTTACCTAGACCTTTGGAAAGACCAGTAGTGTTAGACTTTACGTTAATCCAAAGACTGCCTATTGTTGCCATTACTTGTATACCTCTTTTGGTGCTTGTCCTGTCATTGCTTGCAGTATGTTTTGCATCTCATCTTCTTCCATTTCTTTGTTCTGTGCGTGTTCTCCTACCAACATGAAATCCTTTGGTGACAGTGTTTTGGCGTGCCTTGTCCTGTTGCAGTTTGCAACCGTTGAAGCAATAACTCCCGCAGGTAAATCAGCAGACCTAAAATAACCAAATGGTTCAATCGAATAAAATGCAGCCCATTCAGAAAGTTCCTTGCTAGAAATTGATTGCAACAACTGTCTTACAGTCATGCCAAGTTCCATTGCCAGAGTAAAGTAAAAACGCCGTTCTGGACGGCTCTTTAATTTTTTGCAAGTTCCTCAACGTCATCGTTCCCAAGCCCATTCAGTTTTTGTGCCACCGAGAAAATTAAGTCAAGACACATTGCAGACTTTTTACCAAGTGCGTCAATATCCCGTGCATCAAATAATCGTTCACCTGTTTCGTTGCACATGGTAAGAACACACAAGCGCGCACGGATGTTTACCATGTTCACGCTGCGGTTCTTGCCCTTGTTATTAACACAACTGGCTTCAAACTCATCTCTTTCTGTTCCTGTCAAAGTGCGAACCCAAACAGAACCACCCCACTGTTCAACTTCTACTTCTTCACGTGGTAGGTCATCGCTATTGAGAATTGCCTTTTTGTCAAGCACGGTCATGCTCCTTGTTTGATTATGCGGATGGGAAGGTTATTGAGTCTGTAATTTTCATTCCAAGACTTGCTGTTACAACGGAATCCATTGCAGCAGTAATTGAAAAACTTGTAATGACTGCCTTAAACTCAGTTTCTTTTGTGTCACTGTAAACAACTTTGATGTCTTTCGCTGTTCCATCAATCGCTGCTTCAATTGTTAAGTGCGAAGTTGACGCGGGGTCATAATTGATTTCAAACGTGCATTCACCACCATCTTTGATTCCACCAATGAAAGTTCGCCACGTTGAATCAAGGTTGCTTGTATCCAAAGTTGCCAAACTTAATGACATTGGTGAGATGGATGTAACATCTGCAAGGGCTGTTGTGCCACCATCAATACTAATTGTTGTCGTGTTTCCTGTTATCGCTGCCATTTTCCTGCTCCTGTTTTCTTACTAATCAGAGTACCATATTATGTAACTACTTTCAATAATCGAAACGCCTCGACTATTACCAATTTGAGAATCTTCAACAATCCCTATATCATTATCGTGGACAAGGGAGTTTATAGCCACGCCATTTGTGGGAGTTCCTGTATATCCATTTAAGGCATCAAGCACGTGGGCTGCCAAAGTCTTTGCCCCACCATAAGTTGTTGCAACATTGCTTATGGTCAATTCTGCACGTGTCATTCCACCGTAGCCATCAAGGTCTTGTTCTGGCTCTGTGCCATCCAATTCATAAACAATTGCAGGAAAGGTTGTGCCTTGTTGTCGCATCCAAGGGAATACCCGTGTGCTAACCAATGCACTTACATCTGAATCGGCAATCAATATGCTGCGTATTCCTTGTTCAAGACTTGCCATCAGTTCACCGACCTAACTTGACGAATTGCATTTGCCAATGCTCTTTGGAATATCCGCTTTGCTTTTGGTGTTGTCACATCAAATCCTTCATCAGCCATGTGGACTGCTTTCATTCTGCCCACATTCATCTTCCTTGCACGTTGCCTGTAACCACGTGCTTTCAAACCCCACTTGTCCTTAACAAACCTGTCACCAGTGCCATGTTCAACCAAGTGTGCATGCCAACCATTCCTACCTGCTTTCCTGCCAAAGTACATACGCCCTTTGATGAAAAACTTTTTCATTATCTTTACATCGGTGGTAACGGACTTTCTCAATATACCTGTTCGCTTTGGTGTCCGCTTTCGTACTGCTTTGCGATATTCGGCAACGGTTTTACGCATTGCCTTCTTCATCACCTTCTTGTTTATTTTCTTTTCTAGTTTGGATAATGCCCTGTCAATTTCTGCAATACCAGAAATAGAAGAACCACCCGCACCTGTCATGCCTAAACCTTTTGCCATTAGTTAGACTCCTCTTTGCATCTGAGTTCTAAGTATTCGTTGCGTTCTTCATGGTTTAGCACAGACACAATTCCAAATATCCTAGCACCAAACAGTAGCCGTTTCTTTGGTGTTGCATTTGCCGTGTAACGAATGAAAATGCGGTGGGTAATAATACCCGCCTGACCTTCACCGATGTCCACTTCCATGCCGCTTGTTGGTTCAATGGATGCCCAAACTGTTTCATCAGTAGACCAACTGGCAGTAGGTTCACCGTAGGAATCAAGCGCAGCACTTTCGGTTTGAATAGAAACCCTGTGGCGTAATTTGCCTGCAAGCAGTGCCATTGTTAATTTACCTCTGGTACTTTGTTCACTGCAACAATCATCTGCAAGCCCAACGGTAAATCCTTCACGTTGTCAATGGTTGTTGCTTCCCTGTTGTTGTAAAAGTGACCAACAAACATTCTGTGACCAACAACAAATCCTTGTGGTATTTCACCACGTGATGCGTACCCTGCTGTGTATTCCACTTCCACTTTATTGAATACACTTGCAGTTGGTGTGCTGCCTGTGGTTGGGTATGACTCGCTTTCAATTGGCAGTATTTCCGCAGGCAATTTGCCAAGCGTACTTACTTCATACAACGTATTTGACCATGTTTGCTGTGTGCCATCGCTGTCAACGTATTTGATACTTGTAACGCTAATGAGTGGTGGTCGTGGCAAACGCATTGGTGTGCCTTCGGGCGGGAAGCCATTGAAGTACACTTTCATTGTTTGCTGCAACATTGTTGTGTTGGTCAAATCTTCAAGCAGGTTTTGACACGCCATGCCGATGTATGCAATTTCAGTATCTTCATCAGACGTATCAACACGCAACCAACTTTTCAAGTCTGCTGTTGTTGATGAACACTCTGTGCTTGGGGTGCTTACCAAGAACCGTTCATAACTATACGGTGATTGATAAACCATTATTCTTCTTCAACTGCTTGTTCAAGGTCTTTTGGTTTTACAACTGCTCTTTGCTTCTTGATTTTTTCTGCAACAGTTTTGTTTTTTTCTGCAACAACCAAACCTTTTTGAACAAGATGTTCTGCATATTCGGGGTCAAGTTCAATGACTTTGCCCGCAGTTATGTGCCGTCCATCTTTTGCCATGCCGTTCTTTATACATTCATATTTCATTATTCAATTCTCCTGCTACTGTGGGAAGGGCAGTTGCCCACCCTTCCCATGTGTAGCGGTTTAGTAACCAATAATCTTATGGCTCTTATGCCATGAGGATATGTTTAACGGATTCGCCTTGTGTAAGTTTTCCATCTACTCTTAACATGCCACGGATTCCTACGAGACCATTTGCAGCATACAGTTCATCCAAACGTTGCAGTGAAATTCCTGCGTTGTATGCCACATAGTAATATGACATGTCACCAAACAGAATTGGCTTTAAGCCAGTGGTCATTGCATTTACATCATCACTAACAATGATTGGTCTACCTAGAATTGTATCTGGTGAACCTTCTGCCATGTTTGGTTGCCAAATGTAACTTTCTGTTCCACTTGCATACTTCAGTTGTCGCAATGCTGAAAGTGTTGTTGTGTTCATTAACCAAGAACCATTCTTTCGATAGGATTCTTTAACTGAATAGAACAGGTCTTGCACTTCATCAAATGTGACTGCTGCTGCACCTGCTGCATCAACGCCTTTGTCACTTCCATCCGTCACGCCAGTGGGTTGATTCACTCCATTTCCGTTTACGAAAGCCGCTTCCAAAAGTGCCGCAAATTTTCTCGCGATATTCGTTGATACGAACGCCTCAAGATTTACAACTTGGTCACTAAGCAACTCCTCGGAAATCTGTGTCAAAGTTCCCGCCTTGTGCGGTTTTAAAACGCACTGTCCAAATGCAGGGTCGCTCTCTGAGTAAGAATCGCCTTCGGATGCAATCCACGCAGCACTTCCTGTTGAAGTTTCTGTTGGGATTGTTACTTGACCTTCAATGTTAAAACTTGTCGCATTTGGTGAAAAGTTTTGTGCATCGTTCATGGTTTCAATAATCATGTCTTGCATGTTGGCTTGACCTTGTGCAAACATTGGTGCAATGTAACCACCTGCTGTGTTTGTACCTTCTGTCAAATCCCGATATTCTGCATGGCTCAAACAACTTTTGCCACCACGTAGATAATTCATAAATGCAGAACGATATGATTCTGATGCAACACCACGTGCTTCTTCTGCAACTGTTGGTTCTGAAATTGCGAGTTCGCTTTTCTTGCCTGCTGTTGCTTTAATTTGTCGTTCTTCTGATTCGATTGCTTCGATGCGGTCGATGTCTGCTTTTAATGTATCTGAATCATTGAGCATTGCATCTACCGCAGAGCGTTGTTCAGCATCAAGTGTTTCTGTGCTGTCCATTATTGTGCGTGCATCTGCAATTAGTTTGCAGCGTTGTTCACGCATTTCTTTTGCTTGTGACATTTTCTATGTCCTCTTTCTTTTTAGTTCCAAGTTCCTGTGATAATTGCAACGGCAATTCTGTGTGTGTAAAGTCAACGGACTTCCATTATTGTTATAGTGTCAACAAGTAAATCAACGCAATGGCTGTTGGGCTTGGTCTGCAAATCACGATTATTCTTGACCAGTAAAGCATTAGTGCGATAACCTACAAACAGCAAAGACAATGCCACCAGTTAGCATTGCCATTGTAAACATTGTGCTGAGTTCTAAGATTTTCAATTTTGTTTTGTAACTCATTATTCTTGTTCCGCAATCCGCAATCGGAATTGCAGTTTTGATGTTTCGCCAATTGAGTTAAAATCTGTTGTATCTAAGACCTGCTGTGCCTTGTGTGCTTCCAAACTTCGCAACGCGGGTTCTGCACGTACAGAACATGAGGCTGCCGAATAAGCAGGATTGCAAACAATAGAAACGTCAAAAAGTCTTGCAGTATTTATTGTGCGTACATCCTTGCCTTCCATCATTGACCACGAATCGGAAACATCAAAGAAACCAAATGACATACTGACCAAATCATTTCTTCTAAGCAATTCGACAACATCCTTGCCAACTGTGGTGTTTGGTGGGTCGAGTTCCATTCTTAAACCGTGGTCATCTTCCCACAGTTTCAATGTGCCTGAACCTAATCTGCCAAGCACCTTGTCATCATCATGGTTGAACAACGCATGGACTTCATCGCCATTTGCAAGTGATTCAGCAAACGCACCACGTTCAACCTTCTCGACAAAGCCACCCAAATCATTGGACAAAGAATCAAACACAACAGGATAACCAACAATCTTTGGTGCTGTTTCTTCTGTTCCGTTTTCATCACGCACTTCTAATTGCACTGCTGTGCTAATTCGTATTTCTTTTTCGTTACTCATGCTTGTTGCTCCTTTGGACAAGTACCGTGGCACTGTCACTATTCAAAAAACTCTTTGCCCAATTGTCGCATGCTTCAACCCGCAATGTTGGTGTATCGGCATTTGCAACAGCAGACTTCCACGTATTGACAAGTTCATTGCCAACTTCTTTTTCATTAACTCCCATGCTACGGCAGCACGGTTCTAAAATTGATTCCACTTTTTTGCTTAACGATTCATCACCTTGCACAAATGTATTCCAATCATCTGCACCTTCTTTGTTGGCATTTCGATTGGATGCGTTGCGTACTATCGCAACTGCCCTGCGTACAGAATCCACCAACCAATCATCTGGTGGCTTGGGTTGTTCACGCACTTCATCTTCAATTAGTTCTGCTTCAAGTTCTGAACCAACGTCTGCAAAGTTCAACGGCATTATGTACTTATCGCCTTCTTCACCAATGGTATTAAGGTTTTCACGCTTGCGGATTTCATTGATTGAAAGCCAACCTGATTCGCGTGCAGTCCTGTATGCAGCGTACCTGTCAATCGTGTTACCACGCAACGCTTCTTCTGCAAGAAACTCTGCATAAATACTTTTGTCATCAACACCCAACAACTTCCTGCTTATTTCTTCTTCCCATCTACGCAACCAAGGCATCAGTGTGCCTTGCATATACGAAATCTGTTGGCTCTCCACATTGCTATAAGTGGCACGGCTAAGGTCTTGAATCATGTGCGGTGGCATTCGGTATATCCTGCAAATATCTTGCAATGCATATTGTCTTGCCTCTAACCATTGTGCATCTGAATGCGGAATACTTAACGACTGCCACGACATTGATTCTTCTAAAATTGCCGTTTTTCCGCTATTGCCATTCCCCGAATACATTCCATCCCACCCTTGACGTAAACGCTTTGCAGCATCTTCGGAAAGTTTAGCAGGATGCGAAAGTACACCAGAAGGTCTGCTGCTATTTGCAAAGAATGTGCCACCACTCTTTTCCATTGCTTGTGACATTCCAATTGTTTCACGTGCGTACCCAATAGGGCTGTACCCTTTAATGCCATCGTGTCCCAAGCCTTTAATGTGTAAGATGTTTTCACTTGGTATTCTTGTTTGTCCGTTGTATACATACCAAACTTTCCCATCTGAAATATCAATTGCCATATTTTCAGGCAACAGAATCCACAAGCCAATTGGCGTTCCAGAATTATCACGTTCAATCTCTGCATAGGCATTCCCATACAACAAAACATGAGCAGTCATTGTTTCCTTAAATGTGAACGGTGTCATTTCAGGGTTTGGTGCTGTGTGGAATAACTTTGCAACAGGGTGTGTGTTTATTGGTTCACGCACCATTTCAGATACCCGCGAATAGATTTTAATTGGTAATGATGCAACGTCCTCACTTATTACCCTGACACAAGCAAACACGGCAGGTTGTCTTAATGCCGTATCTTGTGTAACTGTTTCACCCGAATAAGTTGATGCACCTGCAAACACTGTTTTCCACCAACTGGTGTCAGTCAGTTGGCTGCGTGTTTCTTTTTCTTTTCCTTTGCCTATCCATTTCATCAATCCCATTTATAGAATCTCCATATCCTGTGATTCATACTTGCTCTCTGCACCATCAGTTGCTGCATTGGCTCTGCCAATTCCCATCACTGCTGCAACCAATAAATCTATACGTTCCGTGCTTTTTCGTTTGCTCAATTTTATGTTCCCTGCTGCATCTTCTTCCGCAGCACATACGCTTGCGTTGAATCTTAATACTGGATGACCGCCATGCCTAAACTTTCCACTCATTATCATGGCTTCTAAATGTTTGCAAGGTGCTGACATGCTTCTATAACCCTGACCAAAAAAGCCAACATTCAATCCTTCTTGTTCAAGTTGCACTGCCAGTTGCGTTGCACACCATCTATCCACTATCACTTCTCTAATGTTATAGTGGATATGCAACTCTAATACCTTTTTTTTGATAAAAGAATAGTCAACAACGTCACCTTCGGTGGCTATTAAGTGTCCATCATCACGCCATTGGATATAAGGCACGCCATCGTCATGCTGCCTTCTTGCTATGTTCTCATTCGGAACAAAGCAATATGGCAAGACATCAAAGCCACCACCTTCTTCCTCTGTTCGCGGAAAAATCAAAACCAATGCAGTCAGGTCAAGCGTGGACGATAAATCGAGTCCTGCATAACACGCACGCCCTTTCAATTCTTCTGCTGTGTAAGGTTCTTCACATGAATCAAACGCTTCCATTGAAATCCATCTATCCATTTGTTCCGTTGGCTGATTCAGGTACAAACGTCTGAATGCGTTTTGGTATGACGGTAGTGCTTTTGCCTTTGTGCATTCTTGTTCGTAAAACTCCACATCGACAGTTGTACCCAACGATGGATTGCTCTTTGCCCACACTTCAGGGTCATCCCATTTATCATCTTTCTTTGCTGCCCATATTGCAGGCAGAAAAGATGAATCAACAACCGTGCCATCTTGAACCTTGCGTGCGTAGTTGTGCAGGTCTAACCACAGCGTTGGTTCTGCTGTGCCTGCTGTTGTGATGGCGATATTCAACGGCTGCTTTCTTGCTCCCTGTGAAGTTAGAAGTGCCTCATACAATTCACGTGCATCGGGCTTACTCCATACGTGCAACTCGTCCGCCACGACACAACTGGCACTTAAGCCATGTGCAGTTCTTGAATCTGATGCCAGTGCCTTCATCGTTGAACCTGTACTTGGAACAACAATTGCATTCCTGTAAATCTTGCAATGCTTGGAAAGGTATTCATCCGATTCAACAAAACGCTTTGCAATACCAAACACAATGCTTGCTTGGTCACGGTCTGCTGCTGCTGTGTAAACTTCACCGCCTTCTTCGTTGTCACTTACAAGGCACATCAACGCAAGCCCCGCAGCCAAACTGCTTTTCCCTGCCTTTCTAGGAAGTTCAATCAGGCTTGAACGGAAACGTCTTGTATTGTCTGGTCGAATCCAACCAAACATGTTTGCAACAATTGATATTTGCCAATCTGATAGAACAAAACTTTCACCTGCCCATCGTCCCTTGTGGTGTTTCAAAAACAAAGGAAAGAAATTGACAGCGTGCATTGCCTTCTCAGAATCAAACGTGGAATCCAAACACTGCACGGTTGGGTCATAGTCAGGCAACAGTAAACTAATTTCCTTATCTGTCATCCACCAAGGTACTTCATGCGTTCGTCTTGTTGCTTGCTTTGATTGTCACTGGTTGTTTGTACTCGGCTGCGTGCTGATGGTGTTAAACCAAACTCACACAACAAATCCTTCAACGCCTTTGCAGAGTTCCTAGCAATTGAAACGTATGGTGACTGTTGCAGGTATTTCACGTTGCCATCATTGTCTTTTATTGGGTAAACATCACCGTCTTTTTTAATCATGTCATCTGCCCTTCGCCAAGTTGCAAAGGTTTCTGCAAGCAAATACAACGCCATTCCATCTGCCACTGTCAACACTTTCATGTCTGACAGAATCGGCACAAGTTGTTCCCAACAATCCTTAGCCATGCCGTCAAGTCCTGTTGGCATTTCAGGTGCAACCGCTTCGGGCTGCGGTTCGTTTTTATTTATTTCGCCACGCCAACTTCCACGCAATTTTAAAATGTTTGTTGGTGTTGGTTTTGTTCCTCGTCTACCCATTTTTATATCTCCTTACTTAATTAAGTTCGTCCAAACCAGTTCATCGTCAAAGTACCTTAACTTCGTCATCACAGGGTGACCCCCATTGACAAAAGTCGTGTAAAAAAACGACTCGT
>Ga0208156_1000707_pt1 | contig 11877 bp, 17 predicted proteins | sample 1_EtaG_FD_184073 | JGI IMG/M metagenome (GOLD analysis project Ga0208156, IMG submission 184073) | Marine viral communities from the Subarctic Pacific Ocean - 1_ETSP_OMZ_AT15124 metaG (SPAdes) (version 2) | ecosystem: Environmental > Aquatic > Marine > Oceanic | place: Pacific Ocean | collected...
CAGCTAGTGGATTGGTGACATTAGGTGTAGGTACAGGTGGCACTCCTGAACTGTCCTGATTTGCAAGAGCTTCTTTCATAGCTAGAGTATTGGCATCTGCTACTGAAGTGTCACCCCCAGACAATGTATTAGGATCGTCATATACGTTAGGTGGTGCAAAAGATCGCAGTCCAGTTTTCTTATCTCTTTCACCAGTACCAAACCAATCTGGCTTGTTCCCCATTAGCCAACTCCATTCCCGGTTGGTCATTGAAGAGATTTTCTTTTCACTGGGAGGTAATCCCTGTCGGAGTTTTTTCCTTGCCTGTTCGTATGTTATTTGCATGGTGTCCTTTGTTTCTCTTTTATTAAGTCCGGTATTATCCTCATTCCATGATTGGTCTGATTTGTTTAAAGATCGGTTACGTTTTACCGCTTCTTTTACCGCATCTTTTTCTGTTTCAAAAGTCTTAATTTGTTCATTAGTTTCAGGATCAAGATACTTATTATTCTCAATTATCTTACCTGCTATACCATCATCTACATATTCCCCATTAAAAATAGTAGGGACGTTCATCCATCTGCCTTTTGAATCTTGTATGGTTACAGAACTTTCTGAATGTTTTTGTCCATACTGATCCTTATAAACCTTCCTCCCATATTGTGTTTTAAATGGAGTCTCAGTTAATTTTAAATTCTTATGAGAACCATAAAATTCCTTTTCTTTTTGGGATACTTCCTCATCAGTTAAATCTTCAAGAAAATTGAATGGTTCCGGCATTGTCCTTTATGGTGTTACGTATGGGTTTTTCCCTGATGAAATTGGCACGTTCCCAACAGTGGGGACGGATACAATTGATAGACTACCGTTATATACTTTCAGTCTGTAAAATGCGTCAGTTAATTCATCTTTAAATATAATTGATCCCGATGTTATTACATTGTCTCGATCAACTTTGAGAGTAGACTGTTCCTCATCAATGATTAAACTTGCCAGGTCGTACATATATTCCGGCTCATACTGAAGCGGAGGACTAGGTAATGGTTTTTGTGTTTTCATCTTCTACCTGAAGCTGTAGCACTTAGACGGACCTCACCAAAACGGAACTCCTGGTCAAAGGGACTTGAGACCTTCAAAAATGCTTGTCTGTCAGTGAAGCGGCAATCACTGTACCCATCACTCTCCAATGCAAACGGTCCGTGAGTCTCACCTGATGCGTCTGGAGTTTTCCCCGTAACAACTTCCAAGCGGAGTCCATTGGCCCCGGCATCTGTATCTGTCAGAATTTGATTAACCGACATCAATCGATCACCTTTACCTAATTCAATTGCTCCCGTCTCTGCAAAACAGAGGTGATTTTCGTCGGCAACATTGGGATGTAATGCTGTCGATACTCCTTTTGCAATTACTCTATTTACTAATGTTGAAAGTGCGGAAACATCTTCTGGTGCAGAGATTGTTGATCCTCTTACAACAGGAGTGGCAGAGGTGGCCGGGTCCATCTCATGCCGATAGAGATAACCATCAACTCCTGCTGCCACAGGATAACCCAACGCATCTGAGGGTTCCCATTGACTGCGTTCAAGGTCGCCTGTCACCCAATGTTCCTCCCTGTATGAATAAGTGACATATCTGGTACAGAATGAATCCCCCTCTTTAGGATAGAACCAGGTTATCTCACCAAATTCTGGATTATGACCTGCTGCTATCAATCCTTCCACGTCCAGGTTTATGTCTGCAAAAACATAATCCCCACAATCCGAATTTAACTCTTTTACATATCCACCTGTATACGACCAGAATCTACCCCTGCTCATCCAGGCAACAAAGTCCGCGGACCCTGCGATGCATTTCATCCCAATCGGTCCTGCACCCTCTGTGAGTCGTTCTACCCCATAGACATATGGAGGTCCCAAATAATTTGTACGCCAGACGTCCGAGGTAGTGAAAATTAAAACCCCATAGCGTGTTTTAAAACCCCCCACAATCCTCCCTTTTGTTTGCAGGGTAATATCCCCTGCAGTATTTGTAAGTGAAGGATTCCAGGTTGCTGTTCCAGTTAGTGATTCTTGATTTGCCCACTTTATCAGTCTTTTGTTACCATCTGCGCCCAGGACCATTATGTGTCTCTCAGGAGTTACCAGAACTGCAACATTAGTTGTTGGGGCACTATCGAGAGGTACTGGAGGAGATACTGTCTGTGTTGTATTATCAAAAACAACTGCACCTTCATTCCGGTATTGCCAGGTGTGTGTTCCACTTCCTGCATCACTCCAAGCAACCAGACTCCCTCCACCCTGTGCTGTGGAGAGTTTAAAATTATTTGCAGTCTTATTTGCTACATAATAGTCTGTATGAACAGACAGTCCGTCCGGTAGAACACCCAGTGATGATACCTCGACAATATCGTCATCATCCAAACCATGACTTGCAGATGTAATCAGTAATTCAGTAGAATTGCTTGCAGTAAATGTTTTGTGATCAGTTCCCCCAGTTGCGACAGCCCAGTGCCAGATTGTACCTTCCCCAGAATTAACAGCAAGTAGATCGTCGCCCATATTATCCATAGACCACAATCCACCTGCAAAATTATCACGGAATGCATTTATGTCCAGAATATTTGGATCATTTGACGGGTATCTTGGTGTGCCATAAACATCACCTCCATCAGCAGTTCCACCCGATCCGTCCAGGTTCCTGTCACCACCATATTCCAATGCTCCGTAGCCCATTCCGGGTATTGCAAAATCGGTTTGATCTTTAAAATTAACGCCAGAATTAGGGACAGAATATGGAGTTGCATCGAAGATGGGTGCATTTGCGCCAACTATCTGCGAACCATCCCAGATTTGTAAATTCTGTGTGGAACCTATAGCCAGATACCTTGATCCATTTGAGAGTCTCCATGAGTGCAACCCACGGATTGCATCTGCACCTGTATGAATTGCTGGAGTGATAACTGCTGCTGTGCCAGATGTTGAACCTGATACTACAATCGTTGGTGCAGAAGTGTAATCTGCGCCTGTGCCTACGATTGTAACATCATCAATAACTCCGGAACTGTTGGTTGTATAAGTCCCTGAAAATGAACTACCTCCTCCTCCAGTTGCACTTAGATCGCCTGTCGCAGATGTTGCATATCCTGTCCCGCCGTTCGTAATTGTCAGAGTATGGATTGCCCCTTTTTTAACAATCTGAGTCGGTGCGAGTCTCTGCCATCCCCCAATTGGTCTCAGTCTACCTTCCGAAAAGCGGACCAGGTTCCCGTCATACCAACGATTCCTTGCCTCATACTGGGTGGAATTTCTGTAAAACCCTGGAGGTATTTTAATTGGTAATAGTGCCATTGTTTTTTCTAACTTTATATTTTCTGGATCGGAGACTGATTGACATTGCAGACTCTAATTAATTTCTGACCCATTGCCTTACTTTCATTATCCGTCAGTTTGTTTACTCTTCCGGAAGGATACTCTTTCCGCATTTCATTAAGGTAGCAATCGCACATCTGACCAACTAAAAACGGGGGGGTCTGGGGTGCTTTTAGTTGAAAGTTCTGGACACAAAATGCCCACATTGACCGCAACATTTCTACCGGATAATCTCCATGAAACTTTGGTTTGATCGGTTGTATTTGTTTGCACCCTAAAGTCAGGCTCAAAATCACAAATAAAACCGTTATCAAGCTCAAGTTCAATTTCCATTTATCCATACGTCCAAACGGTTGGCCTCGGTCCCTCTTCAGGAGAGAGACTGTCGATGTGGCAGAACCTTTTATTGTGCGGACCTTTTTGAGATAGGCCAATTCCAGATATTCCATGTCTCTGTGCTATTGCAAAAAGTCGCATTGCATCCGCCCCACTTATTAAAATATCACAAGCCTTGGCCTTAGTGTGTGGGCCGTTCCTGCCTGTTGTAGAGATGAGTGCATTTCTGCTCTGGCAGCGGAAACCTGACGTGATTTTCAACGGCCTTTGCATCTCATCCCGTATAGACTGAAGTATTTTCATAAACTCTTCATCCATATCACTCTTACCACAGCATGAACACGCCATTTCGTTAGTAGTAAAGTTCTTGGTAATATACATAGCTATTCCCCCTAGTATAACCCCATTGAATTGTCGTCTAGTTCCAACCCACATGGGATTAGTAATCGGACTTATTTGCCCGATTTACCCAGTGATTCTTTTAACAGCTTTACTAACTTATCGTCAACATCCGAATCAGTTTTCTTCGCCAAAGTTTCCAACAATAAAATTATGACCTTCTCAATTACTTTGCTATTTCCTAGCATACTGAAAGCCATACTCTTTACTACTCCTGCAATTATAAATGGCATCGCTATCTCCTTTTCCTATATTGTTCATGCAATTTCCTTAAACGATCTAAATGATCCTTCTGTTCTTTTGTCATTGCTACTCCTTTGCTATCAGTGTTTCCAGACTGTTCCTATTTTGATCTACTTGGAATTTAATGAGCTTAACATCCCCTGACAAATTGGACACAGTAATTAATAACCATGTAATTGACCCAATCAAAATGCCTCCTACGGATAATATAAGTGAATTAGTATTCATTATTAATGATTATTAAATCTGTCCCTTGGGTCCCTTCTACCTACATTAATCCTTAAATCAGTAAGAGTTGATTCTACATCCCTCATTTGACTTTCAAAGTTTTCCTCTGCCATATGTAGGTGTTCAATATGTAATTTATTATCCCGAGCTATTTTCTCAACATCCATAACAGTAGCAAATAACCAGCCTACAATTCCCATTAAACCAGCAACAACAAGGGGAGTGAATGTCTTCACCAAAGTATGCTCCGCCATATTTTGCATGGCGTTATTGCCATTCTTATTAGCCATTAGAAGTTAGAACTTAGAGTTTTATTAGTTTGCTTTTTAGTCTTTATAGCAGGCTTTGTAATTTTTTTGGTTTCTTTTTGCCATTTATCTATTCTCTCTAAATCTTCTGGCTCAGGTCTATTCAGAAAGCCCCATAACCTTTTAATAAAACTCATATACTTCCTCCTTTTTTTAATTTATATCTTCCCTTGCTTGCTTCCATTTCTTCCTCATGTTCATGATCTTTCTTCTCACGGAACCAGTAGTCAGTAGACTTTGCAAGGACTGCAACGTATGCACCACAGAGGATATTAACCAAGTCACGGCTCGATTCTTTAACCTCCGAATAGAACAATAGATACAGTAGAACCAGAAACGTAATCGCATTGGCAATTGATATGGTAAATCTTGCCCAAAAGTTAAGAAGTTTCCTATTTTCAAGCGCACTTCCTGCTCCTCCAAATAGTGATTTGTTTATCTTCATTCATGTAATTAAGGAGTTGTACTTCTATATTTCATAGTTGTGTAGAGTTGCTTTTACACAACCCTACCACAATGTGTTACTTCTTCTCTACGAACTCATATAGTTCCGATGCCTTCCGCTTTATATCTTCAATGGTATAAGAATCGGGCTGTAGTTCATTCCAGAGTTCCTGATTTGCTTCCCCCTGACCTTGGGCAAGTTCCCAAGCGAGCGAGAAATAATCCTGGCTGCGTTGCACTTGGCCCTGCAAATAGTCTTGAGCCATTTGGAGGATTTTAAATCTGAGTTCAAATGGATTACTAGACATAATATGTCCTTTCCTATGTGTGTGTTTGTGTGTGTCTGATTGTTTTGTAGCAGGTGCAATCATAAACCTGTATTTCGGTCAAAAATGTCCGATTATTCACCTTCTGAAATTGTAAGTTCTTCTTCTTCGTCTTTTGGTTTTTCTAAATCTACCAGTGCTTGCTTATATCCTTCTGCCTGAGCCAACTGCGTTTGCAGAGTTGGAATCTGTTGCCGAAGGTCTGAGATTATTTTGTCGATTTGTTCAAGTGTCATTATGCGTTCTCTAGTGCTGTTACTTTGGTTGATAGTTCTTTAATAGCGTTTACTAACATGGGAATCATGTGTGACCGCTTTATGGAATACTTTGTGCCATCTGGTGTTAAGTCCACTAAAAGACTTGTATCATTACTACTTCCGTAACCGAGAGATTGTTCAAGTTCTAATATAGCCTGTGCTGAAAATCCCACTTCTACTGAAGATTTTTTATGCGTTCCGTCTGGTTCAGCATCAAGTATATCTTGAGCTGTTACGTCCACCAGATTGCCATCTTCATCTTCTGTTTCAGGATACCAAGACCTCTTATCCCATACATAAGTAATAGGTTGCATAGCATTAATCCAATCTAAACCACCATCAAAATTAGTTATATCCGCTTTATCCCTAATGTCTGAAGTTGTCCAAGCATCTGTTTCAGCATATACAGAGGCGATTGAGGTGTTGCCAATACAAACGATATTTGAAGCAGTTGTTATTTGACCAGATGGACTATTTGCTCTTAATGCATCCGTTCCTATCCCAATGTTGTTGTGCCCTGTTGTTACATTATATGCTGCTGCATAACCGAAACCGCAGTTATAATCACCAGTGGTGCAACTTCCAACAGCATAATCACCAAAAGCAGAACATCCCACACTATCATCACTAACACGCATTGCGCTATAACCAAAAGCGTTGTTTCTGTCTCCTGTCGTATGAACTTTTAGTGCATCCGTACCAAAAGCATTATTGTAGTTTCCTGAAGTATTAGCTTCAAGTGCTTTCGTACCAAAAGCATTGCAAACTGTACTGGTAGCGGCTTTTAGTGCATGAAAACCAAAAGCACAGTTATCATTGGAATTATTGGTCGATAGTGCTTTATGACCCATTGCGGTGTTTTTAATACCTGTCGCACACGCTGTTAATGCGTCATCACCAACTCCGACATTATAATCACCAGTTGAAATGGAATCAACGGCATTCGTTCCAATACCAAGATTATTGGTTGCAGTAGCAACAATCTCTGTTCCGTTGATTGTGTCTCCGCTGATTGTTCCACTGATTGTTCCGCTGATTCTCACACTGCCATTTACATCTAGTGCATAGCTTGTAGAATCACAACCGATTCCCACGTAACCAGAGGATAGGTCAGCAGTTATAATTTTAGATTTTACAAATGAATCAGCGGCATCATTCAAAGACTCTAACTTAACTGAACCTTGATAGTTTCTTAATCTACCTACTCTTTCGCCTGAAGTGGCAGTTGCATCTTCCAGTAAGAAAGCGCAACCATTAATATCGTTCGTTTTAAGATGTAATCCAGAACATACGCCATAACCTGGATCATCAGTTCCGATTCCCACGTTGCCAGTTTCGTCAATAACCATTGCAACTGATGAAATATTACCAGTTGCAAAAACTATATCCTGCCCTGCCGATGTACTACCTTGAATAATTAAATTACCCCACTCATCAAACGGATAACTTGCCCCATCGTCACTTCTATATATATAGCCAGCATCTCCAACATCTGCGGTTGAACCATCAACAACAAAAGTCGATCTGTGTTGATGAAACGAAAGTGCACCTTCTCCACTTATATGAAGTGGTGATTTTGGGAACGTACAATTGATGCCTACGAATCCATTATTTTGAACCAATAGTGCTGGAGAACCACCGTAGGCTATGCTGGAAATTAATTCCATCATGTTACCAGAAGACGTGCTGTAGACCTTTAAGCCTACATCTGATCCTGAATTATTAATGTAGAGGGCTTGGTCGGCTCCATCCTTATCAATTTCAACAGCTCCGGAAAAGGTTGTTTTTCCACCATCTGCAACCACAAGTACATCAGTGTCATTATCCTGCAACTGCATTATATGACCAGTAGAGGTACTGTTAATCTTCAGACCTACATCCGTGCCAGCATTGTTGATTACAGTTGCATCAGAAACTACAAGTTCGGTATCAACAGTTGTTGTCGTTCCAGAGACTGTCAGATCACCAGACATAATGACATCACCAGAAAATGTTCCTCCTGATTTTGGTACAATCTGGTCGATGCTCTGGTTTAGCATCGGCCCCCACTTTTCAGCAGTGGAATCTGCACCAACGATGGGTTTCAGGAGATTTTCTGATGTAGTGTTAAATCCAGTATTGCTAAATTCCTCTCCGTGAGTCCCTCCTCCAGAACTGTAATAATATAATGTGTCGGTCGTACTACCAGAAGTAACGATGGTGGTCTTTCCGTCAGTGCCGGGCGTTCCGGTCTTAGTAACTCCGGTTGTGTACTCAGATGCTCCTGAGTTATTTGATGTGATCGAAAATTGGAGGATGTGACCTGAGTTTGAGGCATCAGCTTGATCGAAAACAAAAGTGTCTCCGTCCCGGAATGTCAACTTTGGTGCAGGGCCACCATCAATCGTGAACTTGCCAGATGCAACTTTTACTTCGTATGTAAACGTACTCATATCAGTTTTAGAACGTAGGGTGTTTGGCTAAAATTATATAATTAACGACCAGATACGGTTGCATGATGTTGTGCGATCCATCTCCGTATGAACAATTATCAGTTGTCGTAAGACGAGCAGGATTAGTCGTAGTGGTTGTAATTCCGGTGAGTTTTGCATCAGTTGTCACAGAGTGAGCGTGATCTGCAATGGTGATTCCAGTGTTTGCTGGGTCTGATGTCCATGTGCCATCTACCCCACCAGCGGAATCAATATCAAGTCGATATGTTCCAGTACCACTAGACCAATCATTAACGTATTCCGCAGTATGAGAATGACCGTCATCAGTTATTGCGAGTACTGCTTCACTGGTTTTTCCACCTGTCTGATCTCCAATATGATAGTGAGTAGTGTCTGTTACTGGATGAATGTGACCCGGATCAGTAATTGGATGGTCGTGCAGTGGAATTTGTGCTTCTGTCAAAGTGTGAGTTTCTGTACCGGAGCCTAGTGCCAATGCTCTTGTTGACCTGCCAGATATTGTGTCAGTGTTATAACCGACAGGGACTCTGGAACGGAGGTCTGGAAGGGAAAATGTGGATGAATCATTCGATGATCCTATTCCATAAGTCGTACCGATTAAAGCAAAAAGTGTTGCATAGTCACCTACTCTTGCTAGAGAACCTCCGTTACATACAAGCCATTCTCCCCCGTTTGTAGTTGACGTCGGTGCTGTTGATATGGGGTACATCTGGATTGTACCTATTGGTAGTGCTAAAGCCAGCAACTCCGTAAGTTTGTCGAGTCCGGTGTTGAGTGTTCCGCCCCAGGTATTTCTATAACCACCGGGAGTGGGTTTTTCTACTGCAAAGTTTGTTGTGTTTGCCATACTAATCTATCTGAAAAGGTGTCCATGTTGTGTCTGAAACTTCCTGTCCGTCCCATGAAATGTATCCAAAAGTTAAAGTAGTCCCTTGTACTGTCTCTACTCCGAATCCAGCCCATTGAAAAACCGGAGCAGAGTACATTGTTCCAGTACCTTGTATATAACTGGTTCCTCCCTTCAGTAATCCTCCAAACATTAAAACAGCAGAATTAGCTGATGCTTCAGCATGTGCAGATTCCCATTGTGCTATTCCAAAGGACGAGACTGAGGTAGTAGCATCAGTCTCAGCAAAAGAGTGAATTATACCTTTACCAAAGGTTCCCTGACTAAATTCTCCACCACCAAAACCGATTGTTGTGTCCATCAGTCAAGTCAGTCAAGTTGTATCTTAATAGAGGATGAGTTGAACTTGAAAATATCCCCATCATTTATTGTTTTGGTTGTAGTAGTGGAAAAATCTGATTTTTGCAAATTCTGGAAGGCAACTAAGTTTCCTGTAGAAACAGCATCATAAATCCCTATCCATCCAACTATCCCCCAATCTGCAGTTGCAGTTGGAAACGTGATTGCTGATGTATTTGTTGCCTGTGCTGTTCCTGTACCTGTTATCGTGAATGCACAAACCTGACGAGCATACGACCCACCGGAGACCTCAGTGCCAGCAGCAGAATCTGATGGTGTTGCAGTCAACAGTCCGACATAATAGTTTGTGGGTTTCGTGAATGTTGTTGAACCAAAGACATGGTTCATTATTTTGTCTTCTAAGTAATTCGTTAGTCCTGCCATGATAGTTTATCCAAATGGAGTGAATGAAATCGAAGGAGTTGAGCCAGAAAATCTAATTTTCTCGTCCTGTTCAATAATTTGCTGAATGACCTGTTGGTATTTACCAGCCCACAAACCTACTCTTTCATCAGCTTGGAGATATGGGGCAGAGTGCATTAAGGAACCGTAAAGGTAGGCATCTGGATGAGCAGTTAATAGCCAGTTCGTTGAGTTTGCAGAAAGTGTTGGGATCTTAACAAAATACACAACCTCAATCGTATATTCACTATCTGGAACGGGTGCAAACTCGATATTATCCTGCACGATTGAGTAGTAAAGTGGTTTACCAGTGGCATTCCGACTCCGAGCAGCATCAAGTTCACTAAGATTCTTATATGTCAAGGGAGTCATTGGGTCAGTCAAAAGATCAATATTTTTCATCCCCATAAAACCGGGTGGTAATTTTACATACTGTGAAGTAATGGGTGCACGACTCCTTTTTACCATGTCACGGATTCTAAGAGTCCGGTTAAACTCTGCTTCACACATCGTGATAAAGTCAGGTATCACAGATGTTAAATCAGACCTGTTTAAAAAGTCTGCTATTGATGCTTGTAATTCTGTATAGTTACTCAGTGCCACAATTCTCCGTGATGTAGACTTTTAACTTCTTGTGATAATTTGTGGTCGATAACACAAGGTATTTTTTTTGTTTTGACTTGTTCCCAGAAAGCAACATAGTCTTCAAAAAACGCTGGAGTCTCCCCAATCTGCCGATATTCAAAAAAAGGGATCTCCAGAACGTCGAACACGGGCATATTCATTAGGCACATACCCAATGCTACCCCTTCAACTTCCTCTGTCTCAGGCAACCTTGCATCTGGGACAATCGAGCCACTTTCCCTGTATGCAGCAAATTTCCTTGTTGAGAAATCTACCAGATAGTTTACTCCTACTATGCCTCTCCCTCGTGCCAGCATCCTATGTATGGAATCTTCTGGAAACGTCAGTTCCGGTGCCAGCATTAAAACATGGGTTGCTTCCCATGCGATTGCATCACCTATTAAACGATGCCTTATCTCTGGCAGCACACTGCCATGAGTTGTGAATACTTTTATTGAGTGTTCTCCGTTAAAATCGGAGTGCTGGAAATGAGCAATCATGTTCGATAAACACTCAACAAACTTACTCGGATATGCTTTCGTTGTTGAGGCTATTACTACGGCAACTTTTAAAGTTGTCCGGGCCACGTCCTGAACGGTTTGTTTTCGGGTGCGTTTGCCCACTTTTTCCAATCTTTTGGCGACCATCTCTCCCTTAATGACTGATCTAAAACGAATCTTGGAATACACGCTGCGTGACGAACCTCTTTCGATGGTTCAAGATCAGACATGTCTTTTGCCAATTTAATAATTGGTTCAACATCCTCCTTTGACTCAATCGTGAAGGTCTTGTCGTGTTGATCCCAAGAGAAGGTTTCAGTCCTCCCTTGAGACCAATCGAGCAGAGTTTTTCTGCTTGCAGACATATTACGAAACTGTTAGGTCGGCACAAATGCCAGAACTAGCTTCGTTTTTAGCGACCAATGCATATTCCACTAAAAGTGCCTTCTTAGTTGCATCAGAAGTTTTGGCTACGTCTTCCTGCTTGAAATCTCTGTAATATGCTACAGACCAATACTCAGGGTCTAAAACAAATGCAGATGTTTCACGCTGGAAACGGTTCGGGATAACTTTTAAGTCACCAAAATCGGAAGCATACAAGTCTGCTGCTGCTTGGATTTTGGATTCCCCGATCATTTGACGTGCTGAAGAACGTCCCGTGAAACCACTAACCACACCCTTGTTAAATGGGCCTACCATCAGAACTGACGGATCACCACCACTTGAGTATGTTGCCTGAATTACTGCTTTCAGGATGGTTTCT
>Ga0208156_1000712_pt1 | contig 11791 bp, 16 predicted proteins | sample 1_EtaG_FD_184073 | JGI IMG/M metagenome (GOLD analysis project Ga0208156, IMG submission 184073) | Marine viral communities from the Subarctic Pacific Ocean - 1_ETSP_OMZ_AT15124 metaG (SPAdes) (version 2) | ecosystem: Environmental > Aquatic > Marine > Oceanic | place: Pacific Ocean | collected...
TCAGCCATATTATAAAGAAAGTTCATATGTTTATTATCTAATTTTGAATCTGAAAAATACACCTTTACATCAGGAGCAACCGCTTTAACTAATTCAGGTAAATCCGTACCATTTTCATCTCGTGGTTGTGTATGCATCAATAAACAACATTTATCAGCTTTCTCTTTTGGTAACATATCACAAAATGTTTTAAATGCCAGAACAACATCTCCTGGCATTTTTCTACGAATATTTCTACTATTATAAAGTACTATAAACTCTATATCTTTATCAGCCAACCCAGCTCTAAATGATTTAAGTTCTTCCCATTCATCGTGTAATGAAGTAATAGGATAAAAAGCTTCTGTATTACATCCATGAGGAACATAAGTAACTTGCCAATCTTCATATTCTGTTCTAACATTTTTTACAATATTTACTGTCTGTTTTGAAATATTCATAAGAAGGTCTACAGAGTCATAAAAATTACGATTATACATTGGATAGGGTAAATCATCCCATATATTATAATAATATATTGGAATATGTTGTCTGATTTCATGTTCCATTTGAAATAGCCATCCCCAAAATCTTGGGTCTGTATAAATAAGAAGGGCATCAACTTGATGCCTTACTATTAAATCTCTTACCATCTCTTGATTTCCATAACCACTAGTAGGATATATCATCAATTCAGCATCTTCCACACCAGTTTCTTCTCGTACAGATTCAGTCATATCAACAATCTTACCTGCTTCTGGATGTTTGATTGCACCACCGATTTGAACCCAATTATAATGCTGTAATGTACCTAAAACTATTTCCCTCGACATTGTGCCAACTCCCGATGACATTCTTAAATCATCTGAGAGTAACATAATTGTTCTCTTCGCCATAAAAACCTCTCTATTTAATCATTTAGTAACTGTCTTTTATCTTTTTCTTTTTCTTCTTTTGGTTCATACTTTTTTAGATGTGCTTCTATATTTTCTAATCGTTCTTCCATCTTAACTAAAGTATCGTAAATCTTATCAAGTATTTTTAATGTTGGTATCCCGTTCATTAAAATTGACTCCCACTTATTTGTAAATTGTCATATGTATCTATTTTAGATTTAAATTCTTCATCTCCTACATATAAATCCATTGAACGATTTACAAGTTTCTGTAAAGTAAAATCATCCCTCAAACAAATTACCTTAAACTTTTTATATAAATCTTCTACTATTTTAACAGTAGTTAACTTTGTAAAATACATAATATCTCCATTCTCTGTATATACATATATATCATCTAATTAATTATTACAACCTTTTTATTAAGACGATTGGCGTGTCCTACGGTGTTCATAGTACCCTTTGATTCCACACCTTCTGGTATAAACGCAACCACAACATCACTATATTCAACTATTTGCCTATTTCTCTTAAAGTAATTACTAACATAATATGGTTTATTATAATTATTTACTTCAAGAACACAATGCATATTATGAGAATAATGTGAAGGTGGAAACTCTGCATATTTCATATCAAATTCTAATGCAGATTTCTTAGCGTATCCATCTGCACCGAACTGTTGACCACCACTAACTATTTCAACTTCATCTCCAAATTGTTCTTTTAATTTGAAAATAAACTCTCTAATTTTTGATTTATTTGTATATTTTCTACTTCCTACTATTGCTACCCTTTTCATAATCATCCTACTTTGTTTGTTTAGCTGTAAAATTTTTTCTTTTAGATTTATCTATCCATAGTTCGTGAACATTCATACTTTCATAATTTAATTCTATAGTATTTTTTATTTGATGTTTTTGATAATATTTCCACATCTTATAAATAGCGTCTAAAAAATAACTATTCTTATCTACGTGTTTATTAAAGATTTTTTCTGCATATTCATAACGTTTTTTACTTGATTCCCATACTGTTTTCATAAATATCTGATCACTAAGCCCTCTACCATATCTTATCTTATTTTTTCTCCAAACACTCGAAAGTATATCACTCCAATCTCTCACCATAAACACCACCAAAATATCATCATCAACTAATTCGTGTATTTTATAAGTAAATGTAGGACATTGTGTAACTGCATTCTTTTTTAAAAGTAATTCAGATATGTTTCCTACACCTATAAATTTTTCATCAACGTATTTCCAACCCAAAGTATATGCTAAAGCCTTACTTGTAAAAGTAGTTCCACTTCTATTTGAGCCCACCACTACTATACTATTACAATTTTTAAATAAATCTTCTTTATAATCAACTGCATCCATTTCAACTTGATATTTGTTAACTGTTTTAATATGATGTTCAATTTCATCTTCAGTTAATGGATTAATTTTCACTATTAACTTCCCCTTTCATAATCATTTCTTTTTTGTTTCCTTTTAGGTGGTTTTTCAGTTGTACAAAATTTAGCCACATCTTCAAATTCATCAAGACCATTTAATATTCCATACCAATGATATCCTTCTGGATATACATATTTAAATCTAGTTTGATATTCAGCAGTATTACTATCTGGAGTTATATCAAACCAAGTAAAATCATTTGTCATATCTACAGGAGTTGGTTTTATAGTTGTTTTATACTGTAACGTAGATTCCCATTTTTGTATAAAACTTTTTAATTCATTTGGTTTAATTTCTCCTTCATCATACCAAAGTTTAAGTTTAAAAGGATAATGTAAACTTTTATATATTTCATTAACCCTCATAATTATTCTTTCTTGGTATCGTTCAGCTATAAACTCTGATAATTTTAACTTTAAACTCATATTAAGAAATGTATCCATATCATCCAACCTTCCTATCACATAAATCTGGTTTATCCTTATAATCACAAAACCTACAATTTTTATCACTCGGCACTTTATTATAAATATTATCTAAATTATATTCCCCATTATCTAAAAATGATTCATCAACAAACTGTTTAAACTTATTTATAACTCTATTAATACTCGGAGTTCCATTTGCAGGTGTAAATAACTGAACTCTTTTCTGTGGAAAATCAACCTTTTCATAAAGTTTTCTTTTTACAATAAAAAATTCAACATCAATTCTATCCATAGGAATATCAAACTGTTTAGAATAAAACTGTTTATACAATAATAACTGATTAGATTTATTCTTATCTGCTTTCATGTATTTATTCCACCCCATTGTGGAAGTCTTAATATCTATAATCTTTATTCTATCTCTAACAGTATCCTTTATGACTAAATCAAGATACCCAACAAACTTTATATTCTTTGGTAATTTATAATCCAAAGGAATTTCTACACCTAAAAGTTCATAACCACTTTTACTAAAATATTGACCTCTACGTTTTTTAACCCAATCTAATATTATTACACCATGATTATAAAATTCACTCATTTCTTCCTGAGTGCATTGTGGTTCTTCCCATTCTTTAAAGTTCTCTTTCATTCTTTCTACCAACATAGAATTCAAATCTAAATTGTCAGCAGCTTTAATAGTTTCTGTATACATAACCGTTAAGTATTTCTGTAATACTTCATGCATTGATGTTCCAAATAACGTATGAATATTACCTGTAAACTCTCTAAGGTTATCTATATAATTTAGCTTCCACTTATGTGGACAGGAAGACCATTGAGAAAATTGACTGTAGCTAACTACTTTCATTTACCCCATTTACCATTTATTACAATTCGTGCTATAATTCCATAAACAGATAAATCTGCAAATGCATCTTCTACTGGTTCAGCTTGACCTTCTGAATCTCTACGAATAATTAAATTAACTAATCTATTTACTTTATCATTAATTCTAACAGTTAAAGCAGTAAGTGCTAATTTAACTTCCTTTTCATTTCTCAATTCAGTTCCCATAGAAATATTATGAGGACCATAATCGTGTTGCTTTACTGCAAATAATTCATATTGCTCCCGTTGTATCCTTTTGAATTCGTCCATCATTGTAGGATATTCTTTTTCCATTATAGAAGTAACATCCAAGTTATCTTCTTTATTATTTCCATATGGTTGTTTATTTTTGGCTTCTTTTATCATCTTTGATTTAGCCATTTTATACTCCTTCTATTTTATCTATTATTTCATACTCTAAACACTGTTTTGCCGTTAAATACAAATCTGTTTTTGTTTTTTCAGCCCAATACTCTCTAGATTTAGCAGATACGTCTGATAATATTTTATTAATAGTTTCATGTAATTCTTTTAAATGATCCGAAGATTTAAGAATATCAGAAACCTTTCCTTCTTCAAAAATAGAACCTTCATGAATCATTACAGTAGCATTTTCAGACATACTTCTATCTCCAGTTCCACATGCTAAAATTACAGCTGCTGCCGACATAGCTGCTCCATAACAACGTGTATTTACTTTAACATCAAATGATTGCATAAAATCAATAATTCCTAACATAGAATAAACATCTCCCCCATAAGATGATAATATTAAATTTATAGGTTTATCTGAATTTACTCTTTTGCACACTTCAAATCTAGAACTTACATATCTAACATCAGTAATGTCTAATGAATCTGATAAGTAGACTACATTATTATGTAAATCTAAACCATAATCTAATTCTTTATACATTAATTGCAACTCTTTATTATTCATACTTTCTCCTTACTCGCTTATCTAAATAATACACATAAATGTGCTTTGATGGTAATTTTTTTACAAAGATATTAGGGTCTCCCGCATCATACCTTCTCTTAATTTCTCTACTATATGGACGTTTTCGTTGATTTAAGGAACGTGAATGCATTTCCTTTCCATCTACCATTAAAATACTGCCCTTTCCAGTCTTTCCTTTGTATATGAAATTTGAAGCTTTATAAATCACTCCACTATGTCCATGATGAGGATCTGCAAATGATACTATAACTTGAATATCTGTATTTTTCTTTAACCATTTTAATGTCTGTCCTATAAAATAACTTTCTGTATTTGTTGGAGTATCATCAATACATACTAACCTTCTAAGTTCATATATTCTAAGTGGATCATCAGGATTATACTTTTTAGCCGTTGCTGGCATTGAAGGCCATGCATACATCATAGCACCTATCATAGTTGGTAAACCAAAATTCCCTTCTTTATATAACCCAAAACAATTAGTACTTTGAACTCCATTTACATTTTGAGAATAATGATACTTTTCAATAAATGGTGCAATAGATCTACGAAGAACTTCTTCTACCGTAAAATCTCTAACTTTCATCGCAAATTAAGTTTCTTATATTCCTTAGGATCCACACCATAACTTTGTATTAGGGTTAAAAGATCTTGTTTACCTTGCTCTGAAAGATAATATATCTCTAAATAAGATATTGCTTCAGACTCACTTATTTCAAAGTGTTTTGCAACAAGATCTATTACCCATTGTTCATGATTCATATTCTTCTTTCCTTTTACATATTTTAAAAATTGATTTCTTCTTGGTAAAATATCTCTATAAACTCGATATAATTCTTTTGAACTTAATGGATATTTTTGAACTTCATTAACTACTTCTATCCAATCACTCTTCATAGATAAAAACCGATTAATCATATAGTTCGACCAACTTTTTACTTCATAATCTTCATAATCTTCAAGTCGTTCCTTCTGACTCGTCAGTAGATCCTTTGTCCACAACCACGGTGCTTTCTTTTTTACGGAAGATCGCTTCCCACCTTTTACCCCACTCATCTACAGATATACCTCTTCTAATTTTATCACCTTTACCAGCTTCACTAACTCTCTTTTCCTTTTTAGGTTTTGATTCATTCTTTTTCTTCGACATCTAATCCACTACCTCTCAAAAACATTTCAGGAATTTCTCCACATGCATTACAAGTATAAACTTGTACAGGAGCAATTATATCTTCCCCAGTAGGTGATACTAATTTTGATATTGATTTTAAAATAAATGATGTAGTAAATATATGCCCTTCACAATTATCACATTTAAGAGTTGTAGCATTAGATATATCTACTTGCACCTGCTGTCGTTGTTGATCAGATAATTTCATCTATTAACCTATATTTTAAACAAGTGTTAGCATCCCATAGTAAATCATGTTTCAATATTTCATCTAACTTTCTCATTGGAACTTTTGTATACTCTTTATATACATTTTTAATAGTTTCCATCATTAAATCTAAATTCTTTTTCTCATCTTCTATTTCAGAATATTTTCCCCACAATGATGAAGATAATTGATGAATCAACATATAAGAATTTCTACTCATAAATCGCTTCCCACCAACTACTGAAATAAATGTTGCTGCACTCGCACTAAATCCATCTACATAAGTTTCAACAGGAACTTTACATCTTAATATCGTATCCATTGATGAAATACCAGCGGTAATTGAACCACCACCTGAATTTATGAGTATTTTAATTGAAGGTGGATTTATATCTAAATTATTTGCAAGGGTTAAACTTTTAGATTCCAACTCACTTACCTTTTTATTGAGTTCTACTGCACTTTCTCTATTCACACTAGCATAATAATAAATCTTGTTTTCGTGAACTGCTATATGTTTTTCTTCTGGTTTTGGTTTTTGTACTAATTTTTGTGGGGCTTTCTTTTCACCCCAATATTTTTCGTCCATTATTTTATTACTCCCAATAGTTCAATTAACATAGCCATAGCATTGATCTCCTTATCAACTACCTGACTATCACTTAGTTCATACTTAGCAATTACTAAAATACATTCTGCTACATGACCCTTTCCATAACTATCTACTTCATCATATAATAATCTAAATAAATCAGCGAAATCTGTAACTTTGGAGTCTGCTACTAACTGTCTTATATTTTTAAATGCACTTTTTTTATCTTGAGTCTCTAATATTTCTAATAACTTTAACTTATAATCATTCTCTACAATACTCTGTTTATCAACCGTTAACTTACCATCAATAGACTGTCGTTGTGCAGAATTTATAACTCGTCTAATATCAGGATATCCAGAATTTACTAATATTTTCAAATCATCTAACTCATAAACCACATCTTCCTCTGCGAGTATTTGAACCATTCTTTGTGCAACTTCTGACCTAGAAGGTGGTATTATTTGAAAAGGCTGACACCTACTTTGAATTGGATCTATAATTCGTTCAACAAAATTACAAGTCAAAATAAATCGAGCATGCTTCGAAAATGTCTCCATAAGATTACGAAGAGCAGCTTGAGAATGTGGACTTATATAGTCTACCTCATCTAAAATAATAATTTTCATAGGTTTAAAACTAACTGTAGAAGCAAAGTTTCTAACTTTAGGTATCAACTCATCAACTTTTCTTACATCAGATGCGTTAATATATAGATAATCACATTCTACTTGTTTCATTAGTATTTTTGCGAGAGTGGTCTTACCTGTACCAGCCTTCCCATAGAACAAAAGGTGTGGTAAGTCGCCACTCTCTATATAAACCGACACTTTACTTTTGAGATGATCGTTCCCAATGTATGTGTCGAGAGAGGATGGCCGATATTTTTCTACCCATAATGTATTACTCGTCATAAAATCCTTTTTCGTGTACTTCGTGTTTAATAACTTCTGCTTTATTGATAGCTTCCTTTGGATAAGGTAACTGAGGATGTTTCAAGTTAGTAATAAATAGTTTCTTTTCTTTTCTACTACCAAGAAAAAATAAATATCTATGTTTTTCTGCTTCTTTCTTTAACCAAAATGTATGTCCAATTCGATTTTTTAGATGTTCAGCATTACTACTACCATACATAGAGTAAACAGTTCTACTATGAATCCATTCACCATCTTCTTCTATTTTCAAACTAAACGTAGGAGCCATTTGAATATCTCCACATCCTTGATACAACCAATTGGTTGCTTGATATATTTTTCCAGTATGATTCTGCTCTGGATCGGCATATGAAATCAATACCTTTACATCTGGTGCATTTTTCTTTAACCATTTAAATGATTGTGAAATAACAAACGATTCTATATTTTTTCCATAATCATCATAAATAACTAACCGAGTTAGTTCCAATATATTCTTAGTAGTAAGTTCTAAGTCCTCTTTAAATATTGAACCTAGAACTCTTCTACCTATTGGATATCCGTAAGCAATACATCCAATAAGTTTTTCTTCTTTCTCATCAAAAAACTTATGTTCATTATCAGATTGATAAAATATACCTATTGGATATCTACAAGAAGATAATCTACCACTATAGTGATTCTTCTCTATAAACTTTCTAGCTATTGGTTTTGAAACTAATCTTAGTGATACTTTTGAAGTATCAACATACTCTTCCATTAGTCAACATCAGTAATTGCAACTAAATAATAAGTAGCATCATATTCATCTACTTTAAAATTTATACGTGCCAATCCTTGTTCACTAATTTCAAGTACTGCACTTTCACATTCTTTATTTGCTACTAATACATCCTTAAATAAATCAGCATTAAAAGAAACTTTTTTCATATCAACATAAGTTTCTGTTTTTACTGGAATTGTAACTCTATTTGTATTTATCTTTGAATACCCAATAACTAATTTAACTACATCATTATCTGTTATCACAGTAAAACTATCCGTATCTGATAATGCAGATTTTCCAGCTATAAATTTCTGAATAAAAGTATTATCAACTTTTACCTGTAATCCAAATTCTGGAAGATCTTTTAGTGATGGGGGATTATTAATAACCGATAAATCTGATAACATATAGTTAACTGTAGCATTAGAATCATCTACTTTTAATGCAATAGCCTTATCTCCAGCCTTCATCAAGTTTAATTCAACATCATCTGATAAAACTCCTAAAAGCTTAACCATTTGTTCTGTATCATAAACTCCAAGACTAATGTCTTCAAAAGACCATCCATTCATTGATAGTTCACCTAAAAGTGATTTGTCTCCAGTCATAAATCTAGTCTGTAACTTTTTCTTACCACTGTTCAAAATGACTGAATTGACATTACCACCTAAATGATATTTATCAATAAACCGAGTCAATTTATGTTTTTCCATTTTCATTCTCCTTATTATTATAACCTATATATACATATATATAAGTGAGTTTGTTCAAAATTAAAAGAATCTTTCTATAGTCTTACTAGCATCAGTTGGTTCTCCCCAATCCATGGTATCGTAAAACATAGTTATTTTTTTCTTTAATGATTTACTATAAATTTTATCATAATCAACACTTTCTCTTATAAACGACAAAATTTCTATAGGGTCTTCATGACCTTTGTACGCTAAAGTTTCCAATCCATATTGATTCTTTTTTAAATACACCCATTTTATTTTACTTATATTTTCTATCTTACTATACTTCTTATCTCTCTTAAAATGTTTCAATAAATCATTGTATGCAAGTGCAGCTTTAACGTGAACTGGAGTTCCTTTATAATATCTTGAAAACATAGAAGTATTTTGTTCATCTGCTTGCAAATATTTACTCATACCTTTTACTGTAGTAGGTGTTGCTATTTCATCTATATCCATAGTTTTCATTTTATCTTTAAAATTTAATATTCTTTCATCAATTTTTTCCTTTGGAACATCCGATAATATATCTTCTAAAACTTCTTTAAGTATTAGTCTAAGAGCTGTAGGGAAATTGCTTCTAACTGTATCTATTCCCTTCATTAATATTTTATTAACCTTAACTCCATTATCACTAATAATTTTCATTCCATATCTTTTCTTAACAATAAACAATCCAGATCTCGCTATAATTTCTTGCTTAATTTCAAATCTATGATTATCAATATTACAAAATCTCTTTGAAAATTGACCATACATTCTATTAATAAAACTTTGAACTTCTGATGCAATCTCACTAATTCTCTGAGTCATCATTACATCACTTAATTTTTGATTTGGAAATCTTTTTTCAATTAAAGGTAATGCAGAAAAGAATACCGAATCAGTATCAATATAAATACAATAGTCTTTTTCATCACCTAACTCATTGTTATAAAAATGATTACCAATAACCTTTGTATACTTAATTAATTCCTGCCCAGTAGTAGTAACTGCTTCTGCATTATCCAAATCATAAAAACGAAATACGGGAAGTCCTAACACACCATACAATGAATTTAATACAACTTTTTGAATATACTGCATTCTATTAAAATAGTGATACTTATCCATATCATCTTCATCCCCAAACTTTTTCATAAGCTTTCTATATTCACTTCTTTTATCAAACCATGTTGAAAGTAGAGATGGAATTAAACCTTTTTTATTATTTCTATAAATTACTCCATTTGTAGAAATTGAAACATTATTATTATCTAAATATTCTTTTAATTTTTTCTCTGATAATTTAACTTCTTTACCATTTTTATTAACAAGAGTATACGTTTTATTTATACCTGTTACAAACTCTCTAGCATCCCACCCATCTACTTTTCCAACCTTAGTCTCTGGTGATATATTTAAACTCATAATTGTAGATGGATACATAGATGTAATATCTAAATCATAAACCCATTCATATTTACCTCTTTGTGGATCTTGAACATAAGCACCAACAAACTTTTCATCCTTCTTAATTAATTCTTTTCCCTTTGGATCTTTATTTGGAGCAACTATACCTAACTTTTTTAAATATACCAAAATAGCTCCTTCAAGATATCTACTTGACATATGAATATCCTCATAAGGAACATGACCTAAATGACAAATACCTCTAGCTATATCAATAAAATCTAACTTATCATTTAATTTTTTAACTAATCTAACGTCATGAATATTATATTCAACAAATCTTTTTAAATCACTTTCATATAAATCATTAAGTGTACCTTCATAAGAAACTTTCTTTATCCCTAATTCATCATTTGCTATATCATCCAATCTGTATGAAGATTTTTGACTGAATGTAAATCGTTTATATAACGCTAAATAATCTAAACAAGATACTCCAGCAATTCCAAATTGTTGACGATAATTACTGTAATGTACTTGATCAATATGAGAAAGACAGTTTGCTACATCTTGTCCTAATATTTGACTAGCTCTATTATACAGATATGGAATATCAAAATTATTAGTATTCCATCCACTTAATATAGTTGGTTGTATTTCCCTATATTTAACAAAAAACCTATTTAAAAGTTCTGGTTCACTTGAAAATGCTTCAACGGTTATGTTTTCACCAAAATCTACATCTAAACTAAGAGATTCATCAAGAACATAACAGTAATATTTATCCATTATTGAATCATATAATGCGATAGATGTAATTTTATTTTCCGCTTTTGAAGGTAACGGAAACCCTTTAGTAACTTCAACTTCAATATCAAAAAACATAATACGATGACCTTCTGACATATCATCAGAATCAGTATAAGTATCTACAAGGGTTCTCATTTCAGGATTAACATCAGATTCATATAACCCAGTTTGATTTTTTTCCCATTTATAAATTTTCTTTAATCTATCACCATATAACGATACGTCTCTACCATTCCTATCTTTAATGTAAGCATAATGCTTATAAGGCAATACTACATGACCTTTCCGGTCATCCCAAATATGTACTTTCTTTTTGTAATTATCGTAATAAATATTTTGGTAGATCCGAAACTCCCTTTTTCCCCACCCTCATTAAAAAATTCTCAATGAAACGGTGCACCGTCAAGTATAAACACCATAACTAACAACACATACAACATAGCAAATAATACTAAACTCTTTAACGTATCTTTTACTTTTTCTTTTTTTGACATTTGTTTTTTCCTTTTATGTACCAAATTATTGTTCCTAATATACCACCAACTATAATCATATCTTTCAGTATAAATGATATCATGATTATACCT
>Ga0208156_1000714_pt1 | contig 11762 bp, 6 predicted proteins | sample 1_EtaG_FD_184073 | JGI IMG/M metagenome (GOLD analysis project Ga0208156, IMG submission 184073) | Marine viral communities from the Subarctic Pacific Ocean - 1_ETSP_OMZ_AT15124 metaG (SPAdes) (version 2) | ecosystem: Environmental > Aquatic > Marine > Oceanic | place: Pacific Ocean | collected...
AGGGTGAAATGCGGCGACAGGTTGTACGTCATAGCAAAGCGATCAAGGCTACGATGCCGATAAACACGATGGGAACAAGCGTCATAATGGCGAGGTTGATTAGTATGGGTTCCATGGGGTACCTCCTGTGGGAAGCAGCCAATATAATCCCATACGTGTTTCTACGCAAGACCCAAGATGCCGGGACGTTTTCTCTTTATTGGACCACCATACGCCGCTTGTTGTGGCGTCGTAGCCGCTGCCCGTATTGGTCCTGCGGTGATGTCGAAGGGGTACAAGGCCGCAAAGCGTTGCCGCTGCGGGGTTCCTGCTGCACCGGCTACGGGCGCTGCACTGGCAACGGGCGCTGGCGCGGGACTTACGGTCAGGCTTGATTGCGGGGGCGGAGGGGGGGGCCGCACCACGGTTGGGGTTGGTGGAGGTGGAGCAACACCCCTTGTGGCTCGTGGGACCGGACGCTCTTGTAGGAACGGATCCTTAACGTCTTCACGTCGAATTACTCCCGGCCCATAGAGTTCGCTCCTTAGACGGGCCCTTTCCTCAATCGAAGGGTCCTCCTCCGGCATTAAGTCTGTCTCCGGAATGGCGGTTTGTATACCAAGGGAGGACAGTGCCGACTTGTAGCCCCAGGCTATGCGGAACTTTTCTTTCGAAGATTTTCCCAGACGCATCATTGTCTGGAACAGGTCCTTGTCCGACAGAGCCTCAAATATAAGGTTTTTATAAGCAACCATGGGCGTGTCTTGCACGATTTGCTGAAGGGCTCGTGAGCCAGCGGAAGCGGCTATGAGTTCAGCGCCAGAGGTGCCCAGGCCGGGGACAAACTTCCGCACAGCGCCGCTCATCGCAACGCCCATTCTGGAGCCCATTACCTTTAGTGTCAGGCCAGCGAATACTCCTGGGTTGTCGATAATGTCTGTAACGTCTTTCAGTTTGCCCGCGCCGCCCCATTTGAAGTCCCCGCGCTTAAAAGCTTCCTTAGTCAATTCTTCAGAGACAATGTTTTCGATCTTTATGCCATCGTCCAAGAACCGGAGCAGGCGTATTCTTTCGACGTCCGTTAGCACGTTGGCATTGTCCAGAAGAGTGAGGGGGCTGTCCCCGGTATTGCGTCCCATAGGAGAGGTCAGCCAGGACTTCATTCTCGAAAAGCTTAAAATTTTCCCCGCCTCTTCGCCCTGTCCGTAGACCCACGCTGCATTAAGCACGGCATCTTTTATGCCGTTTAACAATTCCGGATCTCCGGTAGCCCGTGCGTTACTCAAGAGCCGCTCAAAGTTTCTTTTTGCGTCTCCGGCTCGTCCTACCTCTGGATCTCCTATAAGCTTTTGGATAAGAATACTCGGATTAGTTCCGTATTCAGACCACTCGCTTAAAGTTGCCGCTTCGTCCAGTTTCGTTTGAAAGATGCCGCTCTTATCGTTCACCGAATCCATGGCCGCTTGTGCTGTCTTAACGTTTTGAAGGTCGGCTTCAAGTTCGGGAAAGTTGCGTAGTTCCGACGCGTAGTCGGATCTAAACTTAGCTAAGGCGTTGGGAGAAACTAAGCCTGTGTCCGCATTAATTAGCCGTGTCGCAGCGGATCGTAAAATAGTGGTCTTGGCCGCATCCAGTGTTCCGACTAATTTTACTTGCTCTAGGGCAGTCAAGCCAACGGGAAGAGCGTCCAACGCATTAACGGAAGTGGACGCAGCAACGTCCTCTGAGACACCTAACGCCGCCTCTGTCATGGCAGCTAAACGTAATTCTGTTTCTTCCGGCTTGCCAGACATAATGCGTGTCTCGTAAGCCTCAACCGGATACCGGGGACCTCCGTACCGAGTAAGCTCAAAAGCGTCTCTTACGCCGTAGGCTTTGAGGTACACTTTTTGTCCGCCCTTCCAAAAAGCGTTTGCTTTTCGTAAAGCGTTTACAGCCTCTTTTGTGACATCGTCGCTGGCACCCGCCGTAACCGTCGCGTCTAAATCATTGAAGGCCGCGTTGGAGAGCCTTCCCATGTCGAACAGAATACCGTTCTTGGAGGGGTCGTTGGCTATCTTTCGGGACTGTTCGCCAAATGCTCTCATAAGGTTGTGCATTTCCCCCAACGTGACGGGCTCAGGGGGGCCTTGCGGGGGGCTCTTTAATTCAACCAAGTAGGCGTCATTGATGGACAATTGTTTTTCTTGTTCGGCCAAGTTGGTTTGCGCTTTTAAAACCTTGTTCGGAGCAGGGACGTCAAAGGATTTTTGTGCTTCGGACAACTCCAGGGTCTTGTTGATCAGTTCCGTCCTTTTTCTGGCCAGTTTCGCTACGGCTGTTCTCACCCCCTTTTGAGTGCTGTTCCATAGAGGGGTACCCCTCCACACGCCTAGAGAAGAAAATTGACCCGTTCCGGTGTCCGCTTCGTCGGCTATTTTATCAAGGGCCCGTCTCGTTCTTATCATTCGCCTTTGAAAGGCCAAGAGCGTCTCGTCCTCTTTGCGGACCAGAGCACTGTCCAGGTACTCTCCCGCCTTGTTTGCTGCGTTGGTGGCGTCCGTATCAAAAGAATCCCTTGAGGATGCTCTCCAGTCTTGGCTTATTTTTCGTTGAGGGTTACGAGGATCTGGACGGTCTGTTGCTGGCGGCTTAATTCCCGTGCGTCCTCCCCTAAAATCGCTTTGAGACAAGCCAACGTTTATGTGATGTCTTGCATTTACGTAAGAATCAGAAGGGTTGTCTTGCAGGAGGCCCAAATCTTTGGCGATTGTGCTCTCGGACGCTTTTAACCGGTCGAGACCTCTCTGCGCTATGCGGACGGTATTGTCGTACTCCTTGATGACCTGTCTGTTTGTGTTTGCGTCAAGTCTAAGAGCAGCGGACGCATTCTCGGTTGCCGTTATGTCCGGGGACGTGTCAAGAAGACCTGGGCGTATCCGGTTCAACATTGCCCTGGTTTTAGCGTCAAGTGGAATAGTGGGCCACGCTGAAGCGTCTATGTCATTCATGACGCTCAGAACGGTCGTCGGCATTATTGGAGTGTTTTGGGGCACCTCATTGTAGAAAACTGTCGCTTTGTCCGTCCATCTTTGCCGTCCCGCTTTTACGGCCTCTTTTAGGACTTGAGAACCTTTGGCCCCCGCGTCTCTGGCTTTTTTACCGGCCAGACCAATGACAGTGGCGAGTTCCTCGTCTGGCGTTTGAACCGCTTCGTCCCCTAGTCGCGCCCCTTCTGGGCGTAAACGATCCGCCGCTTTTTTAGCGTTGTCTAAACTTAATTGAAGTTCCGCACCCAAAACAGACTCGTTTTGAGCCGTTTGAAGTCTGGCCGCAGCGGCAAGGACCTCGGGGTCCTTGGAAGTCGTCATCTTGTCTATGACCTGCTGCATCAAGATCAAGTCTTTTTTAACGGTGTTGGTGGCAATTTCCACCTCTTCCCGGCCCAAGGAGCGGGCCAGATTGTTTCTCACCTTGTTTATAAGTTCGGCTTGAGGGGACGGAAGCCTTGTCGTCAAGTCCAGGTCTTGTATATCAATACCAAGTTCCTCGGCCCAGTTAACAAGTACGGACTGATCGTCCTGCAATGCTTTAAGGCCCTCTTCCGGGTCCATTCCAAGCTGTTCCATCCTTTCGGTCAGGGCCCTTCCGGCGCTCGTCAGTCGGCCTTGGGGAGAGAAAGATTCTGCCGCCCGTGTTAGGCCCTTCCAGACTGTCGAGCCGCCGTTAAGCACTAGCGCGGCGGGACTAAGAACGGCCCCCGTAACTTCAGCAAGAAGTCTGGCTCCAGCGGCTCCAGGAGAAGAACCTTCTATTAGGTAGGCTCCGACAGCGGAGCCAGATACGGCCCCCGCTTCGCTTACGGTTGTAAGAACAGGAGCCTCGGTGGCCCTTACCCCCCAGTTCTGTAAAAAGTTTTCTAGCTTCTTGAGACCTCCCCCCGTGAGGCGTAAAGAGCGCATCCGCTCCACTGCGGCGCTGTCAAGTATCGCTTTTGCTCCCAGGTCAACGTCTCCTTTCATAGAGAAGGGCATCCTTAAAAAGGGAGCGCCCATGCCAAGTGTTCTCCCGGCCTCAAGAATAGACCTTGCGTTTCCGTCTACCGCAAAACGGTCATAATCGTTTGGACCAGCGATTAAGTTTACTGCTTCTTGACCAGCAATGCCGCCAGCAATGGCACCACCCACAACCGCAGGAACCTTCCACCAGGGGGGTATCGGCAATGCCGACACCGCAGCGGCACCTGCTCGTGCGCCAGCGTAAGTGGGCGCACCCACCCCAAGCCCTTCTTCCAAGCCTCTTGTAAAAAGCTTCGTCCCGGATAGGGGCGTAGACTTGACCACGGTGTTAAAGATCTTCTCGTCCGAAATCCCCGCGTCCCGCATAGCCTGAATGTCAATATTCAAGCCGGGAGTGTTACTCACTTGCTCTTGATTGGTGGGATCGTCCAGCCAACTTTTGGCGAAATTTGAAAAGCCCGCCGTTTGTAAAGCTTCCAGGTCCACTTCCACTCGTGCGTCCGCAGGGGGTTGCCTAACCGGCCCTATCCAATCAGCACCGTGCTTGGTTGTGTCACCAAAAACGGGGTCCTTGTCGACTCCCCCATAGCCAAGCCGGTGTAACGCGGACTGCCCAGAGGACGCGGGCGCGACCTGGGCAGAAAGCAGATCCGGCTCCACGGTGGACCCCTCGCTAGGAGTCAGATCCGGCTCCACGAGTAAGTTCTCTTCCCTGGCTACTACGGTTGGAACCGGTGGTGGCGGCAATGGGTTCAATACCACGGAAACGCCAGGGGGCGGCTCCGTGTGAACAGAAGCCCCCTCCCCAAGATAAAATTCTTTATCGGCCATTAATTAGCCCCCCCCCTGCCTTTTTTCCAGTTCGGCCCGATAGTCCTCGCCCCGGTTCTGAAAGGCTCTGTGTTCGTTTGGATCGTAGCCGGGAACCTTGTTAAGCCCATAGTCCGGGCTGCCTTTGGTAAAGACAGACGTGGGCGCGTTCTCCATGGCCGATTTTTCTGAGGTTACGCCCCGCAGGTTATCCCGCCCAGTTGCATATATGCGTTCCCAGTTTGAATAGAACACTAGTTCTTGTTTTAAGTTTCCTGCCATTGTTCCGCCTAAACCGCCCTTTGCAAGCATGTTCTCGACAGTTTTTCTTCTTGTTGTAAGCCAAGCAACGGTGGCTTCAAACTGATCCGCCGCATCTGAATCGGACTTTGCTACGCTCGGTTTAGGTAACGTATTTTCAAACTTATTTATCATTTCTTGGGGAAGTCTACCACTCACCATGCCGCGTAAACCTACCATAAGGCCCTGATTAACTGTCGCCATGATTGCCCCGGCTTCGGCAGGGCCACGAGCCATTTCCGCAGTAGCGCCTTTACTCATGTTAAACCAATCGTGCATATGTCCCGAAAGGTACCCCACGACTTTTTGAACAGCATCAAAAGAACCAAAACCATCCTCCAAATTTCCGCTTCTCATAAGGCGAACAAGGCTACTAGTTTGTTGTTCTACCTCTTTTTCCAAAGCGGCGGCGGTTTCTGGTGTCGGCCCGGAATCTACGTTAGGCATCACGGGGCGGTCCCCCCGTGGTTCTGCTCTACCCGTTCCCGTTCCCGTCAACGTCATGGCCCCCGGAACGGGGAGGGCATCAACGCCCTCTTCAGTTTGTCCTGGGCCCCATGTCCGTGGAACCGAAGGATTGTAGGTGGGCGTTACCGCATCCTTAATTTTCGTGCGGTCATCCATGGCACGAAGGACCCCGCTTGGAAGTCTGTGTCCCGGCATCCTCTCATATCGACTAGTGTTGGCGTTCCAGATAGATTTTTCTTCCGCCCAGAAAGTTATGGCCGCGTTCAGTTCTGCCGTGGCTTGGGCGTCTAATTTGTTTTGTGCGTACAAGTCAAGATTGTCTGTGTTGGTAAGGATTTTTAGTACGTAGCCCTTGAGGCTCTTGCCAAACGCACCCATGTTCAGGGCCGCTTGCTTGTAGCCCAGAAGCTGTTGCTTGTAGCCTAGTTCCAGCTTGCGGTATTCCGCGAGGGAGTTGCGGTCCACTTGAGCGTTCTCCGCTTGTCTCATACGCCACGAAATCAAGTCCGATTGTTTTTTCGTATCCCGTGCCAGAACAGCCTTCCTGTATTCAGCAAGGCTGTTGCGGTCTACTAGAGCGTCCTCCATTTGTTTCATACGATGCGCGACAATGTTCGCTTCTTTTGTCGCGTCCCCGTCCAAAACAGCCCTTCGGTAGGCAGCGAGAGCATCGCGAGACGCCATCGTATCTTCAGCTTGTTTCATACGCCACGCGACCAAGTTTTCTTCTTTCTTCTTGTCCCCCGCCAGAACAGCCGCTCGGTAGTCCTCCTGGTATTTTATTCGGTCTTCTTCCTGCAATATCTTCGCTGAACCATGCCGGAACAGTCTGTCTTCCGCTTGTTTTTGCAGCGCATGGGCATTCTCTTTCAGACCAACGATTGCCTTTTGGTACGCGGACATTTGCTCACGGGCCGTCGCGGCCATCGCAATTTCGTGGGTGTTTTGTATGCGAACGCGCGTCAGAAACTGTGAACCTTTAATATATTCGCGGTTTTCTGCCGCAAGGTTGTCTAGATTGGCGATCTCCTTGGTGTACTTAGCCCTGGCATCTATAGCCGCGATACCTTGGGCCCCCGCTAGGTTAGCCAATTCTCTTTGTATATTCTCTTTACGGATCTGCAATCTCAACGCGGCAGCTTCTCCACTTTCGTCTTGCCTTCGTCTGTGCTGCTGTTCGGATATAGTCACCGCCCCAGCTATCGCTGCCTTCTGTTTTTCTAATTCTGATGTAGCAAGCTGTTTTCTACGCGCCGTTTCCGAAGCTTCTGCGGCTTGTAGGGCAGCGAAGCGGGTCGCTCTTTTTCCTTCACTGGCTCTCGCGCCAAGTTGAGCTATGTTGGCAAAGGGTACTTTTGCGGCAGCGGCCAGAGCCTCGGCGGGGGAGCGGCCCCGCAGTTCCGGTGGAGGAGCGGCCAAGTTCAAGCCAAGTTGAGCCATTTGCGCCCAGAACTGGGCCTTGTCTGCCGCCGGATCTCTGGCCCCCACTTTTTCGTACAATTTTAGCCGGTCTTTGTAAGCTTCCTGGAGACTACCCTCAAGATGACCTTCCGGCGGCTTGTAGTTCAAGTGCGGTCGGAGAGGATCCGGAATGTCTCCACGGCCCGCAATGGTTACGTCCGTACCCTCCGCGAAATTCTGAACTACCGGGGAGTTGCGAAATCGAGTTACCGCACCGCCAACGGCGAACCCTTGAGGGGTTCCGTTAAGGGTTGGTCCTTGGGCCGTGGGATCTGGTCCAGGCCCCATTGGCGGTGGTCCCATAGGCGCTGCCCCCATAGGCGGCGCTTCTGGTTGGCCTGCCGCCATCAGAGCGCCGACGCCCTCTTCCATGCCACCTTCCATCTGGACACCGCCAGCGAGTTCCTGCATCAGGTTCCCAATGCCGCTGTCCATGGCCCCTTCTTCGGTCATCATTATGGCCGGTTGCACGAGAGCCAAAACGGATTCGGGCGTCTCTTTTGCATCCTCGGCCCCAACTATTTCGCCAAGCTCCGCGTATCGATCTGAGATGGGACGGTCGTCGCCCCGAATGGCGTTGATGACTTCTTCGAAATCCTGGGCGCTGTCCAGGCCCTCCATCATGTTTGTTACCATCTGCTGGCCCATTTGCTCGCCAGCGGCAGCGCCCTGCTGTTCGGCTCCGGCCAGGGCCGCTTGCAGATCCTGCGGGATGGCGGCTCCAGCGCCTCCGGCTCCGGCTCCTGGTGGCGGGGCCATAGGCGGGGCCATAGGCGGGGCGGCTACTGGGGCTGCCGCCATAGGAAGAGGAGTGCCCCCGCCCTGAAGAAACATTGGTCTTTTGTATACGTTCATCAAAGCAATCCTAAAACAGGTTCAGGTTTTTTGCGCCCGCCGCTGCGCTCAATCCAGCTATGCCCAATCCAGCCACTTGCTGGAAGGGGGACACGCCAGGAGACGTGGCCGTGGTCAACGTCTGTTGTGCCGAAGGCGTTCTGGACTGGATGTCCTGCAAGAAGCTGACGCGCTGGAACGGCTCGAACTGTCGTTGTAGCTCATTTTGCCGCCTTGCGTCCAGAAGAGCTTGGTTCCGTTGCAGGTCTACGCCGCCAAGAGTGGATAGATTTTGCAGGTCCTGGGTCTGCAATTTGCTTTGAGCCTCGCCCAATTGGCCTTGGACCTGCCCAAGTTGCCCGAAAGCCTGCCCCAAGCCGCCTTGTATGCGGCCAACGTCCGCCTGGGTCGCACCCAATTGTCCAAGTTGCGACCCCAACGTACCACGTTGTGCGCCCAGACCGCCCAAAGTTTGCGCCCCTTGAAGCTGGCCTTGGCCCAGTTGCCCAAGCTGTTGCGCTCTATTTTGCGCCAACTGCTGCGCTTGGCCAAAACCAGCCATACGCAACTGAGCCGCTGTCCGCGCTTGCTGATCCAGGATATTGCGTCCAAGCTCCGTGTTCTGAATGCCCTGCCGGGAGCCGCCAAAAGCTCCCGCCTGCACGGCTTGTGCATTTAGCTGGTTTTGCTGGATCTGGCCTTGTCGAGCAATGTCCTGTTCAGCCTGTTGAATAACGTCCGTGGTGAAAGGATTAAAGAAGCCGCGAAATGCTTGCGGGTCTAATGCGTTAACGCCGCCCGCTAAGGTTCCTAGTCCTCCAATAGCGGCAAGTTCTCCCCCGGCTACTGGCGTAAAGCCGCCCGCTATCCCTTGTGCACCCGTTCCAAGAGTATCAATTGCGCCGCGAGTTGTCCCCACGCCCTCGGAAATGGTCCCTGTGCCAAGGCCCGTGGTCAATGCGGCTTGATCCAGGAAGGGCTGGAACTGCCCCACGCCTTGTTGGGCTAGTTGGTTGGCCTGCTGCTGTAGTGGAGAGAGGGCCGCAACTTGATGATCGGGAAGATCTAACGGCTTGGCGGCTAATGCTTGTGCGTCCTGTAGCAGCGCAAGCCGAAAAGCTTCAATTTGGGGGGACTCTCGTTGTATTTGTTCTGTTACAGTATCAGCCATTATACCGTCGCCTCAAAATTACGCATTAGGTTGTAGAGGTTCTGGACCCCCTGCCTGCGGCTTCCGTTGCCCGCGCCGCGAACGGCCTGTGCCGTCATTACGAACTCGCCGTCCGACAGCATCGCGGGCACGTCGTCAGAAGTTCCTGTTCCCGGTCCCGAAATCGCTCCGATACGAGGCGGGAAGTTCTGCATTTCGCCGCCGTGCGCGGAAAACTGTATCGGGGCTCTCGGCGGCGGGGGCGGGCTAATGTCTATCCGGAGTGGATCTATTTTTGATTGGGGGATGGGATCAAACTTTGATTTGAATTCCTCTTGTTCCGGTTCGTCAAAAAATCCGCCTGCGTAAGCGAGCCCGCCCGCAAGGGCCAACGGACCAACGTACTGACTGAGGTTTGAACCCGCCGCTAATTTTGCCGCTTCTGCTTTAAAAAATATTGCCCTCTCAGCCTCGGTAAGTCCTGGAATATTTTTAATTCGGGCTGAAAGTTGTGCATATTGCCCTGCTCTGTCGGCTAAAAGCTGCTGCTCGGTTCGTCCGTACCACGAGGAAGGAAATAATCTTCCTGCCTCTTCACTTCCAGTGATCGATTCTATGCCTCCGGGTGGAGGTGCCTGTTGGACGGCTTGCGACGACACTATTTTCTCGGCGGTGCCCCTTGAAACGTCTGCCGGGGCTACGTTTGGGTTTGTCGCCAAAAACGTAGGATCGTAAGGTTCCGAGACCCGCTTCAAGGTCGAACCCACAACAGCGTTCGGCGTTTTCTGGGCGTACTGGGGGTAGTTATTTATGTGGGTAGTAGGTTGCGTAGCACCTAGCCTTTGCCGGTTCACCAAATATTCGCCCAGAGATCCGGTAGGTTTTTGAGTAGCAGGTACAGGTTGTGGAAGTTTTGCAGTCAGACCGCTCCCCCGCGTTCTCAGCGAAGCCGTCACTGGTTCTGTAGAAGCAACATTCGTACCTATAGAAGTCGCATCAGGAGTATCTATAAAAGCCGTACCATTCGCTTTTGGCAAAGTAGTCGCACCAGGAGCATCGAAAACTGAAACGGGGCTCTCTCCTAGCCCGCCCCCTTCACCTATAAAGGGTACTGTCGATCCTCCGCCCATGGTTGACGGGAGGCCGCTTTGAACACCGGCCCCGAAGCCTTGACCACCTATGGCCCCACTGACGCCGCTCATAATGCCTGCTGTTATGCCGCCAAAGGCCGCAGCCTTCAGGGCGTCCTTGGCACTGCCCCCTTGAATAAGAGTTCCGATGCCGGAGCCTATGGCTCCCGCAGCAATCGTCCCCAGACCAGGAAAGAGGAAGTTCAAAGCAATCGGCAGAATAATCGGCGCGGCTTTCTTGAAGAACCCTTTGAGCTTCTTGAAAGCCTTCTTGAAAAAGAACTCCGGCAGACCCGTTTCCGGATTGATGCTGTTTAGCTCATTGCCGACAACGTAGCGTTCGGGATCGACGCCCAGTTGCCCCATTTGACGGAACAACGATTCCCGAATTTGCTGCCCGCCGGGGCCTTCAAGAACTTCCTTGGGAACTACTGTTTCACCTTCAGAGGCGTGGACTACATAAATGTCGCCGTGACGGCCCGCGTCTGCCAGCATCCTGGTGGCGTCAGGAACAGCGGCCTGAATGCCACCTTCTGGGACCATAGGGACCTCTTCCATAGAGCCAAGGGTCTCAATGCCCTGAGCCTGTGGAGCCATCCGGTCTATTTCAAGTGTGTTCATTCCCTGCTGCATCATATGCCCTTATAAGTGAAGGAAGCAGGGGCGGCGAGTTCCTGACGTTGCGCCAGCCAAAACCATACCCTACATGTCCTTTTACTGCAAGTATAATGGGAAACTAGCTTCTGCATAGGCATTAGTTCAAAAGCTCCTTACGCTTTACCGTGAACAATGGCCTTAGCTTTACTCATTGCTCTATTGCCAAACCAAAAGCTCAGGATGGCCGAAAAAATAGCCATTACATCCTCAGTCCAAGCCGCTTGCAGCGCCGTTACCCAATCTGCCCCTTGGGTGGTCATCAAACTGTAAATAATACCGCCCTCCACCGCCAAAAAAGTAAACATGAATAGATAGGTAATAACGGGCCGAACACTCGCCTGTAACGAAACAACCCAACCGCCCCGTGCTGCAAGAGCCATGTCGTGTTCGTAAAGTTTTTCCGTTTCAACAATCTCAGCCTTGGCGTCAAGCTCCTCCAACTTCATACTGGAAAGAGCTTGGGCATATTTGGCTTTAGCCTCTAACATGGCTAATTCCTGCTTGTTGGCTTGCCCTTGTTTGAAAAAGCCAAGAATCTCTGGAACGATTGATGTTCCAAAACCCAGCAAGCTGCCAAGAAGAGTTATCACTTCTTACGCCCCTTCGGTAATGGCGATCCAGGCTTGCCGACATACAGCCCAAAGAAAGCTGCCCCCGCACCCACGATAGTGCTGATGAACGCAGCCTGTGCATTGGTTGGATCGGTTAACGCCATGAACCAAACCGTACTTTGATAAAAAGCGTATATGTAGGCAAGCATAATCAGGCGCGGGATTACCCGAAACTTGTCGAGCAATCCCGCCGCTAGATTACACCACGTCGGTGCTTCATCACCAGTATCAGGCACCAAATCAGAAACCAACAATTCATATTCTTTGGAGGTTTCCCGTACCTTGACTTTATCATCAACGTTTGCCATAGGCTACTTATTCTGTTCTTTAAGAAGTTCCAACATAGCTAGATGAGGACCACAAA
>Ga0208156_1000716_pt1 | contig 11735 bp, 16 predicted proteins | sample 1_EtaG_FD_184073 | JGI IMG/M metagenome (GOLD analysis project Ga0208156, IMG submission 184073) | Marine viral communities from the Subarctic Pacific Ocean - 1_ETSP_OMZ_AT15124 metaG (SPAdes) (version 2) | ecosystem: Environmental > Aquatic > Marine > Oceanic | place: Pacific Ocean | collected...
AATGGCCACAACAAACGAAGAAAAGAAACAATATGTTAAGGAGTATATTCGCTCCCTATCCGCTATTGAAGAGTGTATCGAACCCTATCAGGAACAAAAGCGTGAGTTGCGCACAGAGTTTCGGGAGAACGGGTGGCTCAACACCGACGAGATTCGAGCAGCGGTAAAGGCATATCGTCTTTATAAGGGTAAATTTAACATTGACGAAGTAGTTGATAATTTCAATGCTATTTCAGGAGGAACTAATGAGTAATCGTATTACTAAAGACCGGTCCCCGCGCGCCCCCGGAGACGAAATTGGGGTGAAAATTGATGTGTTGGCGAATGCGCCGCTGACCGCCGGCGAATTCTCAATGCGAATGGAAGACTTGCCGATCGATACCCCATCCTTAATCAATCGCGACACTGAAGAAAAAGCACTGAAGAAGATTTTGAAGAGCCGCGGCGGCTTTGATGGCGCGCTGTGGCAACCCCCACGCGCCGGCCGTGTGAAATCCACAGGGGAGGTCTACATTTTCGACGGAGATCACTCAAAGCACTTGTTCCGACTGGCAAATCCTACAGCCACGACAATGCCAGTCCAAGTCGTTGATGTTGAGAGCAAAAGAGACATCCACAGACTCTTTGTACAAACTAACAATACCTGCAAGACTCCTATTAGTTCAGAGCAGATTTTTGTACACAATGTCCACGCGGGAGATCTTTCTGTGGCTAAATATGAAGACGCGTGCACCGCCGCGGGCCTGAAAGTTTATTGCAGTAACGAACCCGGCGGAGTGGTAGGAGATCCGAATGGAACTGAAATCAGATTCGGCGATCTAAAGACGGCATTCCACAGCATCACCGACGTTAACGTCCTGTTGGAGGCTAAGGAACTTATTCTGAAATGTTCGAACCCACTCGGAACAAAGAGCTTGTTGCCGGGCCAAGTGTTTCGAAGCTTGTGTCTATTATTTTCAGCTTATCCCAACTTGCGTCCACAAAATGAATGTGGGTTGGAATTTGAAAAGTTTTTCTTAGAGTCGGTAGGAAATAAGACTCCCGAAAGGTTCGGCAAGGTCGTAGAAAGAGACTGTCGCAGCGGCTTTGCCAAATCTTATCGTATGGCAGCCGGCCTCGCACAAGAAATCAATGAGCACCAGAAGGACAACCCAGCCAGCTTTATGGGAGTGTCGAAGGGGGCATATAATAGAATTATGCTCTCTGATCTCAAAAGATTCTCGGAGGCAGCCAATCTCAGAAAGGGCCGTAAGCGGAAGCAAACAGTTGCGGAGATCGCTCAGGACTTGGGGCTTCTTAAGAAATGAATAAAAACACACAAGTAGTTATGTTCTCATCTAAGACCGGTGAGTGGTCGACTCCCCAAGATTTTTTCGACAAACTAAATTGGAGATTTGGGCCCTTTGACTTAGATCCATGCGCCGACGTCTCCAACACCAAGTGTGCCAACTTTTTCACAGAAATCGAAAACGGCCTTACTAAAAGCTGGGAGGGTTTTACATCATTTGTTAATCCTCCCTATGGCCGCGGCCTTGACAAGTGGATCCAGAAAGGATACGAAGAGTCTCGCAAAGAAAATACTAAGGTAGTGATGTTGATTCCATCACGTACCGACACCAAGTATTGGCATAGTTATGTGATGAAGGCGGCCGAGGTATATTTTATTAAGGGAAGACTTAAATTCGGAGATAGCACGAACAGCGCGCCCTTTCCTTCGGCGGTTGTGGTGTTTGATGGAAGCCACAGCCAGCAGATATTTGGGGCCATCAACAGATGAACCGCCAGACACGCCGCAATTTAGAAAAGGAGATGGGTAAAGAAGCGTCCGATAATATTGCCGAAAAAATATTTCAGTTTAACAAGCTCCCGGAAACCTGCAGCGCGTGTCAAAAATCATTTGACAAGAGGAACAAAGAAATGATACAGTCATGGAACGTTGTAGTTAAACAGGACGTAGTTCGTTTATTTTGTCCAGAATGTATGAATAAAGCAAAAGAGGTATTAAATGAGCGTAAATAGGTTAACCATTGGATCATTAAGAAAATTAATATCCGGCCAGATTAACGAAAATGCAACGTGTATAGTTAAATTCTATTCAAATGGTTGCCATTTTTGTCACAATCTCAGAGAATATTATGAAGATATTTCAAATGAAGAAGAGTACTCCGACATGCATTTTTTTGCTTTTAACGTTGATGATTATCCTCAAATAGAAAAACAGCTAAATTTAAATGGAGTGCCATCAATCTCGCTTTTAAAAACCGGGGGCAAAAAAATAAAAATTAGAACCCTAAGTGATCCCGAAAAGCCAAATGAGAAAACATGGTATCGAACTAAAGACATCAAAGAATTTATTAATAGAGAAAAATAATGTCAAAAGAAATAGCCGAGGCAGCTGCCCTGCGTCTTAAATCAAAGGCGCTCGAATCTTATGGCATAATTAAGGATTTGCTGCAACAATCACCCCATGAAGGAGTAACGGATAAGATTGCCAACCAGGCCTTAAATCTTGCGCAGCTTGAAGGAGCAATGATAACGCTGCAGCGATATTTTGTAAACGGTGCGCCACCCCCCGAAAATCCAAAAGTCGAGCAACCGAAAGCCGCTGAGCCAATAATCGTTACACCCGAAATGTCCCCAACTTACAGACGCTCTCTTGAAAAAGAAAAGATTAGAAAAACAACAAAAAAGGCAAAGTCTAATGATGAATAAAAGCCACTTATCTTACGATGACGTGCTGCTTGTGCCTCAGTATTCAAGTATTCGCTCTAGAACAGAAATAGATTTAAAATCAGATCTTAATAAGAATCTGAGCATTGGGTTGCCCATCATTTCTTCTCCGATGGACACTATTTCCGAAACCGAAATGGCAGTCGCACTCGGGGTCAAGGGGGGCACGGCGATCATTCACAGATACAACACAATTGAAGAGCAAATAAGCATTGTGGCAGCTGCCATAGAGAAAACAAATAATAACATCATTGTAGGCGCTGCGGTTGGTATCACTGGCGATTATTTAAAAAGAGCAATTCTTCTGCGCCGAATCGGCGTTGATTTCTTATGCCTGGATGTTGCTCATGGCCACCACGTTCTGATGAAGGAAGCTTTAGCATCTTTACGCAAAGAGCTTGGTGATGAAACCCACATCATGGCTGGCAATGTTGCAACGCTTGAGGGAATCAATGACCTTTCTGATTGGGGCGCCGACTCAGTAAGATGCAACATCGGAGGAGGCTCGATATGCTCCACCAGAATTCAAACAGGCCATGGCATTCCAGGGTTGCAAACAATCATGGAATGCGCAAAGACTGACCGCAACGTTAAAATTATTGCAGATGGCGGCATTAAAAACTCCGGTGACGCAGTTAAGGCCCTCGCTGCTGGTGCAGATGCGGTGATGGTTGGTTCGCTGCTCGCCGGAACCATTGAAACCCCGGGCGATATTATCCAAGACCGAACAGGACACAAATGGAAGATATACAGAGGGATGGCCAGCAAAGAAGCGCAAATCAAGTGGCGCGGAAAATACTCTTCACACGAAGGGGTGTCTGCAACAATTCCTTATCGCGGTTCTGTGACTGTCATTTTGGATGAAGTCGAAAGAGGGCTTAGATCTGGATTTTCCTACTCGGGCGCCAAAACCCTTGCAGAGCTTCACACCAAAGCAAAATTTATTGTCCAGACCACATCTGGCATGGCAGAGAGTAAAACGCATATAGCGAACAGAGCATGGTAATATGGCACACGAAATAGACTATGGAAATCTAACAAAAAGAATTGTTTTTACAGAAAACGATCATCGACATGCTAAGCTATTAATTCGGCTGCGTCATGATAAATTAACACAATCAGACTTTTTTCGCCATATAATAAGTGCCTACATAGATGGTGAGCCTCGGATTCAATCTTTTATCGATGAAATTAAGCAACAGCCCTTAAAGCAAAAAACCTCATCGCGCAAATTGCGTACGCAAGGCAACCAAAAGATTGAAGATTTTGGCTTAAGTAACGAAGAGGTCAACAACATATTTGACACACTGGAACAGGAATTTCCAGAGTCATGAGATCAGCCGACGGCCTCATGGAGTGTTCGCGCCAATGTATGCGCGAAAAGAAGTCATGTCAGCGTATTGAATGCAGAAAATGGATTGACTTTCCCACTGATCAGAATTGTTGTTTGATATCAATATATGAAAACGGGCCTATGACTTTAAGAATCATCGCAGAAAGGCTCGGCATATCATTTGCGCGCGTTAAACAGATTGAAAGTGCGGCGATTGAAAAGATTAAAAAGAGAACTTCTATATTGAAGTTGTTTTTTTGAATCATTCAAGGCATTTAATGAAAATGATTACTATTTATTTTGAGTTTAGTACTTTTAAAGGAGATTTATAATGGCTCGTAAAACACTTTTAACCGAAGGGGAGATTCGCCAATTTATGAAATTAGCGTGCTTACCTGCGGTTGGTCAGGGACGTTTGCAAGAATTCGTTAACTTTGGCAAAACAGGGGAAGAAGAAACTCCCCTCGAAGAAGAAGAGGAAGAGGGTGCTGAGCTAGAAGCCATGGCTGATGATCAGCCCCCAGAAGGCTTAGAAGAGCCAGAGGTCGAACTTGGTCCCGATGTTGGAGACGATTTGGAACCAGAAGGCGAAGGGGTCACCGATGCCGAAGAGCTTGTTACGCGAATCGCCCACGACCTTGAAGCGCTAGCGAAGATGGCCGGCGTTGATGTCGATGTTGAAGACGATCTGGAAGGCGAAGAAGAAGTCGAAGTAGAACCTGTAGGCTTGGGAGCCGATGTTCCCGAAGAAGAAGAAGTAGGTGGTATTGAACTGGGTGCCGGCGGCGCGCTGGAAGAAGAAGATATCGTTAACGAAGTTGCTCGCCGTGTAGCCGCGCGCCTAGGCAACCAAAACCAAAAAAACGAGATGGTCTCAGATCTCGCCGAAAGAATCCTCAACAGAATTACATCCACAAAATAACTTGACATTTGTTTTACGAGAAGTTATAATATAGAATGGCCGCTGACACCAGCGGCCCTTTCTATACATGAGGGCTTATGGAACATTGGTGGATTTATCTATTAACATTTGTTTTTGGGTATGTAACTTGTAAAACATTTTACTTTTTTAGATCTGCGCGGTTAAGCCTCGTACTTCTAAGAGCATCTCACATAATTTATTTGTCTGCTTTAATTAAATCGCTTGAGCATCTTTCATATGCTCGCGAGATTATGTTAGAGCACCTACTAAGGACTAACAAAGGTAGCGCTCAAATCAGTTCTTTTGCACTTAATTTTGATGAAGACGCGCGCTTGCTAAAGTCACGCTCTATCAGCACTTTCCTCGATTGTCACCCATCCTTTTTTCGGACCATGATAGAGTTTGATGACTGGAACAGCGCAATGAAATATTTACAAGAAAACAAAGAAGTCGCATTAAAATTTTGGGAGAAACATGGCGATGATAGATAAAATTAAAGAAATAGTAAAGTCAGCATTAGAGGAACTTCAACAGGAAAAAAAAGATAAAATCGTTATCCTTGATCCTGATTCCATAGGTCTCGCCGGCGCCGCCGAAAGCGAACCACGAATAATTGGTCTTTTTTGTGAGATAATCGATGAAAAGGTTGCAGAAATAGTGCAAGCCTTTCTATTTTTAAACGAATCAAATATCGATGCGTCTTCCGATAAGAAAAAGCCAATTGAATTTTATATTTCCACATATGGCGGTAATGCTGATGATATGTTTGCGCTATATGACGTTATAAGACAAGTAAAAAAGAACACAGAAGTCCATACAATCGGAATGGGGAAAGTGATGTCAGCGGGAGTCTTGCTTCTCGCATCCGGAACCAAAGAAAAACGTAAAATTGGAAAAAACTGTCGCGTCATGATTCATTCTGTGATTGCTGGAAATCATGGATCCATCCATAGCTTGCTTAATGAGATGGAAGCGGTCGAACAATTACAGAAAACGTACATCGATTGCTTGGTGGCAGAAACAAAAATGACAAAAAAGCAACTTAAAAATATGTTAGAACGCAAAGTAAACGTCTATTTATCAGCAGAAGAAGCTGTAAAATTAGGTATAGCTGATATAATTATTTGAGGTTTTTGAATGTCCGACTTAAGAAGCATATTAAAAGAAGAATATCAAAGAAAAGAAACCACCGTCGATTCTGATGAACTGTTAAGAATGGTGGAAGAGATTTTAGATAACGTGTATTCCGAAATTGTTACCAAAAAGGAAGAACCAATTATGGAAATGGCGGCAACCGATAAGAGAGCAAAAGAATTTTTGCTTGTGCTACCCAAGTTTGTTCCAACGGAAGCCTGGGGGGATCCAAATTCCATGGACAGGAAACAGATTAATAGACTATTTTCGGTCATTGGTGGCGGCCGCTCGATAGAGGGGAAGCTAAATTTTTTAAGCAGAATCACCCAAGAAGACAATAAGATCACTTCCCCACGTAGGATAATTTCGTCACTTATCATTTTAGAATCTCTTAAAGCAGTATTGCAAGATTTTAACCCCGCTAGTGCTGGCTTTGTCTTCGAAGGATTTTTGTCCGCTTTATTCCAAGGAGAACAAATTGGCGACATCTCGCCCATGGGGAATCTCCCCATCCAGGATTTGATTGCTTTTTCCGATTCCGATAACCCCCTCCCCATCAGCTTGAAGCTTTTAAATCAAACGACAAACATCGAAGGAAGTTATACAAATCTCATTGACGGCTTGAATGAATTTAATATTATGATTTACATAGTTGCTCGCAAGGACATGGTTGCAAATCCAGATACAGGGAAAAAATATCCAAAGGGCATCGCAATCGAACAATTTACCTTCGATCAGGATAACTTTATCGATGCTTTGGCACTAAAAGGTTCAGGAAAACTAAAGGGGGGCAAACATGGAGCAGGTCTCTTTAAATTAAGGGGCACCAACTTAACTCCCGAACAATCAATAGCGAGAATCAAGGCTGCCACATCTTGGGAAGAGAAATATGAGTTATTACAAGACACCGAGGGATACTCTCAAAGAGTTAGAAAAGCTAGGCATGCCAAAGAAGAAGAGCCCCCAGAACAAGAACAAGATTTCGAAGCTGCACAAGAAGAAGGAGGCCTTGATTTGGATCCACAGACCGCATTGCAAGAAGCGATCCGGGAAGAATGGGGCAATGTTCGATACAATAATATTCTCACCGAATCCAAGAAAAAGCCCGCGGGAACTCAATGGTTAATTAGCACCGCGCAGCTAAGAAGTTTTGTTCAATTATTAGATGTGAAAACGCTCGGAGCTTTGCCAACTTCGGAAGACGAAATTATAAAGGTAGCAAAAGCATACATGGGGAGACTCAATGGAGAACTCATGGAATTATTTTCAGCAACCAAGGCGCTATCAGAGAACATTAATAAGTACTTTACCTTCGATAAGCGCCCAAGAGCAATCGGATCCGCAGAAAGAGCCATCCAAAATTCGGTTCAAATTCAAAATACCTTAACCGCTCAAATCGCAGAGCCAGATGAAGAACCAGAAGAAAGTCCTTGACATTCTTTTCATAAGCGATTATAATATATAAGCATCCGCGAGATATCAATGAGTCGAGCATACGACAATAACCAAGCGTTACAACAAAAGATAATGACAGGCGCGAACAAACTAGCAGATAACGTTGCATCGACGTTGGGCCCCCGAGGAAGAAACGTTCTTCTCCAGGAAAAAGGCAAAGCGCCTTTTATCACAAAAGACGGAGTAACGGTTGCCGCCTTTGTTGCCAGTGATGAACCATTCGAAAATGCTGCTATACAAGTTATAAAGCAAGCAGCCATTGAAACAAACAACACTGCCGGCGACGGCACAACAACAGCAACGATTTTAGCCAGAGCCATTTTGAAAGAATCGCAAAAGTTTATTGCCTCTGGAATATCTCCCATTGAACTACAAAGAGGGCTGGGAATAGCAACCAAAGAGATCCTAAATAATTTATCAGACATGGCCATCCCAGTAAAATCGCTTGAAGATATTGAGCATATCGCAACAATTTCTGCAAACAACGATAAAACAATTGGGAAACTTATTACAATGGCCGTAGATCGTGTTGGTCAAGACGGATCCATTACGATTGAAGAATCTCGCTCGATGGAAACAAGTATGGACATTACCGAAGGGTTTAAGTTTGATGCTGGGTACTGCGCTAGTGCCTTTATGACTGATGAACGCCGCTCCGCGATGCACCACGACGAGCCTTTCCTGTTGGTAACTGATTATAAGATTAGTGCGGTCGAACAGATCTTGCCCATATTAGAAAAGGCAGCAAGGGAGGCGCGCCCCTTAGTCATCATCGCAGAAGATATCGAGGGCCAAGCCCTTGCTGCTATGATCATGAATGCACTGCGTGGGACTCTCAAGGTGGCGGCCATAAAAGCACCGTATTACGGAGAGGAGCGCCGACAACTTTTAGCAGATCTTGCCACCTCCACAGGGGCGACTTTCATTACACGCGAGAGCGCCATAAAATTAAATAAAGTTGAATTAAAGCACTTGGGATCAGCGCACTTCATTGAAAGTTCCAAATATCAAACAACCATCGTAGGAGGTAACTGCGATGTGGAAGATATAGATTATAAAATTGAACAACTCAAAATGGATATTGAGCAATCCGATTCCTTAGAAAAAGCCGACATACTTCAAAAACGAATAGCCAGATTGGCTTCGGGAGTTGCGGTAATCCGCGTCGGCGGCTCGACAGAAGTAGAAATGATTGAAAGAAAACATCGAATTGAAGATGCGCTAGAAGCGGTAAAATCTGCGCAAGAAGAGGGGATAGTTGTCGGCGGTGGCGTAGCATTGTTGCGCGCATCCAAAAAAATCGCCATGATCACCGATAGTCACGATCAGGCGCTGGGAGGCGTTATCATCAAACAAATATGTAGCGAGCCCATAAGACAGATGGCCCTTAATGCCGGCACTTCGCCCGATCTTATTATAGATCAAATTGAAACCGCAGAGAAGAACCACGGGTGGGATTTTAGAAATGATGAAATGGTTAATTTAATCGACGCCGGAATCGTTGACCCCGTAAAGGTTACAAGGACAGCACTCATCAATGCTGTAAGTTGTGCAGGAACTTTAATCACAACAAATTTTGGAATTATACAAACGGAGTAAAAAATATGGAACACGGAGATTTGATTTACATACCACAAGCTGTAATGCTGTTCGATAGAGAGAACATTTTTATTAACAAGACACAGAAGCCCATCGTTGGTGTATTCTTGCAGGAGACACCAGTGGGTGCATCTTGGCAAGGAGGGACATATACTGTTTATGCCCAAGGACGAGAGGCTATTGTCGCACGGAAATGTGTTTATCCAATGAGAGACACATGTTAGTTAAATTAACTGAAGTATGCCACAACAGCACATTAACGACGCAAAAGAGTTACACCCTTAGAGAAGTGTTTGTTAACCCCGAGCACGTTGTTATGATCAGAGAAGAAGGAAGAATGAGACAACTAAATGAGCAAGGCCATCTTCCGCCAGAACTCAGCAACTCGCATCGATTTACCAAATTAACAATCAATCGAGGCCACACGGGAACAGAAATTGTGGTTGTTGGGTCCCCAGACATTGTTGAGAGTTCGCTCAACACAACCAAAAAACTATTAAAAGGATAAAATGAAACAAAGAGTTAATATACAATATTCAGTTGACATGAAGGAACTTCCAGGAGAAATTTGCAGATTACTACAAAAAAGCAAAACAACACTGGAAAATGTTTGTGAGGAGGAAGTGGACAAGCTATCTTCCTTTCAGGAAGACGAGGTTCTATCCATTCAAACACTAGATGTCATTGAGGAAATGAGAAAGAAATTGGCGGCTGCCGATTATATTCTAAATGATGCCACCAACATTATTAATGGCTTCATTAACTATAAAGTAGCGCCACAAAACAAGGAGCCAGTACCTCAAGAGACTTCCGACGTAATTCCGGAGTATAAAGGTTCCGAAAGCCCAACAAATGAAGAGGTCATGGCAGATTTAAAGTCTCGAATTGACGGATTTAGAAAAGATGCAGTTGCGAAAAAGGCATTAATGCCGTCATGATGTCTCCTTTGAGAGACCCGCACCAATTTAAATGTGTCGCCACCTTAAAAGAGCTGATACCAGCCAAAAGCGTAGTTAGTAGCTATTTGTTTTATGATGGTAACATAGAGCTTGGGCTAGCCGGTTCAGATCGTTTTGTAGTTGCACACACAAACAATTACGTTATAAGTGAATTTTGGGCATGCGCAAGATTTGATCCAGCCCGAGTCATTCAGATCGCGGAACACGTTAATGAGGAAAGAGACCCAAGAATGATGTACCTCATGCAGGAAAGTTGGCCAAAATATAAAGATCCATTTGTCCGCTCGGCACTCTTCTTCTTGTTAAACAGATACTCCGAGGAAGGATACCCGTCTGCAGGAAAATTAAATTTCGCCAATTATAACCCGCTCATTATTAATCGACTCAAAGGACTGAAAAACCTAGAAAATTTTCATCTCTACAGAACAAAAGAAGAGAATTTTTTAGTAGATTTGTGTTCAAGTTCAGAGCACATATCGTCTGATTTTATTCTAATTCCTGCTGGAAAGTTTCATTATAATTTATTTGATCACGGAAAGACAACTTCTCATGAAAACACGGCCATTAATCACAATGAACTATCGGAGAAATTTAAAGAGTTTAAAAGAAAAAGCCTTTTAATCTACAAAAACCACCCGAAGCTATTTGATGTTTACAAAGATTATAATATTAAAATGATTAATAAACATGGGCGCCCCACTAGCAACAAAGATAATAGTGAAGAATTAATAATTGCTAACTTCTAACCCGTAGACATCCAACTCTTTTGGAAATAGGCAACTATTTATAGTTGTGAGGTAAATTAATGGACATTTCCACAGGTAATTGGTTTGAGTATCTTCGAGAAGAAGTTTTAACAGAGGGGCTGCGAGACATAGGGCTCCCCGAACGTATCGTCGACTTTATTGAGAACGCGATGCCGAACGCACCCGAGAAGTCAAAGACATACGCAGGCAACCGGTGGAAGGAGAACAGGCTAAACCCAGGCTACGTCTCGCGCCCACAAGGTCACTGGGTGAAGTGGATGGAGGACAACTTTGAGGACGAGATACAGGTAAACATCGACCCAGCGCCGATCGGCATGGACCGCGGCGAGATCGTCGCACGCACAATCACCCCCTATCGCGTCGAGGACCCCGACACCATCGGCAGCAAGCCACAGAAGCGCCAAGTATACGACGAAGAAACCATCGAGCAAAACAAGAAGATTGTTTTCGTCGTGCAGAATGTAAAGGCCGCCATGGTTAAGCCCAATGGCACTTGGCGCAAATCATTTATGAAAGCACTCAAGTCACTAAGCAAATCGGGTGTTCCTTCTGAAAAGGTCGAGAAAGTAAAAGAACACCTCCAAGAGTTTATGATGAGCGAGTTCCGTCGCTTCTGGAACCGGTATGATCTGTTGTTTTCTTGGTTAAACGCGGAGCCCACCAACTACGAAATGATTAAGGGCGAAGATAACATTGACACCGCCCATAGCACAGCCGAAGAAGATCTGCAGAGCCGCGAAGATCCAGAGATGGTCATCCATCAGTTTGATGATGGCTCCTACTGGTATAACCTCAACACATCTAACTGCTCCGTTGAAGGCGAGCGCATGGGACAC
>Ga0208156_1000720_pt1 | contig 11705 bp, 21 predicted proteins | sample 1_EtaG_FD_184073 | JGI IMG/M metagenome (GOLD analysis project Ga0208156, IMG submission 184073) | Marine viral communities from the Subarctic Pacific Ocean - 1_ETSP_OMZ_AT15124 metaG (SPAdes) (version 2) | ecosystem: Environmental > Aquatic > Marine > Oceanic | place: Pacific Ocean | collected...
ATCATATTGGATGTCACTCAATTCTAATCCCTTCTCTAGTGCTTCATCAGATAAGTGACTCTCCAAGTCTTTCCATGTCCTCCAAGTTTCAGGATTGGAATTTTTCAACTGGACTGTTATTTGTTCTTTCATCTTATTTCCCTCCTTTTAGGATTCTTTCTAATGAATCTATTAATCGGTTAGCATCACCAAGATCCGTCTCCAGTTCAGTGATGCGGTTACGGTTAGACTCTCCAGTGAGTAACCACTGAACGTCGTAACCTTCTTTTGCTAGACCAATGATTATCGTCGCTGATAATCCACGTTTTTCCTCAGAAAAGATTGAACCTAATTGAGCAGGGTCAACTCCGATTTGTCTAGCAATCTTCGCTTGATTCCCTCCATTTTCTTCTATGAGAGTTTTTAATCTCTCCTTTATTTTCTTCATAAGACCTCTACTAAGAAATCTTTTGTTGACAAACACGACATTGTGTTTATACTTGTTATCACAGTGTTAGTTTATTATGTGTAAGTTAGATATATTCTTATCTAAATTCATTAATAAATAACAATGTAGGTAAGAATATATAATTATTAATATTAAATGTCAAGGAGAAAAATGGAATTACGAAAAAAGATGAAAGTATGTGGAGTAACTTTACAGGATGTCGCTCGTCAGATGCCGAAATATAGCTATCCGCAAGTGTGTAATATTCTTAATAAAGACCTTAATGAGCAGGTACACGCAATTGCAGAAAAACTCTGCGATGAGAATGCAGTTCAATTACGTTCAGATTTAAATTCTTTATGAAAGAACTTGTTAAAGCACTCTGTCTATTGACTAAAGAAGTACGTGGATTGAGAGCAGATTTAAAATTAAAAAACAACAAGGAACTGCTTCTCTCTGAGAAGAAAAAGAAAGAAGAAAAGTTAGAGTTGCTTGTGAATAAATTTAATTTACGACATGGAGAAGTTAATGAAAATTAAAAAATGTTTTGTCTGTTCAAAGAAACTGACAGGATTTAGAACACGTTTTTGCGGTGACGTATGTTATGGAAAACACAAATCTGCTTCTGCAATAAAACATTCTGCAATGATGAGAAAAAAGAATCCAGCAAGGGACTGCACTATATGTGGTGAGGAATTTTATCCGCTACGTGAAGATAACACTGCTTGTTCAAAAGCATGTTCTGGAATACAAGCTAAAAAAAGACAGCAAGAGAAACGTATCAATGCGCGGAAACTAACTCCTGTTAAACCTATGGAGAAGCGCAAACCTATTATAGTTAAGGAAGACCATACGAAATTTGAACGTGTAAAGGTCGCGGAATTTCGCAGAGGTGACAAAACGAAAAGTCATGTTCTCGCATATCTGCAATCTGGTGGAACTATCCTGAAATTCCCTGACTCACCTAGAGCAAAACTTCCAGAGGTTAATATTCAGTTTGGTCACACAAACGATGAGCTTATGGGTTTCGGTCTAGAGTTCGATCACGATGAGCTAATTGAAATCGATGCGCTTTGATATTACTCCAGTTTCCGCACCTAGACAGAATCGTTCAGATCGCTGGAGGAAACGTCCTGTAGTCTTACGGTACAGAGCATACAGTGACGCATTACGTCAAGCATGTCTAGCAAATGACTTTGTGCTTGGAGAGCAAATCTATCTGGAGTTTCATATTCCTACACCGAAATCATGGTCGCAGAAAAAGAAAGATAAGATGATCGGTACTCCTCACAGACAAAGGCCGGACACGGACAATCTCGCAAAAGGAATCATGGATTCGCTACTTCCTGAAGACTGCAAGGTTTGGCACATCCAAGCAAAGAAATTCTGGAGCATAGAAGGTCACATTATATTGGAGAATAGATGTGGGAAAAGTTAATACCGAAATCTGTAGACAACAGCATGGACACATGAGTTTGGCGGAATCCATTTCGATTGAGTTAGAGAACAAAAGCACATTTGAGATGCTGGAAGAATGGGGAGGTGAGAATTCTGGTGAATTAACAGAGGAAGATAAGACTCGTGTTAATACTTACTACCATAAAGCACCAGAGATTGAACCAGATAATCTATATGGAACTAAACACACTACGAGTATATGGTATGAATATTACTGAAGAAATACTGCTGGAAGCAGAGAAGCGAGCTTTAGATGTCCCTCCTTTAAATGGATCAATTTTAGGTGAACCAGCAAAGATAATAGGTGCAATTGGAGAAGTTCTGTTTGAAAAGTTCATTAAAGCTAATGGACTAACAGTGCGGAAAGAAGAAGGTGAGCAGGAGAGATACAATCACGATTTTGTAGTTGATGAAAAGTTTAAGGTTGAGGTTAAAACAAAAGATCGGAGCACACCTCCGAAAGGTTATTACGATTGTTCCGTATTTAATACATCTTTGAAGAACCAGAAACCTGACTATTTTTACTTTATCTCACTGCTTAAAAAGAAGGATGTCTTAGTTGAAGCAAAGTTCACCGAAGGATTCATGCTAGGAGCAACGGATTTATTAACACTGTATAGGAAAGGAGATTCTTGGAAGAAAGGAGAGGTAGACGCAAGGAATGGAAAGGTTATTCAAGGAGATTGTCAACAAATCGAAATTTATAACTTAATCGGTAATGAAGAATTTATCAACATACTCAAAGGAGAGAATCATGGAACAGATAGATGACCAAGAAAATATAAGGAGAATTCATTTTCTTGAATCAGTTGAAAAATTGAAAAATATATATATGGATGATGGTTTGTCTGAATTTAACGCAAAAATGAAAGCGATTATGTCGGATGAATCTCTATCGATTCTATTTCCAGATGGATACGATGAGGATTTTATTTCGCAATTAAGAGAAGTAAAGGAGGAGAGCAATGGAACAGTTAGAAATGGATCTTAGTAATTTTAAAGTTTTACAAGCAATTCGGAAATCTCAGGACGAGAGGAATAGAGAATCACGGAAGACATTCTTCCGTTTTTGTAAATTCAATTTTAGGAAACATGGTAGGAATTAAGAATCGCGGCTCGCAAGTTCATCGAGTCAAAACAAAATACAACCGGAATAAGGAGAAGGTTATGGAGATAGTGAGCAGTCAAGCGGAGATGATGAATCGGATTCGTGAATCCACGTACAAACTTGAAGCAGATCAAGAGGTTCGTAATCAAGGGATTGGAGGATCAGATGCTTCAATTATTATGGGCTTGAATCCTTTCACGAATAAAGTCGAACTCTGGGAAGTGAAAACAGGTGCAAGAGTTCCTGACGATCTCAGTGACATCGAAAAAATAAGGTGGGGTGTCCTCTTGGAAGACATCATTGCAAAGGAGTATGCAGAGCGAACAGGAAAAAGAGTTCGTAATGTCAACCGTACATACAGACATAAGGAGTATCCAATTCTTCAAGGTCACATTGACAAGAAGATCGAAGGAGAGAATGCAGGTCTGGAGATTAAGAACGTAGGTCTGCGACAAGCTAAATACTGGAACAAGCAACCTCCTATATATTACGAGTATCAGGTGCTTCACTACCTAGCAATTACAGGTTTTGATTATTTCGATGTTTGTGCATTGGTAGGAGGTCAAGAATTAATGATTCATACAATTCATCGAAATGAAGAAAAGATTGATGAGTTGGTACGAAAGGAACTGGAGTTCTGGAACGAATGTGTTGTTAAGAAGATTCCTCCAATTCCTGAGACAACAAGTGAGACTGCATCACTATTTCCTATAGGTGATGTAGAGAAAATTGCTTATCTTCCAATTGACATGAATCACATCCTTGATGAATACCATAACGAAAACGAAATATACAAAGCATCTGGCAAAAAGTTAGATGCTATAAAGACTCAAATCCAAAACCACATGAAGGATGCTTCAGTGTGTGAAGATTCTGAGGGTCAGAGAGTTGCTACTTGGGCGACTCAAACAAGGTCTAGTTTAGACCAGAAACAGATGAAGATTGATGAACCAAAACTCTGCGAAAAGTATTTGAAGGAGTCGAGCTTCAGGAGATTTTCAGTCACTTCCAAAAAAGGAGAGTAATGGCAACTAATAAAATATCTCTTAGCAGTATTGTTAAGGGTAAACAACCAAAACCAATTCGTGAATTAGTGTACGGATTGGATGGTGTAGGAAAAACACATTACGCATGTTCTGCGGATGGTGTAATAGCGTTAGATTTTGAAGGAGGTATGAGTGAACACGATGTTCAGTCAATTCCTCTGTACGACAAATCAGTGACGTTTGATGATGTTACGGACGCACTCAGGTTGATCTATTCTGAGCATAAAAAACTAGATTGCAAAACAGTAGTGATAGACTCTGCTGATTGGTTAGAGAAAAAGGTGCATGAAAAAGTATGCTCTGTCAATAATGTTGACTCAATCGAACAGATAGGATTTGGAAAAGGATACTCAATGGCAGTTAATTACTGGCACGGTTTCCTCTCTGGACTAGATTCGCTACGAGCGTTAGGTCTGGACATTATTGTAATTGCTCACTCACAGATCATAAGGATCGAAGATCCAACTTCAGACTCTTATGATCGGCACGACATTAAGCTCGACAAGAGAGTTCGTGGAGTTGTCAGAGAATGGGCAGACTTTTGTTCTTTCGCACTTTTTGAAATTCATTCGTTTAAAGCTGGAGAGAAGTTCGGACAGAATATCTATAAAGCAACCACTACTGGAAATCGTATTAAGCACACGATTGGTCAACCAGCGTTTGAAGCAAAGAGTCGCGTCGCTATACCATCACCACTTCCTCTGGATTGGAAGGTTTTTAAACAAGAAATTGCGAAAGCAAGGAAAGGATAATTATGGATCTGAATTTTGATTCCACAAGCATAGTCAGTAACGAAATTTCCTCAGATTTTGGAGCAATACCTGAAGGTAAGTATCTGGTACATATTGCTGAAACTGAGGAAAAGATTTCTGGTACAGGTAATAAATACTTGAACCTGAAACTCCAAATCCTAGATGGTGATTATAAGAATCGCTACATCTGGGATATCGTCAACCTCTGGCATCCAAAAGATAACGTCAGAGAGATCGCACAGCAGACAATGAAATCTATCTGTAATGCGACAAATGTACTGAAACCTCAAACCTCTGAGGAACTTCATTATATTCCTCTAAGAGCATCAGTCTCTCTTGAAACTGACTCACAGTACGGAGATCAGAACAGAGTGAAGAAGTACCTTCCTAACTCTGCAGGAGAATCTCCTAAACAAAGGTCGGGCTTAGTAGAGGAGATTTTATCTCTACCAAAACGAGGTGGTGAACCACCATGTGAACTTTCCTCCAATCACATAGCAGAAGGTTCCTCTGCGACTTCTGACGATATTCCATTTTAAATGTCAGAAGTAAAATCTAAAACGTGCTTGATCTGCGAGGAGGAGTATAGCACTACTCGATTTACTACTCAAAAATATTGCGGTAGGTCGTGTAAAGAGAAAGCACGTTATATTCAAGCTACAAAAAAACAAGTTCCAAAGAAAGGTGGGTATTCTCGCTCGACTTATATCCGTGTTTGGATGAGGTCGAGAGCGAATGCGGGCTTTAATGACATTAATCCATTTTCAGCATCATGTACCTATTGCGGAAGGTCACTGTCTATTGACGATAAATTCTGTCTGGATCACATAGTTCCAAGAACGAGTCTAAAAGAACTATCAGATAAAGATGAAAGCAATCTTTGTATAGCATGTCCTGAGTGTAATCAAGCTAAAGGAAGTATGACGCTGGAAGAATTCATAGGAAAAAATGAACAAGCATGAAAAGGAAGTCCAAGCAAATGAGAAAAGAATTGAAGAAGGAAAGATCAATGAAGAACGACGCAGAAAGAGATCACTAGATAGTTTTAGGTGCTACATAGCATACATGAAAGTACGAGAGAAACTTTGAAGATACTAGAGTCAATAGTCAGAAAAGACGAGTTTACTGCAAGAGCAAGCGAAGCATTTGATTATGAGTTTGACGGAAAAACTTCATTCACTTGTTTTGACAAACCTCCTGTTCCAGATGAATTCTCCACTGGATTGATAATGGGTCCGTCTGGTTCAGGAAAGTCTTCTCTGCTGAAGGAATTTGGTGAAGAAAAAGTTCCTCACTGGAATCCTGAATTAGCTATTGTTTCTCACTTTGAGACTCCAGATGAAGCACTAGATAAATTATCTGCTGTAGGATTCAACTCAATACCTTCATGGCTACGTCCATATCATGCTCTAAGCACAGGAGAGAAGTTCAGAGCAGACTTAGCACGTAAATTACAAAACGGAGCAGTTATAGACGAATTTACGTCTGTTGTTAATCGTGATGTTGCGAAGTCAGCAAGCTATGCGATTAGTAAATATATCAAGCGTAACAATCTAAAGAACATTGTATTTGCGTCTTGTCACGAAGATATTAAAGATTGGTTAGAACCAGAATGGACATTCGATACTTCAGATGGTTCTTTCACAATCGGGAGGTGGCTTCGACGGATACCTATTCGATTTGAAATCTACAAGTGTACAAGATCTTCATGGAAAACCTTTAGTCAGCATCACTATCTAAGTGCAGACTTAAACCAGACTGCAAAATGTTACCTCTGTTATTGGGAAGATAAAATGGTTGGATTCAATGGAACACTGTTCTTTCCGGGCTACTTTCCTCCATTGTATGAAGGTGATAATCGTAATTCTGTTCGTGCAAGCAGGACTGTTATACTTCCAGACTTTCAGGGTCTTGGAATTGGAGTCAGGTTTTCAGATGCACTTGGTCAACTTCATTTGGATCAAGGTTACAGGTACTTCTCAAAGACTGCACACTTCAGGTTCGGAGAGTATCGACAGAAGCACGATTGGTGGAGAGCAACTGCAACAAATCTTAAAAAGATTAACACTGCAACAAAGGACGAATTTAATCACTGGTTGCCAGATGCTTCAAGGATCTGTTACTCACATGAGTATATTGGTAAAAGAGGAGACAAGCACAGAGAGTTGTATGAACTAGGAAAAAAATCTTAGAGGAGAGTAAATGAACATCAGTATTTTCAAATCAGCATTATCGAAGAATCATGCGCTGATCGATACAGAAGACTTTTTTGAGTATATACGTCTAGGTAGGTGGAAGTCTGAAATAAACGCACTCAGGACATGTTTAAATGACTCAGGGAAGGACGCATATAATAAGAAGAAGAAACTATTATTCGCAGTTACACTTTCTGGTGAGTTTAATGGACGGACTGATCTGGTTGAATACTCAGGACTCCTGCAAGGAGATATAGATAATGTTAAGAATCCTGAACTGCTGAGAGATCAACTGTCTCTCGATCCGCACGTTAGAGCAAGTTTCCTTTCACCGTCTGGCGAAGGTGTAAAGCTCGCAATCAAAGTTCCTCAAGACCCAAGTCACCACGCAGACTACTTCCTTCATGCAAAGAAATACTTCCGAGAAAATCATGGAGTCGAACTTGACAGTTCCTGTAAGGACATCAATAGACTGATGTTTGTCTCGCATGATGAGGATATAAAAGGTAATACGGATGCTGTTGCTCTGGAGTTTCACGACAACGCACGAATTGAAGGTGATGAGGACGTAGCTGATGCTGTATGCGGAACCAGTGCTGACGACATCTTCTTTGACTCCACGCAAGTCTTCACTGACCCTTCCAAGAGTGATTACGAGAAAGCAGAGATTGCACTCAAGAGTATTTTTCCTGAAGAATATTCAGTCTGGTTCAAGGTCGGATGTTCGCTAAAAGCACTACTTGGCGAATCTGGATTTGAACTCTGGGACTCTTGGTCATCGCAAAGTTCCAAGTATAATGCTTCGGAGATGCGCTACAAATGGAACTCCATTTCACCGGAAGGTGGTGTGTCTGCTGGTACTGTCATGCAACACTTCGTTCCTGACAATAATAACGTATTCAACCAGCAAAGCATTACACCAGATCACCAACTTGTGCCACGTGAGAAGAAGGTCAAGGAAAAAAGGACTGCTGGATTAATAGTTCCTCTGGAAACTTCCATGTGCTATCCAGAAGGTCTGGTTGGTGACATGGTTAGATTCATCTGCGAAAATTCGCGGTATCCACAGCCGATCCTTGCACTGTCTGCATCTCTGACGTTTGTCGGAACTTTAATCGGAAGGAAAGTCTGCACGGAGGACGACATACGACCTAACCTGTTCACAGTGGGTCTTGGAAAGACAGGAATCGGTAAGGAATCAGCTCGAAGCATCATCAAAAAGATCTATTCTCAACTGGAGATACAAGGATTCGGCGCAGAAAAGGTCACTTCCAGAACAGCCATTGAGAGAGTTTTGTCGGCATCTCCATCTGCTCTTTTCCTCTTTGACGAGTTCGGCAAATATATCCAATCAATTCTTGGTGAAAAATCTTCAGGTCATGTTCGTGATGTGATGACAACACTGATGGAACTGTACTCATCGTCTGCAACAACTTTCTTTGGAACTGATAAAGCAAATGCAAGAGAGAATCCGCGTTTTGTTATTAGCCAACCACATGCAAACATTTATGCAACGTCAACTCCAGACTCGTTCTGGGAAGGACTGACGCATACTGCTGTGAGAGATGGAAGTCTGAATAGATTCCTTATTTTCTCTGCTGAAGACAGGACTGCACGACAACTGACTAAGCGTGTAAGAGAGATACCAACTGGACTGAAAGAGTCGATCCTGAGACTCTACAACCTCACTGAGAACATCAAGATCTCCTCAAGAGGTCGGACGTATGATCCAACAAAATTTATCGATCATCATGGAGAGGTCGTAGATAGCAAGACAAGATACCGCACTCTAATCAATTACGACTTCGGAGAAATCACTTGCGACCCTGACCCAATGACGATTGGTTACTCTCAGGAGAGTCTGGAGATATTTGATAGGTTTGAGGATATAAGTCTGGATAGAGCCGATAAGAAGAACTCTACTGCTTCGATGTGGGTTCGTGCAAGTGAGCATTCCAAAAAGATAGCTTTGATCTTGACTGTATCAAATCTGCTTAACGAAATTCCTGTAGAGGTTGCAAATTATTCTACCAATTTAGTAGATGCACTAATGAAAAACGCTATTCAGGAAATTGCAACTCATTTGAGTGATAACTTTGCAGAGAAAGAAAGCAAGAGAGTTGAGCGGATAATTGCAGAGTATGGAGAACGTGGTGTGACCATGAGTGAACTAACACAACGTACACGCTTTATAAAGTCACGACAACAACGGAAGAATTTACTAGAAGATTTATTTGAAGCAGAGTTGATTAATTATGAAAGTCGCACCTCCAAGTCTGGAAAAGATACGACTTTCTATTTCTGCGAATGATTAAGGAGATTGTTAAAAAGGTAACTGCTTTATCTTTTCAAGATCTCTCTTGATGCGTTCTTCTACTGCTGAAGACAAGAAAGATATGCTTGTGAACTTCATACCAGTTTCCTTAAACATTCGCTTCAGGTGCTTGTCCATCCGCTTTTTAGTCTCTACTTTTATTGCTACTAATTCTCTTTCCATTTTTTCCTTTCCCTTTTTTAGAATTTTCCAAAAACGGATTTCCTAATTTGGAAAAATCCGTATTTTCATCGATTACATGAACATTCTGCGACCCAAACACATGAGTTAGGTCATCTACAAGTTCATTCACATTCAAGTCATTTGAACGTAAGTGCTTATTATCATTAGCCATTGTGTCCTTTCTATGCGTTACCGCGAGTTACTCGGTAACGGTAACGCTTTTACCACCAAGTTCATCACTTGGTTTCTTGATTACAGTATAATGTGATACTTTATGATGTTCTATCCATTCTGCATTACAGTCTAAACATTTTTTAGTTTCTTCTAATCGACTAGCAGAATTTTCCACATAGTCTATGCTACCAAGATAGCAGAACGGACAAAACCATCCGTTATTGTATGCAAAATCTTTCTTTGTCATACGGTGCATAACTCTCCTTTCTATTCTGATACATTAACAATAACAGAATCTTCTGCTATTGTACTAAACATTCCAGCAAAATCATCAATATTTATAACGATTGCTTCAATATTCATTTCTTTCATTTCTTCAATCTTTGGAACCAAATCCCAATTGCAATTCTCTGGAATTACGATTGCTTCGACTTGCTTCTTACCAATTTTGATTTTTTCTATCCAGTGCTTATTCATAACTCTCCTTTCAATTATTAAAATTGTTTTGGTTAGGTAAAAGTGAAAGTGCATATTTCAAACCTGCAATTTCTCCATCTGCAAAAGTATATTGTTTTGCATATTTTTTCCATTCCTCAAGCGCACCATTCTCTTTCTCAATAAAACGCATTCCACGTTCTGCATTTGATTTATTCTTCTCAACTGTTTGAAGTCTTTCGTTTATGTATTGTACTAAATCACTCATAACTCTCCTTTCTGTGATAATGCTTCTTCACTCTCAAAAGTAATATCATCGCAATCAAACAATCCACCTTTTACAGCATCTTGGTATCTTTGATCTGCAATTTTCCTCAATCCTTTTTGATATTCTGTTACGTGCTTACTTTTTGCAAGGTATTCTTTGGTTTGTGTTTCATACATTCTTTTTTTAGATTGTATATCATTAAACCAATTAAATACTTTTGAAGTACACTCTGTACCATCTTTTTCTATCCATTCAGTCAAGGTGCATTCACCTTCTTTTATATCATTAAACCAATCATCTTGAAGACTGACAATTGTATCAAATATAAAATAGAATCTCATGTCTTGCTGTTCTTTTTCATGAATCCATTTCTTTGCACCTTGTTTGGTCTTAAAATCTCTGCTTGTTTCAAGCAGATAATTATTTGGATCGTCTGGATAATCTTCATGGTTTTTTAAAACAATAAAACTATGCTTATCATATGGTGCTGTATGTTTCGATCCACAAAAAGCACGATATACTTTAAATGTTTCCTTTTTCATAACTCTCCTTTTTCATGTAATGAATTAACGATACCATAGTCATTATCAAGATAATCATAAGACAAATTCATGTCTGTATTGTGTTCAATATCATGCTTGTCAAGACCTTCTTCAAATCTTGTCAAATCATCTGCACGATAATTGTCTACAAAACGCTTATACTCTCCTGACATAACTTGATCTGATTTCTTGAAATTCTTCTGACTCTGCTTGACAATGTAAATCCAACATGGTTCAACATTGTTTTTCGCAGTAATGCAAGTCGTTAAAACTCGCACATAATGGTTATTGTTGAAGATTGCATCTGCATTATGTTGCATGAAGTTCGGTCTGTATCCTTCCAAACTATCAAGACTTTTCAATGCTGACCAATCGGAAAATGTAATCAATTCACCTTTTACTGTTTCACTTGCTGAAATATAGTTTTCAGTCTTTTGATTACTGAAAGACTTCATGTCTTTCTCAATATCACCGGAAGCAATACAAGAAAAGTTTGAGTCTTTCATGCAGACATAAGGAAGACCAGTATCATATAATCTACCATTGACTTGCGCTGGTTCCACCTTCGTTGCATCTTCAAGTCGTCTATGGTTTCCAAAACCTTTTTTAAGAGTACCATAGACAAACACTTTCATTTCTTTGTTGATGGATGTTTCTGTTTTCTTTAGAAACTCCATATATTCTGGAGACAAATATATTTCACCTTTTAAAAGATGATTCAAATATTCCTCAGTAGGTTGTAGATTCTTTTGAGTCAAAATTGCTTGATATACGAAAGCAGTCACAAACTTACCATCTGCTCT
>Ga0208156_1000721_pt1 | contig 11705 bp, 23 predicted proteins | sample 1_EtaG_FD_184073 | JGI IMG/M metagenome (GOLD analysis project Ga0208156, IMG submission 184073) | Marine viral communities from the Subarctic Pacific Ocean - 1_ETSP_OMZ_AT15124 metaG (SPAdes) (version 2) | ecosystem: Environmental > Aquatic > Marine > Oceanic | place: Pacific Ocean | collected...
ATACGGGCAAAACAGTATAAGGTTGGTTTAGCCACCGCTGTTAAGGTTCCTATACGATTGGAAATGAAAGTTGTACATCGGTGGTGGTACATCCAAGAGGTCAAAAGTTTGATAATAGTAAGATGTATTATCCAAGGTAGAAACGCATTTACAATAATGTCGAATGCACCTGCGGATATTAAGCCAAGTAAGGCGGGCTCATCTTGCTGTTATGTAATAGTAATGTAATAACCCTATAAATCGAGGTAGCAATCATGGCAGCATATGTGAAAGTGTACAAAACCAGAGGCATCTGGCATTTCCTTACTTCTTATGGAAGTGTAATTAGCATTCACGCCAAGTCCTTTGCGTTGGCTAGACGCAAGTTCTTCGATTTACATCGATAGGACTGGCAATTCTATAATTAGAGAGAGTTACGGCTAAAACCACCGACCGTTAATGTTCTAGTCAATGCTACTTTGTAGCCTAGATAAGCGTGGTCTCTCTCTATAGTTTGGAGGTAATATGACTAAGATTTATTATCCTAAATTCGGGAACTTTGGTGAATTAATATCGTATCATAAGTGTAATGTCTTTTGTAGAACTTGGCATTTCCTATCGCGTGCAACTGTAGATAGTCACTCTGTTAGTTGGAAGATTGCTTCCAATGGAGAGTCTATAACGCATCATTATTATACTGATGAAGAAAATGATAGTATTGAACAAAGTATTGATGATTATATTGAAAGACAGATTGATGAACGTATATTTACGGAGGTTAAATAATGGTATCATTTACTGATATGGTAGAGGCATTTAATATGCTTAAAGAGAGTAAAAACTCTGGATTAACACCATTAGAGGCAACTGTAATGATAAGTTATGTTCTTAAAGACTTGTTAATAGTGGCTGCAATTCTTAGAGTTATAGTATGGTTTAAACAAGTCAAAGAAGGAGGAGATGATGTTTGAGTTTATTGGAGCATTTCTTGGTGGTTTGATATTTATAGGATTTATCCTGTTTATTGTAGTAGTTTGGTGTGAATATAGGGATAGAAACGGAATATGAACTGGTTAAAGAACATTACAACTTGCCCTTTTGTGTATAGAAAAGAGTTAATTGATTGGGCAGTGAGTTATTTTAATAGACCAAAGAGCAGATACAATAGAATGAAAAAGCAACAGTTATATGCTATTTGGTATAAACAGGCTCATCTTAATAAGTGGTGAGTTTTATAGAATTGGGTGTTAGAGAATGTGGTTCCACAGGCCTGTGGATACTATGTTTTCGCAGATATATCCTCAGAATAATGGTTATCTATGTTAAGGCGGCCACTGAGGGCTCATAACTGGTTTCACTTCGACGAGTGGGGCCAGACCAGGAGATAAAGGGCTAAATATTGTCCCGAGGTGCCGTAAAGGTTTGTGAGTACGTTTGTACAATTAAAGAGAAAAGTCGGACGAATCGGTCTTTCAAGTGTAGGAGAAAGTTCTCTCCTATAGCACAATGTTATAAATCTAACACTACTGGTGTTGGGTTGCATCTCAACGGGATAAAGCCTGTGTAAATAGGCAATCTCGTGGATTACAATGTACTCTAACAAGTATGCGTAATAAGGTGTCCAGTAATGGTAAGTAGCTGAAAGTACGTGACCCGAAAGGGCACTAAACCCGAAGAACTTTGAATTATCAGGTAAGACCTTAGACTGAGCGTTTGTGTCTCAGTCAATTAACTGGTCAGTTTGAATCTGGTATATCGACACCCAATATATTTAACAAGGAGGAATATATGGAAACAAATTGCTGTGGAGCACCGTTCTATAATCCAGGATGGCCAGATAATGATATATGTACTAGCTGCAAGGAACACGCAGTCCCAATGGAGGAAGAGGAAGACTTTGACGACGAAGATACTTGGAAAGAATCGGAAGAATATTTAAATTACAAGGAGAGGAGGCCGGAAAAATGACCTTTATTAATAGTTTCATTGAAGTTTGGGTTAAAATGATTGATAGACCACTAACCATTAACAATAAACAAGGATTTCTCTTGACAAATGGTATGCGTATCTTTTTTAAGGATACATTTTTATCACAAAAGTCAATAGATATTTTAAAAAGACATTACTCAGGGAGGTAATATGAAATACGATACTACAATATTACAAACTAAGACAGTGGCTAATATTATGCGATTAATTGATGGATTTGTCTTAGGAAAGCCTTTAAAAAGGGCTGAAAATAACTTAAATAGCCTAAGAAGTCAATATGACCGTGCACTAAAATTATCCACTGCAAGGGGTGAAAGTCCTGATTGGATATATAACCCTAGAAACATAAAAGGAGTGAAAGATGAATAAGATAGATAGAGCTCAGTTAATTGGAAGTTTAATATTTACATTTTCTTCTCTTTTTGGTGGAATAGTAATATTAATAGGATATGTGCCCACAGTTATATGGGCATTATGGTTCCTGGTATTATTATTTTCTTTTCTTTTCTTTGGATGGTACTCCTGGTTAATAGTCAAGGATGCTTATTTTAATAAAGAAGTACCTGATTATAGAGGATTATCAGAAGAGGATAAGATGAAATTAGCCAGAATGGAAGCAAATCTTAATACTGTTAAAACAGCAAAACCGGGACCTAAGAAGATGAAGGCTAGAAATTACAAAAAGACGGAGAAACGACTTCGTAAATTACAAAAAGAAGGTAGAATCAATAGCCGTAAGAAGAAATAGGAGATTGTTATGACATATTGGGCATTATTTTGGATAGAACTATACTTCAGCTGGTTATTAATAGAATATATAGCAGGAAGGTATAATATGATTAAGAATAACAAAATGCAGATAATGGGCGTAATAGGATTAGCATTGTTTGGGATATTTATAGGATGTGCAAGTCCTGAAGACCCTGAAACTGCAGCAGTTAATAAAGGACGTGCTCTAGCAAGGGCATATAATGATAGTGTTGGTAAAGCGTGGAGAGGTTATTTCGATAGAAATGTTGAAACTGAGGCTATTGAAGTCAATAGTTTTGATATAGAAGGGTATAAACCGGATAGTTCTAAAATTATAGCTATTGCATATCCAGACGATGCTTTTACTGATTTTGAACAGGCTTTTATGATAGCCCGTTCAGAGCTAGGACCTGGTAAAGTATTTTTCTGGCTTGGTAAAGGATATACAACAGATTACAAAACTGAATAATATGAGGGGGCAAGTTATTGCTGTAATAGGGATATCACCTTGCCCCTTTTGTTCAGTAATGGGGCAGAGTTAGAACCACAAGCGCGCAAAAGCTGGAACAATCTCAGCGTGGGGCTCCAGCCTGTCCCATATAACTTAGGAGGAACGATGAAAAGAGTAAGAGGAAAAATAAAGAAAAGTACTAAAAGAAAATATCAAAATGATATTTGGAGTAAATTTATGCGTAAGGTTATAAAAGGGATGAAAACCTTTTGTGGTCCCGCATTTAAGAAATAAGTGGAGATGGGAAAATTTACAGATGATTGGAGAGTGCAGAATGTACCTGCACTAAGTAAAAAGAATAATCAATATAGGAAAAGGAGAAAGAAGGATGAGCCTTATCTTTGTAGCAAATGCAATAAAGTATGGCAACCTTACTATGTCGGAACCAAAAATGTTGATTATTTATTAGATTTTCCTAAATTAGGATGTACGAATAGAACCTGTACTCCCTGCAAGGATAAGTAATGACCAGATAAAATGCCCAGTGGCGAGGGGAAGGCGTGATATAGGCTGACTTTTAAAGAGGAATCGTATATCTCAGGAGCTGCGTGATAAAAGGCTATGCCTTGACAGCTAGATTGCCTCTGGTCATAAGTATTACTATCAAATAGCTTCTGCGACATCTGTCATAACACTTGGTGGAATATGGTGGAAATATGGTGGAAAGTGGTGGAAATGGGTGGAAAGTGGTGGAAATAGGGTGGAGCAAGTGGAAAAAGGAGAAATAATGAAAAAGAAACATAAAAAAGTCACATTAGGGATGAGTATGTCCCAAGAGCCAGAATTATCTCTTGAACTTGAACTGGACATTGAAGAAAGGCCAGATAAGCCAGATGATGATGAAATGGCATCTATTAAGCAGCAGATTCGATGGTGGCTAAAAGAAAGAACTACTTATTCTTTACGGAATAAGAAAATAGTTAAAAAAGTAGGGAACATAAATCCTGATGACCGCATAAGAACATTAGATTCTTATGAATATATCAAGAGCCGTGTCCCTAATAAATACAAAGATTCTATGCAATTTCTGGAGGAAGAGAATGAGTAAATCAGAAAATATGGTTAATAAAAAGTATGTTACTAAGAACAAAGATGGCTTTGATTACCGAACCAGGATGACGGAATGGCTCAGGCCTGACGTAAAATGGTTTCCCAGGCAAATGATAGTTAGAAAGTATGCAGAACTTCAAGGCTGGGATTGGTGGAAAAGAAGAGTTCCTACTAGACAATGGGTTTCTAATAAGGAATGGATTAAAAATGAGGCAGAACGAATGGCTATCAAAGGCATTAAAACTAAAATTCGAATCAAAAAGATGATGAAGGGTGGTCAAATGAAAGACTTTGTAGCCCTTTTCATGGAACAGGAGGCATAATGGGAGATGTATTTGAGTCAAAGGTTTCTGAAGAAGAGTATCAGAAACAGTTAAATGATACTGAAAGTGCTCTGACTTACTGTGAACAGAATCTTCGTGATGCAAGAGAAGTATTGGTGAAGATTAAATACTCTGGGAGTCAGTTTATGATTAACAAGTATATTGACAAATATTTTAAAGAATATGGAGAACCGGAATGATACATATTGAAATGAATGACCAATCAGTAACAATTACACGCTATACTGGTGCTGTAAATGATAAGTATCCATTTAGTATATGTGTTACATCTGGCAATGATGCAAGTCTGCAAATAGATGGAGATTATGAATATTCTTATGGTTCTGTTGAATGGAAGGATGAGGCTCCGTCGGAACGACTAAAGACTAAGGCTGAAAAGAAGATAAAAGATTTCATACAAAAGTGGCTTTTTGACAAACCAACGGAGGAAGAAGATGCATCAATATAGAGAAAATGATTGGATTAAAATAGAGGATGAAGATGATTATTTCCAGATTAAGAGTATTGACCTTGATTCTGGATACGTTAGAGTACAAGGGCTAACTGGACATCCATGGACTACTGGAATAAATACTATTGAAAGAGTCATTACACAGGATGAGCTATATGCCTTTTCCAATGAAATCTAAAAATACCTATCGTCCTTTGCCTGATGAGTTGACCATTAAGAAATCTAAAATTAATGGTCTTGGCTTATTTGCAGCAAAGGATATTCCCAGGAGCAGAGTATTTGGACCTTCACATCATAACCTAAGGGGATATGATGGCTTAGGTCTTATAAGGACACCACTTGGTGGTTTTATAAATCATAATCCAAAGCCAAATTGTAGAATTATAACTCATTCTAGTATCTGGTCTATAAAAACAACTAAGAAAATAGCAAAAGGAGAGGAGTTAACTCTGAAATATGGAACATATAAAATACTTAATCCGAATGTCTAGAAAATGGAGGAAATATGGAAAGACTTATACTATATCTAGTAGTAGGAAATATATGTCTAAATGTTATATTCATATGGTTTCTTATGTCCGCAGCCAATAGTATAGATTCAATGAATGAATGGCTGCATAAGAACGAATGGAAAATTTAAGGTCAAGCTGAAATTGACCACACCCCTAACAACTAACAGGAGAAACTATCCATGGCAAATGTAACAGTAGTTTCCTACCATAATGGTGGGGTTCCACAAGAAATTAGTGGACCAACTCCAGCAGGTTTAGCTCAGGATATGGGCTTATCTCTGGATGGAGTAACCATTCATGTAGATTCCAGTGAGGCTGAAGCCAACCAGGAACTACGAGACGGAGACCTTGTATCTTTCCAGAAGGAGAAGGTAAAGTCTGGCGTATAGCCAAACACCCGCTTGCCTAGGGTTATAGGGCATAATTTAGAGCCTGATGTTTAGCAATAGATATCAGGCTCTTCTTATTAGGAGAATATTATGGTTATAGAATTACAAGAAGAGATAAAAGCTTCTCTTTTGATGACTGTTCCTGCTCTTGGAAGTAGAGAGAGTGGAAAGTTAGATTGGAAAAACGGTGAACTGGAAGAACTCGCAGACCATCAGGCAAAGCTTTTGATTGAAAAGTGTGATTACATTACAGTAGGCAACCATCACACAATTGGAGAAAAGACAATTATGATAAGGTTTGAGAAGATAATCTTAAGGGGAACAAAGAAAAATAGATTTTGGGATATATATTTAGTATTTGATAAAGCATCCTCAAGATATCCGCAGCTTACTTTTCTCACTTTAAAGCCTCAATGTCATCATATGGACGATGATAACAGCGACAAATTTAAGATTAGTAACTTTATTTCAGGTCTTCATCCTCATATATCAAATAGGTCTGGTTGTTTTGGTGAATTTGAAAAGCCGCTAATGGCATTGTTGTCAAGTTTCAATTATGCAGGTGCTATTATGATGATACGTAAATTCCTTGATACTTGGAATAGGGAAAGCGCATTTTGGGATATGAATACGATGAACTCTATGAGATGGATGTATGTACGGAATGCTGAAAGTAGAGAGTTCTTTAAAAAGCTATCTTTTGCTGAAAGAGTATATCTAAAAAGAGAAATCTATGATAATACTGGTAATTCCAGCAGGAATGATTTCGAAAACTTAATAGTATTTGCTGCAAAAATGAAATGTAATTATAAAGATGGAATTAACTGGGTACATTTAAACCGTTTCTATTCTTTACTTAATTATGTTGAGCATTTTGCAGATAAGTATCTTAGGAATCATGAAGATTTGCGTGATATAAATATACTATTTAAAGACTCAAGAAGACTTGGTTTTACATGGCATGATATCTCAACGGATGTTGTAGTCAGGAAAAGACTAATATGGTTTGACTGTAGGATAGAAGACTTTAAGGGTAGGCTCAGAAAAGTTCTTTTCAATGAAGTTACGCCAAAGATGCTTTCAGACTATAGCGTTCTTTACACAGAATTTAACACTCAAGATGAGAAAGATAGATTTACAGAGAAAATGATGTCTAAGCTGACGATATATTCTGATGTAAGGTATAAAAGAGTTATGTCTGAATTTTCTAAGTCCCAAATTAAGATGACTAAGTTACCATTAGAGTTAAGAGATATATTTTGCACTAAAGAGAATGTCGATAATATATTTAATATTGACTTTCTATCTCAATTAATGGATGAAGCAAGAATGCAATGTTGTGTTATTGCATTAAAGCGGATTCGAACAAAAGAAAGGAAACTAAGAAATGAAATTGCAACTCTTAGAGGAGACGCTCTCCAAGCTGAACTATTTTCTGAAGAGGTTCCCGGACAAGGAGTGGAGCGGCCCAGCGTGGTACAGCCTCAAAGCTGATAAATTAGGATTCCCTGTAAAATTTACATTAGAAGACTTTCACCCTCTTGATTTAGGTGGACATTCTTCTACGGAATGGGAAGCTGACGATTTGGCTAAGGTACTAAAGAAGAAACTCAGGAATAGTACTTTAAAGAAGTGCTATATGGGTTTAATCCATAGCCACCATACTATGGGAGCATTCTTCAGTGGAACTGACACAGATACATTATGTGAGATGGCTCCAATGAAAGGATTCTATCCAAGTCTTATTGTAGCTTCCAGTGGCAAAGCAGATTTTGCCTTTGGGTTTAGCTATAGAGACCAGTATGGCAGAGCTTCATACTATGAACTTGATGAAGATAAGGTTAAATTACCAAGAGCTAGAGGTAAGAAACCATGGGTTGACATAGCCAAAGGGCTGGAAACAGCTAATGCTACTTCTGTTGTTACTACCAAATATACTGGATACAATGGTTATAACGGTTGGGGTGCATATCCAGGACAAAGCAATCTCTTTAGCCAGAACAATAAAGGAGAATTTGAATTTGGAGAAGAAGAGAGAAAGAAAGTTCTCTTGACTCCTAAATACAAAAAGCTCACAAAAAAGAATTCAGATAAAGTATTTGATTTCTATGAAGAATATTGTAATGGTAAAATGAAATATATAGAGTTTCAGGTTAATCTCGAAAAGATTGGTATTTCTGATGTATGGGACTTTATAAGGGAGGCTAGACATGCAGGCACAGACGCAGCAATCGAATACGGATACTAAATTCCTTAGAAATAAGGATTTAATTCCCCAGGAAAAGCTTGATGACATTACAGTAATAGGTTTGGGAGGCATCGGTTCAACCGTTGTCTCCCTGCTTGCTATAATGGGTTTTGACTCCATTATTGGGTATGATGATGATACGCTTGAGGAGCACAATTTATCAACATGTATTTATCCACATAAATATATTGGCAAAAGTAAGGCTTTCGCTGCACAAGCATTGATTCATGAGTATGCTTGTCTCTCTGTTGGAGTTTGTGAAGAGCGAAGATGGACATATAGAGATGGTGTCTTTAAGAATATGATTGTATGTCCAGATGACATGGAAGTTAGACGGGATGTATATGACAAGTGGGTAAATCAAGAAGACAGAGGTTTTCTTATTGATTTACGGATGGATGCACTAGCAATGGAGATAATCACAGTTACAAAAGAACATGATTTCTTTGATGAAACTTGGCTGCCGAGTGCAGAGATTGAAGATGCTCCGTGTACAATGAAACACACAATCTTTACCTCAAGCATTGTGGCGGGATTTGGTGTTAACCAGGTGTTTAATGTTCTTGCAAATAAGCCGTATTATGCGTATACTTGGATAGGGCTAATGCCCTTCACACGGAAAACAGAACATCTAATAAAACAAAGAGGTACTAATGACAGTTCCAACAGTTAGTATCCACGGTAAAAACTATGTTATGGTTAAGGATAGAGTTGTCCTTTTCTATAATACAAATCCTCGTGGATGCATAAAAACAAAGATAGTGGACTATAAAGATGGCCACTGGATAGTTAAGGCAACTTGCTATCCCGACCCCCAGGAACTTCCTGAGACATTTTTTACAGGTCATGCACATGAAGTGCAGGGAAGTACACAAATTAACAAAACAAGTGCTTTAGAGAATTGCGAAACTTCGGCTGTAGGTCGTTGCTTAGCAATGGCTGGTTATGGTGCCGAGGAATCATTTGCTTCTGCAGATGAAGTCGCAAACGCCGTTAATCAGCAAAAGTACGATTCTAAATAAGGAGGTGTCTAATGGCACGGTATAGACCAGAAGCAGCAAAAAGCGGAGCAGCAAGTTGGTTAGGATTTCAACCAGCTCAAATAATCGCATATGAAGATAGAAGTGCAGAATTTGATTGGGCTGATTTATTTCTTGACGTAACATTAAAAACAACAAGTCAATATCCTGTAAACTATGCTCTTAAAGGGACTTATGATAGAGAAGATAGTGGAGAGATAAAAGATTCTAGCTTATTAAAGCGGATATATTATCTCCTTGATGCTATTGGATTTAAAGGCGGACCTAATAAAGAAGGTATATGGGAAGATGAAAACGGTACAGCAATAGGTGATTTGGGTAAATACCTCAATCAAAATTATGTATCGAAAGATGCTTTAGATGGTAATTCAAGTCCATTTTATGTCTATGTATATAAAAGGTTAAACCCTAAAGATAATAAAGCATACACTGAAGTGTGTCCTAAAATTGTTCAGAATACGAACAAAAATCAAGAGGACTTAAAGAGTTACATTAAGTTCATGAAGTCAAAAGGCTATATAAAAGAACATACAGAAGATGGGGAAACAATATCTTCAGAGCCTGTGGCTTCAACACCATTCTAAGTGTATATTGAAGTTGCAATAGGGAGCCCTCGGAAACGGGGGCTTCTTATTAAGATGGAGGATTTATCAGATATTCTGGTAACTGATGGTAAGGATAAACCCATATATAGAAGCACTTACCTGTATTATGATGATGCAAAGGATTATATAGAAATAAGCAGAAGCTTGAAGGACTTTCAAGGAATTCGCGGAATTGACCAGGTTATAGTAGATATAGATAAAGGTCAGAACTCAGATAGCCATACTCAGCAAATTGCACAGGGTGCTATGCTTGATTTATATGAACTAAATGTACAGGATTGCAGTATACAGCCATATTTTAGCGGTACTGGGTATCATTTAGCAATCTCAAATAAAGTCTTTCAGTTTAAACCTACTAAGAACTTACCTTATATTCTTAAAGAAACTATGAAAGGCATCCTTAAGGACATAGATTGCTCCGTATACTCCAGAACTGCTCTTTATAGGGTAGAACATACCCTTAATGATAAAAGGGGCTTCTATAAGGTACCATTGACTGCTAAGGAGCTATTTAATCAAACCCCTGATTATATTAAGAACTTAGCAGAAAAACGAAGGTTCGACTTCGATTACCCAGTTTTAACAGGTGACGGGGAACTTTCAGGCTTGGTCACTACTCATGTACCTCAAATACGTGAGTTAGAATCGACATTTGAACCAAAGAACATTGTGCCATGCATACAAAAGATATATAACGATGGTCCCTTACCAGGGACAAGAAACAATGGTTTGCTAAGAATGGCATCCCATTTCCTTAGACATGGATTCCCATCGGAAGTAGCTAAAACAGCTTTAATGCATTGGAACAATGATAACCTTGATGAGAATGTAGTTCTACAAAAAGTAGAAGATACTTATAATAGAGGCTATAGATATGGCTGCAATGATTTTCTATTACATGAATATTGTCAACCAAGATGTGTCTATTATAAACATAAGGATTATCTTACTGAGGTTAAAACAAGTGATGAAATGCAGAAGTCGCTTGAAGAGAGGATGACGGCTAATTATGAAGGAAGATGTATTAGGCTTGATGAATTATTTGGGATATCCGATAAAGACCTTACTGTCTATCCGGGTGAATTGGTAACAATATTCGGACCAACCGGAGCTAACAAGACAACACTAGCTCAAAATATTGTGCTCGGATACGATGCTAAGAACGACATCATTCGGAAGGAACTGCAAATCCCAACTTTATATTTATCGCTGGAACTAACGGATTGGTACACTCATAAGCGACATCTTCAGATAGTAAGCGGTATGAAGAAGAAACAAATAGAAACAAACTTTAAGGAGATATATAAATTCCATAAAGATGATGTAAGTCACATTGTAGTACAGACGGTCTCTCCTACTGTAGAAAAGATAAAAGAGATGGTCAGAAGTGTGCAGCCAAGGTGCGTAGTAGTAGACTATATTGACTTGGTAGAACCCCCTAAACACATACGCGGAGAGTATGAGAGTATCAGGTATATAAGCCATTCATTAGCAAGCCTTGCTGTGAATATGGACTTGATAATTATCCAACTTTCCCAAACAAGCCGTACCTATTCAAGAGATGAGGTACTTGACCTATATGCAGGCAAAGGCTCAGGAGCTATTGAAAATGCTTCTAGAAAAGTGCTTGGTATATCAGGTAACGCGAAAAGAAAAGACAGAAAAGTTGAATTATTCAAGAATACTGATGGTGAACTGTTTGATGTTGAACTTGAATGGCAACCTAACTTTAGGTTAATGCGAGCAGATGCAATTATCAGAGAATCGCAGGAAACTAATAGAATAAGGATGGTAAAATGACACGTCTTTTAAAAATACATCTATGGAAATATGGATT
>Ga0208156_1000723_pt1 | contig 11682 bp, 19 predicted proteins | sample 1_EtaG_FD_184073 | JGI IMG/M metagenome (GOLD analysis project Ga0208156, IMG submission 184073) | Marine viral communities from the Subarctic Pacific Ocean - 1_ETSP_OMZ_AT15124 metaG (SPAdes) (version 2) | ecosystem: Environmental > Aquatic > Marine > Oceanic | place: Pacific Ocean | collected...
TCATCGAGGGTCAAAGTCTCAACCTCATGCTTCGCCTCGCGGATTCGCTCCCGGTCAGACATGCCGTTGCTGTCACCGTCAGCGGGGAACCGGGACACAGGTTTCGCCACCGAATCAGCGGTGATCTTGAACTTGCGCCTGGTTTCACCCTCCTTGTTTGTCCACTCGTCCTCCTGTAAGCGGCCGACGAACTGGATGTAGTCGCCTTTGTGGAGTTCTTCTGCGATGTTCTCAGCGAGATCACCCCACGCTTCAACATCTATCCACAGGGTTGTCTTCTCGCCGTCACGGGGAGTCCGGTTAGTGGCAGCAACCCTCAGCCCCACCACCGGGCGGCCCGCCGCGGTTGATCGCAGGTCCGGGTCTTGACCCAGCCGGCCTTCGCCTTGAATCCGTATCATTGTCCGTTCTCCTTCGGGGCTGCGGCAAGTTCCTCCAAGGTGTCGAAACTCGCGTTGATTGCTTCGATCTCTGCGTGCGTCTTGATGTCAGACGCCTTCTTGACCGGGCGGTCAAGCACCTCCGAGGCTACAGAACGCAGCCCGGCAGGGGTGACGCCCATGTCTTTGGCGCGTGCAGCGAGCTTCTTCAACTCGTCGCCCACGCCTTCCTCGGAGGGAGTGGCAGCAGGACCAGAGGTTGAAGGGGGAGAGGGAACGCCCCGCTCTGGCCCCGCCGCCGTGTCGAAAGTGGATTCCAACGACTCGTCGCTAGCAAGATACAGCGCCACGCCGAACGCTTGAAGGGCTTTCTTCAATGCGTCGCTGACCGCCCCCTTGTATTCATGTCCGAGGTCGAGGATCGCACCAGCCCTAGTGTGTTTGATCTGCTGGCCTCCGAACCCGTCACGCATCGAACACCCTCCATCGCTGTCGCTGTGCCGAGAGGTCGCGGACTTTGACAGGGACGGCGTGCGTGCTTCCCCGTTGGTCACGGTGACCCGGACATGGGCGATGATCCAGTCGTCGTCCCGGTGGGTTGACATCACCTGGTACGACCAGTCGAACCCTAAGACCTCGTTGGCCCGGGCGATCACGGAACTCACAGGAATGTAAGTGAGTTTCACCCCGCCTTTACTCAGGCTGGATTCGATTTTCTTCGGAAACTTTGCTGCCAACTGTGCAAGCAGGTCAGGTTTTTCTGCCATTATTTCACCCTGTCTTTCTTTCGATCTATCTTTGTTTGACACACATCACAGAGTCCTTCGTACCGTTTGATAGCCGGGCCACCCATGAAATGTCGCACACATTGAGGGCACTTCCACCACGCATTTTTCGCCCAAACCTGTTCGGTCATGTTCCCCCCGCAACCTTTTCCAACGCACGCTGGCGACGTAGAATACGTCGCTGCCTCTCACTTGTGCCACCCCACACACCGAACTTCTCACCGTTCTGAAGTGCGAACTCCAAACAGGCCACCCGGGCATCACATGTTTTGCAGATTTCTTTGGCTTCCCGGGGGCTGACGCCCAACCCGGGGAAGAAAAGGTCAGGGTCCACGCCTCGACAGGCGGTCATGCCGCGTTCTCCTTGCTGGTCCACGCTTCAAACAACTTGGAGATCGCCCGGTAGGACACTTCAACGTCGTGGATAGCTTGCTTGCGGGCCTTCCGGCGGTCACTTTCCAACATCCACCCCGTCGCGGCCACACCGAACACGACCCCGGAGAGAACGTATACGCACGCGTCAACAACCTGTTCAAACATCACGCCGCCTCCGGGTCAACGGTGTCCACCGGAGGATTCCAGGTGCCGCGAACATTGTCTGTGGCGACCTCAACGGGGACCGCCTCCACCGGGAGGGCCGCACAGTCGCTTCGCCACCGGCAGTAGCGACAGTTCCACGGTTGCTCCTTGGAGCCTCCCTGATAGCGCGGCACCGGGTCCACATGGCCGTGCCCGGGGACATACCGTTCAGGGATCATCCCAGCTTTGACCTGCTGGTACACACCGGTCATCCGATCAAGTTCTTCGATGACGAGTTCGTGGAGGGTGCGGTCGTAGGGTTCCACCACTTCGTCCATGCCGACGTAGAACTCCAACATCATCCCGGGTCGAACACCGTCCCGGTAACTTGTTTCCTTCGATATGTAGGCGAGGCAAACACCGTCGGCCTGCAAGCCAGCCGCGTAGATGCCGCTCTGTAGGAGATGTTCGATCTTCGGGCCGGGCGGTTCACCTTTGCCGCCTTTCAACGCCAACTTGAACGGGAACGCACCCATCGTCTTGATTTCGATAACCACGCTCTTGTTGCCTTCGATCATCAAACCGTCGGCGTGGCCGGACAGGTCGTACCCGAATGGCCGCAAATCGCATTTGACCTCGGATTGGAAGTCGGGCCACAAGGCGTGAAGCCCCGTCTGCACCCGTTCATGCATGGCGTGTCCGATGTGGAAAGCCAGCAGAGTCTCGTAGGGCATACGCTCGCATTCGGCCACCCGGGCCACCTCGAATCCGAGTTGCCGGGCGCAGTTGTGAGCGGACGATCCGCGGAGCGCAGTCCCGCAAGCTGTGGGCCGCGGCCCCTCGCGTTCCCGTTCTTCGCGCAGGAAGCGGTCAAGGGTCGCCTGGATGACGCCTTCTGATTCTGGCACAGTATCCCTCTCTCTTGTGGTGCAGTCGTGCTGCTTGTCCTACAAGAATAGGGAACTCCTGTGTCAGAGTCAAGTATGGGGGCAGTTCAGGAGCATCCGCTTGTCTCGCCACACGCTGCACAAACCATGCACGACCCGGATCGTTGCATCGGTGCCCCGCAGAAATGGCACGGATAATCGTGGCTTCCGCTCACAGGGCAACTGCCCAAAGAAGTGGTCGTGGTGAGGGTTTCTGCGGTCATCGGGACTCCTGAGAGGGGATAGTTGGAGACACGACCCTAGCAGACGCCTTCGCCCGAAGCGTGGGGGGGGGGAGGGCAGGCTGCCCGTTTGAACCACCAGCGCAGGCACCGGCTGTGACCAGCAGCCTTACCTGCCTCCCCGCCCCTATGTCAGTTCGCTAACGAGGCGCTCGCCTTGTCGCCCGTCTGCTTGGCGAGCATCGCCTTGATCGCTGACAGCACCGCAGCACCAGCCGCGATGCCGGCGCTCTTAGCACTCGACAGGTCTGTGAGAACGAACACCGCCAGGAAGCTTTGCAAAGCCGTGGCGACCAGTCGTTCGATCATGTCCTTTGTGAATGTCATCGTTACCATTTCTCCTTCTTCCGATCCAACACATGAATCGGAGCTTGAATACTTACACCGTGTTTAGGCGTCACCACCATGAACGCCTGTTGTGGAACCTCCGCGGCAAACCCCGCTATCGCCGCGTAACTATCAAATCCTTTCAGGCTTCCGTTGACGACCAGCCCGGCGCTCGCAGCCATCACCAACTGGTGCCAATGGCCCATCATCAAAATGTCGTGAGGCTTGTTCACCTGCAACCGGTATTGCAATCGTTTGATCGGCGGCCAGATCCCACCAACACCGCCGCCTCCTTTCGCAGAGTCACCATGCGTGAGAAGAAACCTTGTCGAATAAACGCTGAACAGGCAGTCGTGCGACTCCGGTATCTGCCAGGTCACGTTGCCTGCACCGCTTACCTGTTGTGCCGAGTGTACCAGTAGCCAGTCCCACGAATCCCGGGCGCGGCCCGCTGTGCGAGGCTTGATCGTCAACCGTCCGTGGTTGCCGACCACCGAGACAACGTGGACTTTCGGGAAATGTTCAGCGAGAAAATCGACACACCCGGCCACCTGCGCGGCCCAATGGGCGACGGTAACCGGGGCATACGGTGTCTCGTTGTGTTGCGCGAGGTCATGTATCGTTCCCGATACGAGATCCCCGCCGAGCGCCAGCACCAGTCCTTCGATCTCCACGCCAGCTACATAGTCCCGTGAGAGTTCAACGACTTTCTCAGCGAACTGACGTAGCCTGAGTTCACCGATCCGACGGTCATACTTGTTCAACCCGTTTTCTTCGAACTTGATGACCTCATCGAAATGGCAGTCGGAGAGCATGGCGACAATCGTTGCCGCCGACCGTTTCGTCTGCTTCGGCGTCAACCATTTCGGCGGGTCCAACCCGGCGGCCAGTTCATAGGTGTCTACCCGGATGGTCAGATCGTCCCGCTCCGATGTGAGCGTTTTGACCTGTTCACGGGCGACAGCCAACTCGGCTTTCGCTTTGACCGCCTGGTTTTCCAACCGGCCCATGCGCCCGGTCAGCGCGGTGAGTTCAACGAACTCGTCTAGGGATTCAGTCAACAGTCTGCTGCTTGTAGCGTTCTGTTACCAAGGTTTGACATTTCCCGGCGGTGGCGTCCTTGTACCCGATCTGGTTCAACCAGTCGGCAATCACTTTCGCCCCGGCGTTGGAAGCCATGATCTGCGCCTTGATGTTCTCAGGGAGTTTGTCGCTCCACCGTTCACCGCCAGCGTTGCGCTTCGTAGCCGTGAACTCTGCGAGGCTTACGGCACCGTCAGCATCCGACACAGAAGGATGCCTTCCCAGAAAGACCCGTCGTCCGAATACCGGATCGGAGACATTTCAATATCTTCAACGGTGACAGTCTCAGACCTGTCTCCTTCTTGGAAGGTGACAGCCTGTGCGGAGGTAACCAGGTCGCGCAGATGCAGATATTCTACCTGAGAATCAACCCCGGATGGGGCACCCGCACCAAAACTGGTGGAAACACGGCTCTGAATGACCAGTGGGGCAATGATTTCTTCTACCCTCTTTGGCTGCGGCCGGGCGTGAACAGACCAGCGTTCCAACGTGGGTCCAACCGTCGTGTCCGTGCCCCGAGCCAAAGTGACTGTGACGGTGAAGGTTTCCGACGCCGGATCAGACGCCGTGTAGGCAGTCTCCGCTCCGGTCCCGGTCAACACCATCGCTGTCGAGTTGTTTTCCTCATCGACCAGAGTGAGAGTCGTTGTCCCATTGGTGCCCGGGCCTAAACCCCGGTAGTTGGTGTCGCCGTCTGCGTAGTCGAGGCCGGCCGTCCGGTAGTCGATACCGGCCCCGGCCAACCCAGCGGTTGACTTGTCGAACCGGCCGGACACGGCACGGGTCACCTTCTGCGCCGAAGTACCGAACGTGACCACCCCGGAAACCAGTTCCGCGCTAGCTGAAAGAACCCCGGCGGTTGATTCCCCGTAAAGCTCCCCGTTGCTGTCGGTGAACAGCACTTTGTTCTCGAACACTTCGATGCTGGTGACGTTGCCGTAAGAGTCAGAGTCGTGGGCGAGGAACCGGCAGTAGGCAGGAACCAGAGTATCCACGAAGATCGTCAGATCAGCCTTCCAGGTATCACCGTTAGAGGTGCCCCAGTAGGCGTACTGGCCGGAGATCCTCGTTGAGTGGGCTTTCCCGCCGTCGTCTATCACCGGGCCGAAGGTCACGGACTGCTGGTCGTTGGTGTTGATGACACCGAAGCGGACACCAGAAGAAGTACCAACCACCATCAGTTCCCCGAAGGTGTCTATCGAGAACGGCCCGGAGAATGTTTCACCGACCGGTAGGACACCGGCTGGCACCGGGTGGGCGAGCGAACCGTCGGTCGCTGACACGCCTATCGCGTACAGGATGCCTTGCCCGTTGTCGTTGTAAGCAGCGTAAAGGGCTTGCGGGCCGCCTTTGATAGCCACACAGGTTCCAGCCAGGGTCTTGTCGAAGGTCAAAACCGTGCCAGACGAGTTGAGTTCCACGATGCGGGCACCGTCAGAAGACAACAGTCGGCCGTTGGCGTACTCGATGACATCGCCGGCGAACGATCCGATGGTTGAAGCGGTCGTCGTGTTGGACACGGTGGCCTTCTTCACGGCTGACCCGGTTGTGGCGTACACGCTGGTCCCATCAGAAGTCCAGTCGGTGATCGTGCCACCCATCGGGGTGACAACAAAAACCGGGGCTGCTGTGCCGTTCGGGTTCGTGTGATATTTCAGGTCCGACCCGTCCGAGTAGTAGAAGACATCGGCGTTGACGAGCCGGGCGTACAGGTTCGAGTTCGACCCGGATACTTTGGCTTCCAACGCCTTGCACATCGTCAACCGGCCCTTGGTGAAGATGTCGATGTTCTTCGAGGTGTAGAACCTGCGGCGGTCAGAGTCAGCCAGGTCGTAATGTTCCTGGCCAGCACCGTGCGACCAGTCGGTTTGTGAGCGTGTCCACTGGCCGACGTTGGACAGCGTGTTCTCACCAACGTCTTCGCTGGTGTCCCGCTGCTCCTTCTGCGCCGGGGTGGTGCGACGGCGATACGAGTTGTAGTCAACTAGGTATCCACGGCCGTCAATCGAAATGTCGTACTGCGGTGTAACCGCCATCGGCTACTCCCCGCTACGAAGCCACTGGGTCGGGTAAAGCTGCGAAAGCCGGGCTTTCTCCGCTTCGATCCTCTCCTGGCGTCGGAACCGCAGGTCGCGTATAGACGCTGAGATGGCCCCCGATGGGACTTCTTCGGAGCGTCTGACCGGTGCTTGCGTGGTGATCGACTCGCGGGCTATCGGCTTGAACGTCATCAGCACCATCGCCGCCCCGATGGGGGGCAGGTCGTATGCCTGCGTGTGCAGGCCCGTGTCGGTCAACGCTGTGGTGGTCAAGGGCAGGGTGGCGAACGGTGCCTTGTATTCGACCCGCACCGTCTGACCGGAAGTGGGTTCATCAGCTAGCACCAGGGCTACCCCGGATGCGAATGTTGAAGTGTCCCGGTTGCGGCGCAGCGACCAGCGGCGAACCTCAGGTTCAGACTTGTCCGAAGATTCGTCGGTGAACGTCACCCGGTGTACCGCTAGGACATCTGAGGCGAGGTTGTAGCCCTGTGTGGCTGCCGAATAGGTGAACGTGGCGGTCTTCACCTGATACAAGCCTTTGGCTGACAGGTCGTTCAGGTCGTCGTTGAGGGCGTCGAGGATCATGTGCGCCGGGTACTGCGGGTTGGATCGGATAATCGAATCGTCAGCGTGGCTGGAAGCAGCAGTAGACGACGCGTAGCCGCGCATCACCGTCACGTTCTGCCCGCTGACAGAAGTCACATACATCAGTTCGGTGCCGATCTCGATGATCGACCCAGCGGTTATCGGCCCGGTTGAGAACTCGACAGCGAACGTCGCCGTGTCGGCAGCAGAAATGGCACCATCCAACCTGTTCAACGATTCCACGGTGCCCGACAACAACAGATCCCGGGTCCGGTCAATCCATGTTTGTGCCGTCATCCGTCAACCTTCGCCTCTGCAAGCAACTTCTCTGTGGCCTTCCGCGACTTCTTGTTCTTCACGACATGACCAGCTTCTACTTCCATCCTAGTCTCAGCGGTCTTCTCCAAATCCGCTGAGTCACGGATACCTGTGGGTTGAAGCCCATCATCCCGCAGCCTCTTGTACGCGTCCCTGTCTTTCTCCAACTTGTTCCAGGCTTTCTTCTCGCCGGCAGCGCCGCTGCGGGTGACCATCGCAGACGGGGCGACCATCAAAGACCGGGCCTTCTCAGCGAACGCAGCGCGTTCCTCCGGGGTGGCGTCCCACACGAACCGGCCATCGACATAACGGAGTTCGCTCACTATTTGACCTCTACATCCACGGTGTTGCCAGCGGCTACCAGCAGCGCCGCTTCGGTTTCAGACAGGTCGTCGGGATAGTTGTGCCCGCCGTACAAGGTGCGGGTGATGGTCGCTATGTCCGCTTCGGTCATCGGTTGGGTGGTGGTAACCGTGGTGTCCGACAGAATCCAGACGTTGCCGCCTTTGGCCCGTGGGGCGTAGAAGCGGGCCAGCCGGTTCTTCGCAGCGTGAGGCTGGTAGTCCGTTTCGCCTTTCGCCAGGTTGGGGAGCGTGTCAGTTGTCGGGGATGTGAACAGTTCTGTTATGTCTGTGAACGATGAGAGGGCGCTGATCGCTGCGACAGCAGACGGGGTGGTTGTGGCCCCCCCCGTGGTTGTCGGTGCAGGCACCGCACCGGTTCCGGCAACCGTGCTGGGTGAAGCAGTAGCCCCACCGGTAGCGACACCACCGGGCACAGCCCCAATGCCAGCAACCGTGCCGGGTGTCAGGACAGCACCCGTTGAGAAGGCCGGTGCGGGTACGGCACCGGTTCCGGCAACCGTGGCAGCGGTAACCGTAGCCCCGCCGCTGACCGTGGCCCCGGGCACCGCACCGACGCCGGCAACCGCCGACGGGGAAAGAACAACCCCGGTGGAAAGCGACGGTGCCGGGACTGCTGCCGTGGCAGCGACCACACCAGCGTTGACATTGAAAATGCTCAGAACGGTGACCGACGGGACAGCGCCGATAGCAGCAACCGTGGACGGGGTGACCGTTACATCAAACGCCCCCCGGTAGGTGACCCCGGACGCCTGGTAGTCGATGCCCGACTGGCGGTAATCGTGGGCCATGTCAGCCCCTAAACATCTTGTTGTAGGTGACCGGGCCGACCACGCCGTCAGGTTTCAACCCGTTCTCACCTTGCCAGCGGCACACATGATGTCTCGTCAGCCAGTCGTAGGAGCCTGTCAGGGGCACGCCAACGGCTGCCTGCACCCATTTGACCAGAGGTGCCTTGGAACGCGGCCAGCGGAGCCTCAGCGTCCTTGTGAAAGCAGGTGGGATCAGCTTCGGTATCTTCCCGGCTTCTACAAGTGGGTGCATCTCATCCAACTTGGCGTAAGCCGACTGGCCCGGACAATCCTTGTTCGCTACATCCCGGTGGCCTCGCAGTTTGAAATCAGAAACAATGAACCCTTGTTCGACCCCGTGTTCGATGAGGTCTTTGATTGCTTTGACCGCTGCCGCAGAAATCTCTTGCCGGGTAGTGTCCCCGATCACACAGATCGCATACGACCGGTGGTTCCAATGCTTTGTCGCACCGGGACGGTTGAACCATCCACGCCCCTCGTAGACCCGGCCTGATTCGACCCCAACGAGAAAAGAATAAGCGAGGTCAGCCCAGCCTTTTCCGAAATGGTATCTCTGGTAGGCCCTGACGATCCGGGCCTCACCCTCCTGGGAATGGTCTTCTAAGAGGGTTGCCCCGTGGTGAATGAACACATGGTCAACTGGACGCTTCTGTCTGGTTGTCCAACGAGGTGCCTTCGCATCCCAATCGGTACGGGAGATAGGCCACACGACTAGCCTCCCTGTTCGGCGTGCCACTCCAAGTGACGGTGCTGCCACTCACGCACAGAACGGACATCCTTGCTGATCTCAGATATGTCACGGCCGATGGCGTCAAGGCGAACCTGGTTCGCTGCATGCTGCGCTGTATTTTCACGACGGTACTTGGAGGCGACTACCGCAAAGACGCCGCTTATGAGAGCGGCGGCTATCAGCCCTGCGAAGCCTATCCACTCCATTACACAGGTTCCTCTGGTGGTGGCCCTGAGATGCGGCCGTCAGGCAGCACCTCAGCGTCCTCATAGAACTGCTGGCAAAACGTCAACGCTTCTGCCTCCGTCTGAGTGGTGACATCCCACGTTTCCAAACCCGTCAACGCTGCTGTCTGGGTCAGGTAGCCGATGCGGTAGCCGTCATCATCGACAGCCCAGCCTGCTTCGGCGTGACCGCCACGGTCGGCAATAGTCCCCTCGGGGCCAGTCCCCGATGTTCCGTCGTCGGAGAGTTTCCATTTGAGGTAGGTCATTCGGCCAACTCCAGTTTCACTTGTTCGGCCAGTTGCGCTTCGCGGGCCTCAACGAGATCGTCCAGTAGGCCGATCTGTCGCATCGAATCCAACTGCGCCCATTGGACGTTCCCCGACATCATCTGCAGGTTCGTCTGGCGGGTCAGGCGGGCCTGCCAATACTCAGGCTGTGCGTGTTCGATCTCGTCCCTTGTGTAGTGCTGGCAGGTGTTGAAGATGTCCTCCAAGATGGCGATCTCCCGCTGGGCACCCTTCATCACAATGAGTGTCTGTTCCAGCCCGACCTGTGCTTCTTCAGCCTCCAAGGCGTCCAGTTCGTCACCCGTTTCCAGCAGGCGGGCGATCTCAATCTCAGCCTTCCTGACGCCGATCTCAGCCATGCGGAGTTTGTACCCCATATCCTGAAGTTCCAGACACAACTGATAGAACTGCATCTCTGGCGTGTCGTGCTGACCCAACACGAAATGGATCAACTGGTAGCGGCTGCGGGGCTGCTGAATCTCTGCGATTGCTTCAGAAATGTTCATTAGAGATCTCCACTATTTGCCATACCCGCGCCACCCTGCCGTTCTGATGACAACCCCGTACTTAGCGTGGTTCGACCGTCGTCAGAGAAAGCCCACTTGTCTACAACGTCGCTGCTCCCTCCACCACCTATATAGCCCGCTGTGCCCGAGTTTGCCATCGCTCCGGGGCCATTCCGATACACAGATAACCCCGCACTTAGCGTGGTTCGCGAGTCGTCAGAAAAAGCAAACTTGTCTACATCGCTGCCGCTCCCGATGCGACCAACATATCCAGCGGTTCCCGAATCAGCCATACCAGCGTGACTTGATGACTCTACAGATAGCCCTGTCCCCAACGTGGTACGCGAATCATCAGAAAACGCGAACTTGTCTACTGTGTCAGCGCCTAATGATTGCCCACCCATAACATAGCCAGCGGTTCCCGAGTTGGCGAACGCGGCGGTGCTGCGTCTTGCTACAGATAGCCCTGTCCCTAACGTGGTACGAGAGTCATCGGAAAAAGCCACCTTGTCTACGGTGTCAACATCGGAACCATCGGTGCCACCGCCTACATATCCAGCGGTTCCCGAGTTGGCCATACCAGCGTGAGCGCGACGAGAAGATGATAACCCTGTACCCAGCGTTGTGCGACTGTCATCGGAGAAGGCGTACTTGTCTACTGTGGTTACATAACTAGCAGAGTTACCACCGCCAAAATAGCCAGCGGTTCCCGAGTTGGCGAACGCTGCTAGTTCATATCTAACTGATGACAACCCTGTACCTAACGTGGTTCGTGAATCGTCGGAAAAAGCAAACTTATCTATGGTGTCAGTTTTTGGATTCCCCCCACCACCAAAGTAGCCTGCGCCTGTATCACCACCAACGGAACTAGCGAAAATCCCGTGATCGACAGGACGAATAACCATTAGGCCAACGCGCCGATAAGCGACCAAGCATCAGTAGCGGTCTTGATCAGCGTCGCAGCAGCGTACTGACCGTCGATGTCCTTGTTGTCGTCCTTCGAGTTGATGTCCACCCCGGACCCTTCGGCCAGCGTCACAGTACCCGACCCAATAGCCTGAACGATGATCTGAGTACCAGTTGCATAAGCAACAGACGAGTTGGGCGGCACCGTGAGCGTCTGCGTCGAGCCGTTCGATGAAGTAACCATCTTCCCAGCATCGGCCAGAACGAACGTGTACGTCGTACCTGTCTGGGCGTTGATCTGAAGCGGAGCAACAACCCCAGTCTCAACAGTCAACGTCCCACTAATAGTAGGACTCGTAGTCCACGCAGTAGTAGACGCACCCGACCCAACCAGAACAGCATTCGCAGCAGCATTGGAATCAGTCAAACCAAGTTTCGTTTCCAACGCAACAACCGCGCCGTTGACATTCACATGCTGAGTGTCATGCTCCTTACCGCTGTCATCCAGGTCGTCAGTTGACGCAATGTCTGTCCGAAGCTGGGAACCTACGGTATCAAGAGCAGCGGGATACGCAGTAGCCATCAGTCAGCCTCCTACGGCGTCAAGTCGATAGTCCAAATACCTGATGCGTTCCAAGTGATCTG
>Ga0208156_1000725_pt1 | contig 11675 bp, 13 predicted proteins | sample 1_EtaG_FD_184073 | JGI IMG/M metagenome (GOLD analysis project Ga0208156, IMG submission 184073) | Marine viral communities from the Subarctic Pacific Ocean - 1_ETSP_OMZ_AT15124 metaG (SPAdes) (version 2) | ecosystem: Environmental > Aquatic > Marine > Oceanic | place: Pacific Ocean | collected...
ATAAAAGTCGAGTGAGCCTCTTAAATAATGGGGCTGCTGGGTTTCTGGTATTCTGCTCGTTACTTGGCATTGTTTATCCTTTTATTAAAGCAACGTATTGCTTATTAAATTTTTTAGCTGTCTCTGTTTGCTGACTACTATTCGAGCTATTATGGCCCGTCATTCCCGGTATGCTAGTAGCAAGATCGGTTCTAGAGGTAGAAATTGACGACAAAAATTCCTTGCTATATTCAAGATTCCTTTGACTTTCAACAATTACAGTATCTCTAACCCAACATCCAATAGCAAATGACATAACCAAATCATCATTATAGCTTCTCATTGCCTGTGGCCTGCCGCTGTGCCAAATAAACGTTTTCATTTCAGAAAGTAACCGATTTGAATTAATCTTAATTAGTTTGTTTCTCATAAACTCTTCCATCTTCGCAACGATAAGGGGCCTCGTTTTTGAAGATGTGGTAAAACCAGGAATGACATTAGATTTCCATTGTGCTGTAACCGGGTCCACATATTGATGATCCCCCTTGTTGGAATGATATAGATTATGATACCCCTTATCAAGCAATTTTTTAAGTACTGCGTAACCTATGTTGTTGTTTTCTATAACCAACATGGGATTCCCGTACTCCGCCCCAACGTTCCATAAGATATCAGCAAAGTCATCAGGAGTTGGTTTCCCGATGTATTCGGCAACCACCTCCATTGACTCTAATTCAAAAATGTGAAACGCACTATTATCTTTACCATCGCCGCGGGCGACATCAGCAACGATAAGGTGTGGTTTCTCGGGATCGTACCGCTTCCAGATCCAGTAGTTCCTATCGAATCCGGTGCGGTATTCGGGAGCCGTGGCTCTTTCTAAATACCACTGAATGTCGTCAGGATGAATAACCGTTTCACCAGAAACATTAAAATTACACTCGAGCTCCTGCGCGATCTGACGCTTGGACATGTTTTTGGTTTCTTTCTCAAACCAAGTTTTATCTCTATCAGGATGTACATCCCATAACAACGTGGTCATATGAAAATTATTTGTGCCAGCTTCGGCCTCAACGCAGTTTTGATGAAACCAATTTCCAACACCATTAGGCGTCGAAAGCGCTATGCAGCGACCACCCGTTGATAGTGTAGGATAAAGTGCTGTCCATAAGTCGCCTAACTTCTCAACATGGGCAGCCTCATCGACAACCAATAAAGAAAGAGACTCAGAACGACCAGCATCACCGGCAGTTGAAGACCCTTTAATCTGGGAGCCGTTTGATAATTCAAAAGACGTTCTATTATCTACAACAATCTCCGAGATGCGCATCCACGGAGGAAGGTGTTTAATGATTGCTTTTACCTTCCTAACGAGGTTGGTGGCTGTTTGTAATTTAGTTGCCACAATGAGAATGTTTTTGTCGCGATGGAAGAGCATCAGCCAACTAATATATGCCGCAGTAATCGTAGAGATGCCGAGCTGCCGTGCCTTTAAAATAATGTTGAAACGATAATCCGTAAAATCCTTAAGCAATTCTTGCTGATAATCGTAGGCATTAAAGGGGATAAGGCCCCTTTGCGGGTGAGAGATACGACAGTAATTGATAGTAAAGTAGACCGGATCTTTACCAGCCTTGACGATCTCTTTTAATATCTCTTGCTTAGTGAGAGCATTGCCCATAACATTTGCTACTTACCTTTACGCGTATCGTTTGATGGGCGCTTGTTCTTCGGGCCCTGCGCAAGCCACTTTTTAACAGCATCATCTAAACGATCCTTCCCGGATTCGCCCGATACATCTTCAACTTCAGTCAAGCCGCCAATACGATAATCACAATGTGCCTGCACGTCGGTGCGATAGTTGGAAATTCGCTGGACCAAAATGTGATGGTCTCCTTCTTTAGTGAGCGCGACCGTGTTGCCGGTAATAGCTTTATATTCTTTCTTTAAAAATTTAATGATCTCTTGAAGCTTGCGACCTACCTCGTCTTCAAAGCCGTTATCTTGAACTTCTTTAATTCGCGTTTCCGCCTGATAGGTAACGCGCAGGAGCGGACCATGGAACTTAACACCGAAGCCATCCATGACGCGTCGGTCATTAATCAGATGGCCATCTTCTCTAGATAAATTAACCAAACGGGCGCGCCCATCGGCCTGCAGCGACTCCTCGTGCGCTCCGTCATAGGCATTTGCTGCTGCCTGTCCAAGTCCTTGAATGATTTCGTATACTGTTGCCATGTTAATCTTCCTTATCCGGTCTCCAACCAGTTTCCCACCTTTCTTCTCTTCCTTCAATCCATTTTATGTAGCACAAGAAACAGGTTTCGAACTTGCTCATGTACAAATCATCACGAGGACGAAAAGAATAAGTAGAACATATAGGACACGTCCTATTGTGGTCTCTAGTAAGTAGTTTTTTGTTTATTAAAAATCCGTCTTGTTCTACTTTGTCTTGAGTTTCAGCTAATTTGGCAAACTTACGTTGCTCTTCCTGAGATTGAGTAATGTAATCTTTCTCTTTAGCGTCGTCCCAAAATCGCCGAGGATTATTAATAGTTTCTTCGCCATATTTCTGTGCGATTGCCTTCTCAAGTTTGGGAATGTAATTAGCATCTTTTTCAGTCATCGGCAACATCATCCAGATAGGGTTTAAGAGCATCCGCCAGTAAAGCCAAGAGGCGGGGGCTGCTTACAATAGCTTCAAGAACCGAAGGAGTGAAGGCAAGAGCTTCTCTATCTGCCCCATCCGTCCCTTGATCAGTGTATGAAGCATCGCTCCACGCATCTAGATCAATGTTCTTGTCTTCCAAAATAATATTTCGTATCGTGTCCAATATCGTCATTGTTTTTTTATCCTTTCTTTATGCTCGCGTATCATGATCACGGCTCTGCTCGTGTATCAAAGTTAATTGCACCGAAGGATACCCAATCGCCTACCGCGAGCGTGCCGGGGTTTTCTACCGTCACTTTGCCGTCGGTCTGGACATCTACGCGTCCGTAAGTATATCCGGTGCCATAGTCATAAGCTTGTGCGCTAAATATCAGTCTATTAGCGGGTCGATAGCCGGCGGGCAATGTAAAGACGAGATCGGCGGTGCCGCTGGTTTTTTTCGCCATCCCACGGATATGAATGAACCCCAGGCTATCTTTCATATATGACACGCCGAGGTAGGCGACACTATAATCTGCCCAGCCGGATCCGTAAGATACAGCAGTCCAGGACTCTTGCGCAATCGTGGAGCCGGCTGTCGCCACTGTTAAATCGCCATTTAAAGCAACTGTCCCGTCTGATTCAATTGACATTCTTTCAGTAAGTGTTGTCCCGCTGTCGGCGCATGTCCAAAAGCGGATCGCGCCAGGATGTGAAGATGCATCGGTCCACGTACCAGTACCGACCTCTCCTGTTATCGTTGCAGCTGAATAATAAGTTCCATTATCCGTCTCGGTTGCATCGAAAAGAATTTCACCCAAGCTTTCACCAGCCGCGATAACAGCATCATCATATCTTTCAAACCTAATTTCTCCGGCATTATCGGCAGTGCCATTCTTACTCTCAAGTTTTAATTGTGGAAGATTGTTGCCAGTAGGGGTGAGCGTAGTAGTAGCTGCTTGGATTGTTACAGTATCGGTGTAAGCATCGCCAAGAGTGGTATTCCCATCAACCGTCAATGCGCCCCCTACATCCAAGGTCGAACCGTTCCAGGTTAGATTTGAATCTCCTTCGACGGAATTTGAATCCGTAAAAATTGCCAACTCATTGTCGGTGCCATTTGTTCCATCTACTAATGTCGACCCCCACACTCGCGAATCGATTTCGTCGGTTTTTAAATATCCCGAAGAATTCAGAATTACAACATCGTTGCCTGTATCTGTTCCTATGTTAGGCGCTACGACGCTTCCCGTAACTTGAAGATCTCCGTCGATCCCCAAACTATCAAACCTTTTTTTCACGTTTATGGTGGTCGCCTCGGCGCCTAGCGAGACGTAGCTGCTTGCCCAACTCTGCCCTGTCTTAAGGTACCAATCGGATTTATAGTGCATATTTCCGTCACTACTGCCATTAGTTATTGTTGCATAGCAGCGCTGATACTGCGCAGGATCGCGAACCCATAGTTGTGCCATATCAGAGGATGCGTCGTAAGTTAAAATAAAATCGCTGGTGTCCCATGAAATATAGCCTTCATCTTGTATGATATCCACTTGACACGTCGCGACGGCGCCGGCATAATACGAGAGATAGACGCGGGCTTGATATATTTCTGTCGTCACCTCATAGCCGGCCAACATTACATCAATTGTTGCAGAGGCGCGATATGAGGATACTGAGCAGCGTGCTTCAGCAACCTTAATCCAATAATCAGCTGCAGTAGTATTCGCAGCAGACGAGATCTGGGTGCCCATCGAAGACGAGAGCCCAGTTGGTAGGGTTAAGTAGCCAGTTACGGTATGAAGGTCGGAGGATGCATTTCCCAAAGTGGCATTTCCATCAACCGTTAATGCACCCCCTACATCCAAGGTGGACCCATCCCAAGTTAGATTTGAATCTCCCTCAAGGGTGTCCGTATCTGTCCAGATTGCCAACTGATTATCCACAGGGGTTCCGGTATAGTCAATCAGGTTACCGGCCCATACCTTGGAGTCAATTTCATCTGTTAAAACCGTCGAACCATTAAAAATTAAAACCGTGTTGTCGGTTCCTGCGGCGACATTTGCTAGGTCAATTGTTTGAGCATTGATGGTGACCGTATCCCCACTAGCGTCACCTAGGGTGGCATCGCCGCTGACAAAAAACGCACCGGTCACACGTAGAGTGTTGTCCCACGTAAAGTTGGCATCTCCCTCGATAGTGGTTGGGTTAGACCAGACTGCGATTTCATTATCCAACGCGCTGCCGGTAATGTTACCGGTATCCGAGCCAGTTTGAAAGCCTTCTGATACCAAAAATGCAATGAGGGCTCCCTTGGACTGATAGATTATATCATTACTACTCACTCTTCACGATCTCCGTCGATAGAGCGAAGATCCCCAGAGACGTGAGAGTGCCGATGCCAAATCCTAATGCAACCAGCCATGGCTCCTTAGTTGGATTTTGATTAAGAATCAATTTTTCAAGACGATCGTTTTCTGCCACTTTTAGAATCATCATGGACTCATATTTATCTTTCCAAGAATGAATTTCAATGTCTTTAAAATCTAGTTGCAACTGAAATCTTTCAGACTGAAGATGTAGTTCATAGCTAATTCGCAAATCGCACTCGGCATCTTCAAACTTCTTCTCAACCGCAATCTTAGCTGCGGCTTCAACCGACAATAATACTCCGTCAAACGGCGCAGCTTCGCCCGCCTTGATGGTTACAACATCATAAGTTTCTTCAGGTGGTGTCTCGGCTTCGGGATCTTCAGCGAACGCAACGGTCGGACACACCAAAAAAGAAATCAAATAAAGTGATAATATTTTTTTACCCATGCTCTAGTCCAAATGCCGCAGCTATTTCTCTAGCTAACTTCTCGGGATCATTATACCCTTCGTCAACCATCCTTTTAAGTTCTGCTTCTTTCTCAGCATCGAGGGTTTCCCCTCTCTTGGCAAACTCTTCTTTCAATTTGACGAGTCTTTTCTCGTGTTCTTCTAACCTTAAGTTTTTGGCGTCGACCTCAGCACTATGGATTCGTTCTAGTTCCTCCAATTCTGCATCATGAGCTGCTTTTTTGGACTCCATTAAATCCAGAAGCGAACTGAAAAGCGCGCCGTTTCGGGTGAGCGCCCCAACGAGAGCTACCACTACGAACACAAGTCCCAACACGATCGCCCACCAAAACTTTTTCGCTTTGAGCCAAGCTTTCTTTACAAAAGTTTTAAAAGCTAATCCCCTCATCAGTCAACTCCCTTCAGTCGGGCCACCATGTCAACCACTCCTTGGGTTCCTATATAAACCACCGTAATCATTGTCCAATCTTCTGAGGCTAAGTCGGCGAATCCCAACAGGACACACGCAGTTGCCCAAGCAAGAAGTTTGCGAGATACAATCTTCTGTAGTCCCTTGTCTAGTAAATGTTTCATTCTGTTAGACTCCTTCTCTATAATTAGAATGGAAAAGAGAGTATGTCTAAACTTTACTGGCGGACTCGGCTGTATCCGTTGGTTTTGTCAATGGAAATCTCCACATCCACGATGTCCTTAAGCGAATCGACGTGTGAAATAAGTATAACTGTTTTGAAATACATTTTGATTAATTGGAGAATTCGTACAAACCCTTCCATGTTTTCGGCATCTAGCGCTGTTCCTGGCTCATCAAGAATAAAAATGTTGCCTTTGGGAAGATTGGAAACGTTAAGAAGCGCCAAACGAATACCCATCGCAGCAATTGTTTTTTCTGCACCGGAGCCCATTTCAATAGGGCGCGGATCATGCTTGGGATGTTTGATAAGGATGTCTAGCTTACGACCGTCTTCCTGAAAGAAGACCTCAAAATCAACAATGTTGGAAATAACTTTGGCAATCTCCTCGTTGATAACCGGAAGACGCTTCTTAATAATATCGTAGGCGATTCCATTAGAGTGGGTGCACCGCGTAAATAAATCATACGCTGCGTACTCTTCTTGAATCGTTTGAAGTTCTTCTTTCTTTTCTTTCAGGGATTCTACCTTTTGTTCCAATGAACCGATCGTACGATGATGCTGATTAATACTTTCTAGGCACTCGGCAATAGAAGTTTTCGTGGTGCCAATTTGTGTTTCTACATTATTACGTAAATCAAAAAGCTTTTCCATATTTTTAATAAGCTCTCTCTTTTCTTCGTACAGCTCAATCTTTTCGCTCACATCTATCAAATCGTTCTTGTGTGATCTAATTTTGGCATACAACTTTTCAATAGAAACTCTATTGTCTCTCTTCTCAATCTCAAGATTGTTTTTCTGTATGATAATTCCATTATACTTATCGATGAGCTCAATTAGTTCAGCCGAGTTAACAGAGACAACCCTTGTCTTATAATCCTTTGCTTCTTCAATTCTATCAATAATATCTATTTCTAATGATGGTATTTCTACAGTGGCCAGATGGGCATCTCGAATAAATTGACACATTGGATACTCATTGCCACACGGCACTTCATCCAAAAGCGCAATCTTTTTACTCATTGACTTATACTCATTGTCTAACAGTCGTGCGCGAGCAACTGTATCTTCGTAACTCTTCTGAAATTTATCGTATTCCTTTTTCTGATCAAGCAAATCTTCAATATCAATAGTTGTTAAGAAATCGTCATACTCCTGGAGTTTTGTATTATATCCCGTGTTCTCTTCTTTGAGTTCAACAATGTTAACGTCTGTTTCATCTATCTTTCTTTCCAAATCTGTTTTAGATTCCAGCAGCCACTTAATGTCTAAACGTTCTGCTGGAATAGAATCAATCTGTTCGGTAAGTTCCCCGTACTGCTCTTCGATTACAGACAGGTCATCACGTAAAACATTGCATTTAGTTTGCTCTTTTGCCAACTGTTTGTGGGCTTCATCTCTCTGAACCTCGGCGATTATGATGTCATTATCATAATTAACATCTTTTAGGCGCCGAAGAATGGCTTTAAGATCCACCGAGTCCTCATGAGCGAGCTTAAACTTTCGCTCAAAAATCTCTAAATCCAAGAACTTAGCCAAGATTTCTTTACGCCTTGTCGACCCCTCCCTAATGAACGACAAACTGTCGAGCTGACTTGACATAGAAGTAAGTAAAAAGTCTTCTATGGTACCAAATCGCTTTCGAATATGAGCATCGGTCTCAATACGACTCAATCCATTCAAGCTTACTTCGGTGCCGTCGACGGGGTCAATGCCCGAGAACTCAAGATCAGTCTTGGCCTCGTTGGTGACAACTCCTTTAAGCTTTTTAACATACTTCTCCGACGTTCTCTCAATGGAATAAACCTTGTCGCCGATCTGTAATTCGACTGATCCTCGGCACTCCTTCTTGTGCTGATTGATAATATTATAATTTTTGCGTTCGTTCTTTGAGGTAGTATTAAACATCGTATACAGCAACCCATCGATAATACTAGACTTTCCAGAAAAGTTCTTCCCAAAAATTCCCACAATCCCATTTAGGTTTGTAAAGTCGATGGTATTACCGGAACCATAATTGAATAGGTTGTCCCACTCAAACTTGTTCAAGTTCCAATTAATGTTACGGGCCACCTCTTCTGTCTCTTCGATCTGTGAATTGTACTTGCGGTTTAGATCGAAAACTCGTTGCAAGATTTGTTCAGTGGGTTCATAATCTGTTAAATATTCCCGAATAAGATTTTCCTGAACTCCTTTGTCTCTTAGATTCTCGACTTTGAAGCCGGCGCCGATCTCAACAGTCCCACGTTCCCCGGCAGCACGATTCAAAAATGTGATGCTCTCGGGATTAAAACGGTGCTTCGCAACCTCCACTGCTTTGCGCATCACGTCAAGGGGCAAATTGTTATTGCTGACGAGACGCAATCGAGCGCCTTCTGGTATGGTGGTGCCTCTTGGCATGCGACCCTTTGGCGTGAGTTCAATTGTTACGAATGGTTTAGGATTAAGCAAAACGTGATGTTTCACTTCAAATGTATCTTTGTCTTCAATTTCCCAAATCAAAAATCCTTTGTCGTTGGTCTCTCCATGATTCTGCTGAACCGTGGAACCAGCGTACCTCACTCGACCATCAGGATCCAAAACTTGGTTGGTCTTATGGATGTCTCCCAACAGAGCATAATCATGTCCGCCGAAAATTCCTACGTCATGATCTCCATGAGTCATAACCCATCCGGTGTCAGTCTTCACTCCAGACACAGAGCCATGATAAAGGGCGATGTTGATACGCGCTGGATCACTCGGCTTAACCCAGTTTTCCTCATCAAAAACCGACAGCACGTTAAAGGCAATGTCCGGGCCTACAAGGACTTCTCCGGCATTCTTAAGCAGATGTAGGTCTGGCAGATTCAAAGCCTTCACAATCGGTGTGAGGGCGTCCTGGCGCGTGCTATTCTTTAAGTTGCCGTCGTGGTTGCCCAAGATGATATAGGTGGGCGCGATGCTCGCCAGGCTGGAAAAGAAGTCGGAGCAAAGCTCAACGAACTCTGGTGAAATCTGGGTCTTGGTGTGGGCGATGTCGCCGCAGTGTACGATGTAGTCTACGTTTTCGTTTCGTAGCGTTTCATATAATCGATCGAATACGATCTTATACTCGTAGTGAAACTTTAAATTCTTTATGTGCGTGTCCGCTATATGCGCTATCTTGTACAAACAGTTTTCCCCTAAACTCAGGCCCTATTCATAGTATACACTAATGATAGAGCGTGTCAAGTATTATTTATTAGATTTTGATGGTCGCCAAAAAGGTCTTAGCTTCTTGAAGTGTGGTGAGGGCTTCCTCAACTCCTGGGTGTTGTTTTAAGTTGCGATGTGCGGCCATCTGTATTTTTTGTTGCAGTTCGTCTACAAGATCAGATATACTAGTAATAGCAACTAATAACTCACTCATAGGAATGCTCGAGTCCGGGGGGGAGCCGTCTGACTTCGGAGCATTAATAATTTTGTTTACCTCTTCGCGGGAGTATTCCTCTTTGAGCTCTTCCTTCTTTAGGGCTGCTTTTTCTAAATGCTTCTCGCTAGCAGCTTTAACTTTTTGATAGGTCGGGTCTTCCTCCCTTTCCTCTCTGCGCTTTCTTGCGTCAGCATCTCGTTTCTTGTCGCGCTGAGCAGCTGTTGAAGCAGCCTCTTCGATCTCGCCCTTTTTAATATCCTGCTTGGCAACCTTGCGCGCCTTTTTATGAAATGTTTTTCGTGTCTCCTTCGTGGGGTTATAACTAACCTCGGAGTGCTCCGCTTCCGGCTTCGATGGTTTGCCGCCGGATTGGATGGCTTCTTCCATATTGGGATTATCGAGCATTGGATTACCCATCAGATTGGCGAGATAAGCTATAACCTCTTCATCATCGCCTAAGCCAAACATTTCAGCAGCGCGCTGGGGGTCATCAATTTGGTCGACCTTGGAACGAATTAGAAGTTTGTTAAGGAGGCGTTCCTCGGGCGTACCGCCTTCGTGGCGCGGCTCAGTCTGGTGGCCCGCAAGTCCGCCCTCATGGAGATACCTTTTCCAATTCTCGAATAAAAGTTTCACGCTTCTCTTTGAAGCTCCATCTTCTCCATGTCGTCATCACTATAAAATGATGGATAGGGGCGGTTATCGGTGGTGATGGTCTTCTGCTCCTGCCCTTTGCTAAGATAATTCGCAGCCTCTGCTTTGTCTCCAAATACGAGGGCACCAACGACATCCGGAACCTCGGGATCCCATAAGGGTCCCCATCGATTTCCGCGTTGCAAATACCTTTCGTCGCCGCCGACTCCAGTCTTTTCAATTACCCATACGCCTCCAGCATCCTGCAAGACCTCGCTGAGCTCTTCTTTGATAATCTTTGCTAATTGTTGTTTGGAAATTTTCATTTTACTCTCCGACGTCGACTGCGTGTGCTTCAGCGGCGGTGTCATCCCAGGTCTTACCAAGTTCTTTTTCTACCCGGGCAAGACGAACTTTGAGAATATGTACCATATCCAAGACTGCTTTGTGTTGTTCCGCCGCAAAGTCGCCATCCCATGGCGGGGCGCCAGAGCCCCCAAAAATTTCTGTCACGGGCTCATGGGGAGTGGCCGATAACTCTTCCTTGATGATCTCTTTGAGTCTTTGTTTAGTGATTTTCATTTCTCGCTCCTAAAGTAGTGAACAGTGGCCAACAACGAGACCAACAACAAGAGCGGCCGCACTATTCGCCGCCAAAAGCACATAAAGCTCGCGGGGAGCTCGAAGTAACAAAAGTTCCTTACCTAAAGCTACGGTGTTTAATAATAATAGTTTCATTTTATATTGTTCCTTTACACTGACATCGCTAGTGTCAACAATAAATAGTTGTCTGGAGTGATAAGGGTCGCATTTTCAAGGCTTTTCTGGAATTGCTCTTTGCTCATGGAGCCTACATCGTCATTGTCGGCAATGTCTACCTTCCAAACTTCGATGTCAAAATCCAACAAAGTCTTGATAATCTCAAGTTCTTTTTTCTTTGCGTCGGGGTCAAGAGCAATGTAGACGCCCGCATCTTTCTTAACGATTTTACGAAGCAAAATAGAACTTTGGCTTAGTGTGGATCCCAGAAGAGGAACCGCATTGCGTCCTGCTACGATGGCATCAAAGACTCCCTCCACCAAGACAATGTCCGAAGTCCAGTCTACGAACAGATCATTGAATACTATATTTTTGCTGGCTGTGGGGTTCTTATACTTCGGGTAAAAAGCCCTGTCATAAGATCGAGACACAAAGTAATTTAAATCACCTTCATCATCAAACGACGGAATAACGATACGCCCTTCATATTCCCCGTCACTACAATAGCCCATCTTCCACCATACAATATCTTGTTTGGAGATCCCCCTCTTTCTCAGATAGTTTCTTGCGGCAAAGCCAGTGGGAGGAACATCGCGATTGGCCAAAGACACAAAGCCTTCAGGCATTTCAAGTATTTGTTTTTCTTCAATTTTCTCGGCAAACAGGTCTTCGAGTTGATTATAATCTATTTCAGATGTAAGCTCAAGCCATTGCGACTTGTCGTGGTTTGTTCCGAAGCGACGAACGACACGATATAAGTTCTTGCCGCGAGTATCACATACCCAGCACTTATAGT